>PVMK01124204.1_pt1 | contig 19912 bp, 13 predicted proteins | sample 1853481 | NCBI WGS metagenome assembly PVMK01 (sample SAMN08533507, study PRJNA380276) | Marine sediment metagenome, whole genome shotgun sequencing project. | reverse complement strand
AATTTGAATTCGGCCAAAGCTTTCATCAAAACTTTGGCCTTTTGTTTGGCGGGACTATGGATAAAACTCTAATAAGTTATATCAGCTTTTTGGATGGGCTAAAAACCTGCGTTATCTGCTATATTGCTCAGCCTTTTGGCGCCAAAATATTTATGTGATATCAGATAGGTTGATAGCCGGTTGCCGGGGTGAAACCTTTTCGGCTTCCACCCCGAATTGATTGGATTAAGCGTACAGGTTCTCTACCCATCTCATGGCTTCTGTATCAGAAACCTTTCCAAGGTAAATTTGAGTTGTTGAGAGATTCGCGTGGCGTAAAATGACCTTGCTCACGATTTCAATTGGCACCCTTGATCGGCTTGCATATGTGGCTGCAAACCGTCTTAGATCATGCGGCCTTAAACGAATTTTTATCTTCTCTCCAGCTTTTTTAACCATTGTTCTGGCGGCCTCGTAACATATGGGGAAAACTCTTTGGTCGGGTTGAATGCTCTTGTTCCTGATATACTCTTTGAGTCTATCAGCCACTTTCTGTGGGATGAATACGTGCTCCCTCTCTTTCCCGCTTTTTGGGTCTCTAAGCGTCAGCTTTCTGTCTCGGACGTCCTTTGGGGTCAGCTTGAGAACTTCCCCGACTCTCATTCCGCCTCGGGCCATCAGTTCCAGGATGAGGCGGTTTCTTGGTTTTTCTGTCTTGAAGATGATTTCGTCTATAACTTCCTTTTCGATGATTTCCCAGGAGGTAATGGGGTTTGCCTTGAACATCTTTCGTAAGAGTGGGGTGTCGCAGGGGTTATGGAAATCTTGATTGATATTGGTTTTGATGAAGTTGAAGAAAGCTGAGAGGTAGGAATAACGGATGCGTTTGGTTTGCTGTTTGGTGCCCTCTGTAATCTTGTTTAGAAATTCCAAGATTTCATCCGAAGTGATGCTATCCAGACTCTTTTCGCCGAAATCCTGGCAGAATCTGGAAAAGACCGCCTCGTATGCCCTAACCGTATTTTTTTTGTGAATTGGACCTGTGATAATCCAGCCAGAGTTTCCCTGCTTGTGTGATTTTCATCTCTTGCCCTCCTTGTCCTTGGTTAATAATATTGTGCTGTCACAGTAACTATATGATATCGTAAGAATTTGTGCAAGAACTGAAAACGCGGAAGGGCTTTCAGGTTTGTCAAGGTACGACACGTTTTCAAAAAAAGTCCATTTTCGTTCTATATTCTCATAATGACACCGTTGACGGCCTAAAGGCGGACACAATATAATATATGGTATTCATCTTAGGGACGTGTAATTCGATGCATGAAATTTGATACTTTTCCATTACGGGTAGCCGACTATGAAAAGGATAGTTATTTACGATATCGATAGCAAAATACCGAATTTGGCTTTGATGAAAATCAGCGCTTATTATAAAAAGCGAAGTTACGACGTCAAAATCACCAAAGACATTGGATATATCCGTGCAGACAAGTACTTTGGCAGCTCCGTATTCCACAATGAGACATCAAACCTCAAGGCAAGAGCCCTCCTAGATTTATTCGGTTCCGATATTCAACTGGGGGGTTCAGGTTGTTCTTTGAAAACCAGACTTCCAGATGAAATTGACGCATGCTTCCCAGATTACGAATTGTACAATCATAAAAAATATGCCATCGGTTTTTTGTCAAGGGGTTGTAATAAAAACTGCCCGTTTTGCATGGTCCCGAAAAAGGAAGGAAGACTAAATAGCCAGTATGCATCTTTCGATGACTTCGTTCCGAAAAACCAGAGGAATATAATGCTTCTCGATAACAATATCCTATCCTCTGACAATGCCACGGAAATCCTGGAATTGATCATCAAAAAAGAATATATCGTTAATTTTAGCCAAACCCTTGATATAGATTGTTTAACAGCCAGCAAATATAGATTGCTTAAAAAAGTCAAATCCGTAAATTCAAGATTTACTAAACCGATGATATATTTTAGCTGTAACACCATCCGGCAATCAAAAAGGTTTTTTCGAAAGGAAAAATATCTCAAATTGTTTGGTAGGAATACCGTTACCGTCATCGTTATGTTCGGCTTCAACACAAAACTCTCTGAAGATTATGCAATATTGATGATGACCAAGAAATTGGGGCTGATCGCGTTTGTACAGGAATACATACCGATACTCGACACCCCTTCAAGAATTCCAGGGGATTATTTTGACATGGATCTGGATCTGGTTGCCGCCATCAAGTTTCGAACAAACGGGCAGAACAACGAAAAATTTCTCAGGTATGTCAATAGATTGTATTTCCAGAAATTCGGTAAATATTACCTCCCGCTATTAAAAGCGATATATCGGTATAATCATAAATCGGGTATCAATAAGTACCTTCGGAAGCCAGATTTAATATCCGAAAAACAATATGTTTAGTGTCCGAACGAAAACTAGGATTTTTGGTTCAGATCAAGCCTCCGGCCTGTAGGGCCTACGGCCCGGAAGGAAAGACGATAATTTTAACCGCAGGAATACATTGAGTATTTCGAGGATTAAAATTTGAGTCTGACGCAGGGATGGGCGAAAAAGACAGTTTTCGTTCGGACACTGTTTAGGAATTGGACGCAGGATGCTGAGCTGGCTTAAAACAGAAAACGAAGATAAAAAAGAAAGGCTGGTACAAGAAAATAATATCAGGACCAAGATAGTCGAAATTTTCAAAAACCCATTCAATTTGCCAAAATCCGGCTATTGAGTAAACCTGCCCTATCTGCTATGTTGGGCACAAATCTATCGCGGTAGATTCATGAGATATCCGGATGGTACCTGAAAACGGGATGAAATCCTGTTAAGCCGTGGGATAAGGGGACATCCTATAACGTCCCGGTTCAGGGTTTCCCAGGAACTCTACAAGCCGGTCCTTGCAACCGGGCTCCTTAACGAGCTGCCCATTGTCAGGGCCCTGACCATTTTGCCAAAAAACTGAAAGGAGAAAACAACACATGGGACTTTTGATTATAGACGAAAGCAAGTGTAAGAAAGACGGCATCTGCGCGAGTGAATGCCCCATGGCCATCATCAAGCTTGAGAACGACGACAGCTTTCCCGGAATCGTACCCGGCGGCGATGACATATGCAACAGCTGCGGGCATTGCGTGGCTGTCTGCCCTCATGGTGCCCTCAGCCATGTCCAGGTGCCGATCGAGAACAGCCCGTTGATTGAAAAGGATCTGGATATCAGCGAGGAACAGGCGGTCCAGTTTCTCCGCTCCCGCCGCTCCATACGGTTTTTTAAGGACCAGCCCGTGGAAAAGGAAAAACTCGAGCGGCTTATCCATATCGCCCGCTGCGCCCCTACCGGCGGGAATCTCCAAATGGTTGAATGGCTGGTAATAACCGATCCGGCCAGGACCAAGGAAATCGCCGGGTTGACCGTGGAGTGGATGCGCAAGGTGCTTGAAAAAAATCCCCAGGGGTCCCGCCATACTTTCCACTCATCGTCGGCGCCTGGGACATGGGCTACAATTCCGTGACGTGGAGCGCCCCCGTCCTGATCGTGGCATCTTCCCCTAAAGCCGCCACCACTGGAATGGTGGACGTGACACTTGCTCTTTCTTACTTCGAACTGGCCGCCACGAAATTGGGTCTGGGCACCTGTTGGGCCGGCCTGTTGGAAGGTGCCTTGCAGACATCCGCAGCCGTCAGAGAGGCGGTGGGACTCCCGGAGGGGCACCCCTACCATTATCCCATGATGGTCGGTCACCCCAAAAGAAAATATGCCCGTCTGCCTGAACGAAAGCCACCAAAGATTACGTGGAAATAACCAAAGCCTTGTCTCCGGTCTGAGTCGTTGCGCTTGAAACCCTTTGGAGGAAATAACCATGCCAAAGCCAAATACGAAAAAAATGACGGTGTTTACACTCTCAATGATGACGGTGGCAGCAGTATGCAGCCTGAGGGGATTGCCCATGATGGCGAAAGAAGGGCTTTCCATGATTTTTTATATCCTGTTTGCTGCGGTGATGTTCCTGCTGCCGGCCTCTTTGGTCGCGGCTGAGTTAGGTGGGATGTTCAGCAAAGAGGGGGGAGGCGTATATACCTGGGTAAAAGAGGCGTTTGGCTCACGCTGGGGTTTTACGGCCATCTGGCTCCAATGGATTCAGAACGTGGTCTGGTATCCAACGGTACTGGCGTTTGCTGCTGGCGCCCTGGCGTATCTTTTCATGGACCCGGGTCTGGCAGATAAAGGCGTTTATAACGGAATCATTATCCTTGTCTGCTACTGGGGAGCAACGTTTCTGACCTTGGCCGGGACAAATGTGGCCAGCACTGTGACCAAGTACGGAGTTTTGTTAGGAACCGTGTTGCCGGGGATCATGATTATTGTTCTGGGTCTTCTGTGGCTTGACCAGGGAAATCCGTTGCAGTTTATGGAACCCGGGGCCGCTGTTGTTGCCGCGGAAAAGGCGGCCGGGGAAGCGCCCCATGCTCGTTTATTCCCGCATATTACCGGATTAGGCAGTGTAGCTTTTTTGGCGGGCATTATTTTGCTCTTTGCTGGAGTTGAGGTGCACGCCGTTCATGCGAACGAATTGAAAGACCCAGCCAAACAGTTCCCAAGGAGCATGTTCCTGGCCATGATCATAATCTTTCTCCTCTTCATCTTAGGATCGTTATCTGTAGCGGCAGTGATACCAGCAGACGAGATCAGTCTTACCGCGGGCTTGATGCAGGCATTTAAGCATTTGTTGGAGAAGTTTCACCTCGATTTCTTGACCCCGGTCATCGGGTTATTAGCGGCCTTCGGGGCCATCGGCGGGGTAATGTCGTGGATCAGCGGCCCCAGCCGCGGCCTGTTAGAAACGGCCAAGAATGGCGAGATCCCGCCTTTTATGGCCAAAACCAACAAAAACGGTATGCAGGTCAATATCCTGATCATCCAGGGAATCATTGTTACCTTGTTGGCCTCATTGTATTTTATCATGGATAACGTGAGTGTGGCCTTTTTTGTTCTGTCCGCCATGACGATCACCCTGTATCTCAGCATGTATATCATGATGTACGCAGCGGCTATCAAATTGCGTTACACACGACCCGATTTACCCCGTTCCTATAAGATACCGGGTGGGTTATATGGCTTGTGTGCAATCGCAGGCATCGGTCTCTTCGGCGTTTGCTTTTCTCTAATAGTTGGGTTTTTCCCGCCGACGAATCTGCCGGTGGGCAACCCTGCGCTATATGTGGGTCTGGTCTCAGCCGGTATGGTTGTATTCATCGGGTTGCCGTTATGGATTCACAAAATGAAAAAACCCGGGTGGAAGAAGTAGTCTAAGAGGTAATGGGCCTTCAAACAGTCAAACAAAGAATTCGAAAGGAGAATGAGTTATGGCACTGCATGAAAAAGACACGGTAAGAGCAAATCTCTTGGATGATCTGTTTGCATCGTCGGACCTCTCCGTCAGGATGCCCAAATATAGGTTTCCCAAAGACGAGCACAATCCTCGCCACGTTCGTCAGATGGTGCATGACGAGTTGATGTTAGACGGCAACTCGCGTCAGAATCTGGCCACCTTCTGCTCGACCTGGGTGGAGCCCGAGGTCCACCAACTCATGGACGAGTGTATCGACAAGAACATGATCGACAAGGATGAGTATCCCCAGTCGGCTGAGATTGAATCGCGCTGTGTACATATGTTGGCGGATTTGTGGAACTCGCCTGAGGCCGCCAACACCATGGGGTGTTCCACCACCGGCTCCAGTGAGGCCGCCATGTTGGGTGGGATGGCCATGAAATGGCGGTGGCGGGAAAAGATGCGTGCCCAAGGCAAGCCAACGGACAAACCCAATATGATCTGCGGTCCGGTACAGATCTGCTGGCACAAGTTCGCCCGTTACTGGGATGTGGAACTGCGGGAGATCCCCATGGAAGGGGACCGATTGATCATGACGGCCGAAGAGGTCATCAAACGCTGCGATGAAAATACCATCGGTGTGGTTCCCACCTTAGGGGTCACCTTTACATGTCAGTATGAGCCGGTCAAGGCGGTTGCCGAGGCCCTTGATCAACTTCAAAAGGATACCGGTCTGGATATTCCCGTCCATGTGGACGGGGCCAGCGGCGGGTTTTTAGCACCTTTTGTGGAGCCAGACCTCGAGTGGGATTTCCGTTTGCCGCGAGTAAAATCGATCAACGCGTCGGGTCACAAGTTTGGCCTGGCACCGCTCGGTGTAGGCTGGGTCATTTGGCGTGATAAAGACGATTTACCCGATGATTTGATCTTTTGGGTCAACTATCTTGGCGGCAATATGGCTACCTTTGCGCTGAATTTTTCGCGACCCGGCGGGCAGATCATCGCCCAGTACTACAATTTTCTGAGATTAGGGAGGGAGGGCTACCGTAAAATTCAGCAGGCCTGCTACGATACCGCCGCCTATTTAGCTGATAAGATCGGCAAGATGAGGCCGTTCAAAGTCATCTACGACGGCCGGGGCGGGATTCCGGCCCTTTGCTGGTCGCTGGAGGATGGCGTAAATCCGGGATTCACCCTTTACGATCTTGCAGACCGGCTGAGAAGCCGCGGATGGCAGGTTCCGGCCTACTCCATGCCCGCAAACAGACAGGATCTGGTGATCCAGCGTATCCTGGTGCGTCACGGTGTCAGCCGGGATCTTGGCGACCTGCTCCTGGGTGATATGAAGCGCTGCATCGATTATTTTGAGAAAAACCCGGTTACCACGCCGCTCACCGAGGAAAATGCGGGCGGCTACAAGCACAGCTAACTTGTGAAACCGATTGAGGAACTCTGGGATTTAGGGAGAACCGATAATGAAAGTTCAGGGCAGAATGACACTGGTCCCATTCATGATTCTTTTCTTGGGATTCGTGATGGGCTTCTGGGGTGTTGCCCAGGCCGGGGACGATGAAGCCATCAAGAGGCTGGAGCAGATTATCAAAGAGCAGCAGCGGCAGATCGAGGCCCAGGCCAAGGCCCTTAATGCTTTGCAAACCCGTGTGGAGCAATTGACCAGAGAGAGTGCTGCTACACAGGAAATTTTGAGGAAAGGCAAAAAAGTCGTCGAGACAACCAAAAAGGAAACCGATGTTGTGAAACGTGAAGCGGAGATGGCGCTCCGTAAAGTGGAGACCATCGACCCGAGCCAGGAAGAGGATCGGATGCATTATCATGATTTTATGCACTTCAGGGTCCCGAGAACAGAGACGATCGTAACGGTTTCAGGTTTTGCCAAAGGCTCGCTCATCCACGACTTCGATGCAATCGAGAGCCCTGCCGAATTCGTCACCTCAAAGATCGTCGTGGATGGCACACCGGCAAACGTTCCCGACAGCCGGACAAGCTTCACGGCCAATGCCTCCCGTTTTGTTATAGGATCTGCCACACCCACAGAAATCGGGAGGTTGTCCACCTTTATTTCCGTGGATTTCTTTGGAGATTCGAACTCAGCATCGCCTGATCCGAGATTGCGGCAGGCCTTTGGCCAGTTGGATGATTTATTTTTGGGCGGGTCACTGCGTGTTGGTCAGTCCTGGTCCACATGGAACGATATCCCGAGTTTACCCGAGACTTTAGACTTCCAGGGCCCTAACGGATCGCAGCAGACCCGCCAGCCTTTAGCGCGCTGGTCGCGTGATTTCGGCGACAGCGTTGCTTTTTGGGCTGCCGTCGAAGATCCGGATAGCAGTATCGAAAACGGGGAGAGCAGGACCAGGTGGCCGGATGGCGTCCTCGCCATCAATTACCATGGCGAGTGGGGTCACCTCAAACCAGCCCTCCTCCTGCGTGATATCCGCGGAGCGGCGCCCGGCGGAAATGTCCGGAGTGAGTTCGGCTGGGGGGCGTCCTTGTCGAGTACGATCAACCTGCCGATACTGAACAGAAAGGACAACCTCATGTTTCAAATCGTCTACGGCAGGGGCATTGGGAACTATATGAATGAGGGTGGTGTCAATGACGGCGTTATCGACGGCGGGAATCTGAAGCTGCTGCCTGTATTCTCCGGGTTCGGTGCCCTCCAGCACTGGTGGGTTAGGGGCCTCCGCTCCAATGCGGTGTTCGGATGGTTGGATATTAACAACCAAGGCGTGGAGCCCGGCAGTGCGCTGCGTCGAACCCTGTACCTGGCAGGGAACCTGATCTGGAGTCCTGTCAAACAGATGGACATTGGCGGTGAGATACTTTGGGGGCAGCGTAAGAACAAGAACAACTCCAAAGGCGCTGCTACACGTATACAGTTCAGTGCCAAATATAAATTCTAATAATTGAGGGATTATGAGATGAAAACGGTTCCTATCGAAAGGGGCTTATTAGTATTGAATTAGAGTAAGAGGTCTACGATGCTATGTATGACGCAATGAAATCGATATGTATGGTCCTGACGACACTGATCGGTATTATCGGTTTGACGGGTAGCTGTAAATCCGTGAATCAACAACCGCCGATGACCCGATCTCCCGTGGGCAGCGGGGAACAACAGAACCTGCCCGCACCAACCTTTAGTAACAGTCCCCAACTGGATATGATCCTTACCAATTCCAGACCGATCCTTTCTGTGGGAAACCCGGTCGGTATGGTTACACCCTATACCTTGACCTTTGAAATATCGAGTGACCCTCAGTTCCCGAAGGACAAGACCATCGTTTATAAAGATATCACGCAGCAGAACCCGCATATATCTGAAAAACAGGTAGAACCCCGGCATAAACTAAACGATGGAACCTATTACTGGCGGGCAAAGACGGTTGGCCATCAGGGTAATTTCAGCGATTGGATAAAGACCCGATTTCATGTGGATGTCAAAAATTCCAGAACCTTCTCCGGTTTCTTGCGTGCCCCGGTTCAGGATGTGAGCGTATCGAGCGGGGAGGACCCCAAAAATATTATCGACTGGAGTGATCAGGGACAAATAACCTACTGGAACAATTCCCCGCGTGCCGCAGGTGAACCTTTTTCCTGGGTGGTGCTGGATATGGGGAAGAAAATGCAGGTCACGCGTTTCTGGATGCTCTCAACAAGACAGACGACCCGGGCGGCTGGGTGGCTAACCCATTTTGTGTGGCAGGGGAGTAATGATGGGAGTACCTGGACCGATATTGAAGGAACAGAGATCAAAAACAATGATACATACAGAAACATTATCGATTTCAGACCCGTGAATACCCGTTACTACCGTCTGGTCATCTATTCTCAGAATGCCCTCCAGGCCCAGCTCAATGCGATCATTCCTTACGTCAGGGGCGCCCTCCGGGTCCCGGATGTCCCCGATGGAGATTATGTGCTTGTTATCGGCAACCAGATGAACGGCTTCACCTACACGCAGCTCGCCAGGTTTGTTGAAAGTAAGGGCTATAATGCAGTTACAATTCCCCATCAGGATATGTCACTAAAGGTATTGCGTGCCCTTAGAAACAGACCGATGGCCATCATTTTCAGCGGCAACAATGCGGACTGGCAATATTTGCCTTTATTTGAATTTTACGGTGAGTTTGAAATCATCAGACGGGTGGATAATATCCCCATGATGGGCATCTGTGCCGGGAATGAGTTTTATGCCATGGCGTATGGAATAAGCTTTGCCCACTGGATGGGCTGGTTCGATGATACCATGTTTCGCCTGACAGAGGGTCAGATACCGGAAAAGGTACGGATCTTGCCACAATATGTTGATAATCCTATTTATGAGGGCGTGCCGAATCCGTTCCGGGCAGTTGAAATCCATAGCTGGGCCATAAGCCCGCTTTTTCTGCAGGATGAAAGATATAAAGAATTCCATGTGACGGCTGAGACCTCCTATATACAGGCATTAAGAAGTTCAAAGCGTCCTGCATACTCGGAGCAATTTCATGGAGCAGTGGTAAACGATTACAACCAGAGTGGTATTTATTTGGCCAACTTTCTGAAAGTTGCTAAAGAATATAAAGGACAGAAATAAGTAATCCGGACAAATCTGATCGGCCTTTTATTTTTCCTGCCTTGCGTTTCAAATACCGCTTTCGTACCTACTTATCAACAAAGAAACAACGCAATAGCTCAATAGGTAGCGGATTTAGTTCATAGTGGCGGAACATACAGATATCTCTTTTAAGAGGCGCAATTTAAGTTCTTACATCGCATCTGCCACGCCCCAAATACCTTAACCAATGTGCCCGGGACAGGCGGGACAGCCAAACGTAATAGGGACAATCATCTTAGGGGCTGTTCCGGGCAGGATTGTAAACCTCACCGCCGTGATTCGAGTATCTTCTGGCTTTTGCGGCTCTTAAAAGAGATATCTGTATGTTCTGCCATCGCCAGTCGCTATCCAGAGATGTCCGCATAAATTCGGGTTCCCCGAAATATTGAGCAGATACGAAACAACGTCCCCCTGTTCTCCTATTCCTGTGCTTTTGCTCAATCGGTGCAGCCAAATCTGACCCAAATCCGGACGTCAATTCTGCGAAGTTATTCTAGCGCAAGCCCTAAGGAAAAACCGAATCTGTTAGCACAAATCCACCCGGGCTGATTATGAGATTTCTTAGTTATGGTTTTTCACAGGTTTAACTATCCCTTTGTTCATTTCCTCTTTTGAAATCCATCCCCCACCTAAGGCCTTATATAACTTCACGTACCCGTTCAAATATTGCTGTTTCAGTTCCGAAAGTTCCAGTTGGGCAGAAAAGAGTGCCCGCTCGGTTTCCAGAACCTCCAGATAACTGCTGACGCCCTTGTCATATCTCAACTTTGCCAACCGATACGCGTTCTTGGCAGCCTTCTCCTTTCTTTCAACGGCGACCATCTGTTTTTTGTACGTGTCAATTTCCACCAAGGCATCTTCTACCTCTCTAAAAGCGGTCAACACGGTATTTTCGTAAAAGTGCAGGACTACCTTTGTTTTGGCTTCCTCAATGTCAACGCGCCGAATGTTCTTATAAAACTCAAAGATCGGGCCGAACAGACCCCCACTGACCGACCAGGCCCCTCCCTGGGAGGTAATAAGAGACAGTTCGCTGCTGGCCAGACCTAAAAGACCGGTGAGGGAAATGGACGGAAACCGCATGGCTTCAGCCACTCCGATCTTAGCGGTCTGGGCTTCCAACAGATACATGGCCTGAACAATGTCAGGCCGCCGTTCAAGAAGATTGGACGGCAGGTCAATGGGGATCTTTGGCGGTGCGGTTTCAAGGATCAGGCCTTTGCCCGTCCTGATGGATTCGGGCAATTTCCCCAGTAAAATGCTCAACGCATTCTCTGTCATGGCAACCGATCGCTTATACTGCGGTATGGCGGCCGCAGCGATTTCTTTCTGGATCTGGGCCTGGTTCACATCTAACTCATGTATAATACCCTGATTGAATCTTTTTTGAATGATATTCAGGCTTTCATGCCGTGATTCAAGGGTATCCTTAGATATTTTGACCCGCTGGTGGTAATCCAAGAGAAGGTAGTAAGCACCCACCACTTCCGATATCAAACCGATCTGAATGGTTCTCAGAGCGTATTCAGAGGCCATGAGTCGGGCCCTGGCCGATTCCGTAGACCGGCGGAATTTTCCCCAGAAATCGATTTCCCAGCTCAGGACCGGCGCCACATAGACAGAGGAGTTCCTGGTGTCGAATCGTGATCCTCCAACAAAATTTCCTGTACTGATACCGCCCTGGATATTGATTGCAGGATATTCGTCCGCCCGAACAAACCCCACGGTCGCACGGGCCTGTTCCACACGAGAGGCGGCAATTTTCAGATCCTTGTTATTCTCCAACGCCTGGCTGACAAGCGTGTAAACCACGGGGTCATTAAATAATTTCCACCATCTCAGGTTGATCATGGTTTCCACGGGAACTTTTTCAAACCGGTAGTTTTTTGGCGTCTCAACCACCGGGGGCTTAAAATCCGGCCCCACTGCGCACCCTGAAAGAAAAATAGACACCAGTAAGGCAGCTATTTTAATTGCTTTTGTCTTTGTTCCCCTATCCATGGGTTTCCACGCATCAACTCTATTGCCTAATCTCTCAGGTTTGATGCTCTTGTAAAAAGTCAAAAAATGCACAATTCCTAAATTCCTGAACCCACAAAATCCATGTAAAAAGGATTTTTTACATGGCCATCAGGTTTGTCTCCTGCAACAAAAATCTCTGTGTGCTTTGTGTCTTCGTGGCAAAAATTCTTTAGCCCTTTTGAAGGTCGCGTTTTTTCTCGTATCGGCCGATTTTGCCGACCAGCACAAACAGCATCGGATAAAAGAAAACCCCTAACATTGTGGCCAAAATCATCCCCCCCAACAAGGCCATACCCATGACGATCCTGGCCTCGGCCCCGGCCCCGGAGGCAATCACCAGCGGCAACACCCCTAAAATGAAGGAAAAGGCCGTCATCAATATGGGTCTGAAACGCAGTTTCGCGGATTTTATAGCAGCATCAAAGAGTGAAAGGCCCTTATCAAATTCCAGCTTGGCAAACTCCACAATAAGTATGGCATTCTTGGCCGCCATTGCAATCAGCATTACCAGGGCAATCTGGGCAAATACGTTCAACTCATAGCTCTGGCTGTACATACGGGCCACATACAGCGCCAGAAATGCACCAAAGATAGCAAAGGGCGTTCCTAACAGAATGCTTAAGGGGAGAGACCAGCTTTCATACTGTGCGGCCAAGATCAGAAAGACAAAGAGTAATGAAAAGATGAAAACCACCGATCCCGTCCCCGCGGATTTCTTCTCCTGATAACTCATATTGCTCCACTCATATCCCATCCCGTCCGGAAGCACCTGGGCGGCTGTTTCCTCGAGGGCCGCCATGGCCTCGGCAGACGTAAACCCCTGTGCCGGACTCCCGGTCAGTTCCACGGACCGGTACAGATTAAACCGGTTGGTGAAATCCGGACCGACAATATCCTGGATGCTGACAAAGGCCGACAGCGGAACGCTTTTGCCCTCGTTGTTATTGATGTAGAAAAAATCAATCTGGTCCTCTTTGAGCCGGTATTGGGGCTCTGCCTGGATATACACCTTGTAAAGCCTTCCGAACCGATTGAAATCATTAACATAGGCGCCACCAAGGAAGGCCCCCAAGGTCGTGTAGATGCTGTCTAAGGAAACCCCAGCCTTCAAGGCCTTGTCTTTCTTGATTTCCACGTACCGCTGGGGAACGTTGGCCCGGAAGGTGGTAAAGATCGAGCCGATTTCAGGCCGTTTCATGGCCGTCTGAATAAACTTATTCACCTGTTCGGCTAAATAAGCCGGGGTATTCCCCGCTTTGTCCTGGATCATGAGCGTAAACCCGGAGCCGCTTCCCAATCCTGGAATGGCAGGGGGTCCGAATGCAAACACCTGGGCCTCATTGACGCCCAAGTAAAAATCCACATTCAATCGGGCTACCAGTTCATTGGCGGTGATGCTGCGCAAAGCCCAGTCCTTGAGGGAAACAAAAATAAAGCCTGAATTGGAGGACATGCTGTTTGAAAGGAGACTGAATCCCGCGGCAGTGGTGATAAATTCCACTTCTTTATGCTTCCGGATGATTTTTTCCACCTTTTTGCTGATAGCGTCGGTTCGTTGAAGAGATGCCGCATCGGGCAACTGGAGATTGACCATAAGATACCCCATGTCTTCTTCGGGCATAAACCCGCCGGGTATCTGTTTGCCTAAGAATCCCATGGCAACGGCGAGGATGATGATAAAGATCACACCGATAGATATCTTTCGCGCAACCACGCGGGTAAATCCTATGTAAGCATTGGTGGACTTGTCAAAAACTTTGTTGAACAGCTTGAAGAATGCGCCCAGGGGACCTCGAACCGGTTTCTTTTTCCTGAGCAGCAGCGCACAGAGGGCGGGGCTCAGGGTTAGGGCGTTTACCGATGAAAAGAGGACGGAAACAGCGACCGTGATAGCGAACTGCTGGTAGAGGCTCCCGGTTATTCCCCCCATGACGGCTACGGGAATAAACACCGCCACTAAGACCAGGGTCGTGGCGATTACGGGTGCGGTCACCTCATCCATGGCCTTGATGGTGGCGGTTTTCGGGTCCATGCCGTTTTCAATATTGACCTGGACCGCCTCCACCACCACAATGGCGTCATCCACCACAATGCCGATAGCGAGCACCAGCCCCAGAAGTGACAAGACATTAATGGTAAAGCCTATCAAGGGAAACACGATGAAGGCGCCCACCAGGGAAACGGGGATGGCGATGGTGGGGATAAGGGCCGCCCGCCAGTCCTGGATAAAGATGAAGACGACTAAGATCACCAGGGCCAGGGCGATAAACAGGGTTTCAATGATTTCATCGATGCCTGCCGTGATCGCTAAGGTAGTGTCAAGGGAGATGTCATACCTGAGACTTTCCGGAAAGGATTCAGAAAGGTCCTTCATTGTTCCCCTGACTTTTTTTGCTAACTCCACGGCATTGGAACCGGGGGCCTGGTACACGGCGATCATGGCACACGCACTGTTATTGAGACGGGTAAAGGCATTGTAGGTCTCAACGCCCAACTCGACCCGGGCCACATGCTTGATCTTGACCTGGGCCCCGTCTTCAGTGGTCCGGATGACCACCTCACCAAATTCCTTTTCCGACTGCAGACGCTCCGGCAGCCGGACCGTATAAGTGAATTCAGTGCCCGGAGGCGCGGGCTCGGCCCCGAATTTCCCCCCCGGAACGATGATGCTCTGGGCCCGGATGGCGTCCATGATTTCAGGCACCGTGACGCCTAATTGGGACAATCGATCCGGCTGGATCCAGATGCGCATGGAATAATCGCTGGCACCGATCACATTCACGCGGCCGATCCCCTTGATTCGTGCCAGAATATCCTTGATGTTGATCAGGGCATAGTTTCCAAGGAAATGCTGATTATACCGGCCATCCTCCGAGGTGACGGAAATCAGCATAAGGATGTTGGGGAGTGATTTTTCGGTGGTTACTCCGAACCGCTTGACTTCTTCTGGGAGCTTGGCCGTGGCCGCGGCCACCCGGTTCTGGGTGAAAACGGTATTCATGTCCGGGTCCGTGCCGATGTCAAAGGAGGTCTGGATGGTCATGGTGCCGTCATTGGCATTGGTGGACTTCATATAGATCATGTTGTCCACGCCGTTGATCTGCTGCTCTAACGGCGTTGCCACGGACTGCTCCACGCTGATGGCATCAGCTCCGGTATAGGTGGCACGAACTTCCACGATGGGCGGGGTGATGTCGGGGTATTGCTCAACAGGAAGGGCGCTTAGAAATACAATACCCACAATCACCGTGACAATGGCGATAACCATAGCCACAATGGGGCGTCTGACGAAAAAATTACCTTTGTTTGACTGATCCGCCATTTTGATACTGGATGCTGGGTACTTGGTAATGGGTACTTGGTACTGGGTATTTGATAATGGTTTTTGGAAACGTGATGCGTGATGATTTTTGATTTTGAAATCCGCATTCCGATCACGCCCTGCAGGACCGAAATCGAATGATACTGGATGTTCGTAGTTTGCTTTAATTACGCAATCGAATCACGTTTCGCGTTTTACTCTTCACGCAGGCGTCAACCTTTACTTCTTTTCTTCATCCGAGAGTGGAATCACCTGCACCGCTGGATTTACAACAGTCCCGTCTTTTACCTTCTGCAGGCCTTCGTAAACCACTTTTTCATCCGGTTTCAGGCCTTCTCGTATGAGCCAGAAGGATTTGATTTTGGGACCTGTCTGCACTTCTCTCGTCTCGATTTTGTTATCGGCCCCCACCACATAGACGCTGAAGGAGCCCTGGAGTTCCATTACGCATCGTTGAGGAATCAGAATCCCGTCTTTCACCACCTCGACCTCCCCTCTCACCTTGGCAAACTGCCCCGGACGAAGCAGTTCGTCGGGATTGGGGAAAGAGGCCTGAATCAGCATGGCGCCGGTCGTGGGGTCCACCTCCCGGTTCATGAAGTCCGCCTTGCCCTTGTGTTTGTAGACCGACTCGTCAGACAGAATTAGCTCAAGATCGGATTTCCCCTCTGCTTTGAGATTTCCCGAATCGATCTGAGAGATATATTTTCGCATAAATGTCAGATACTGAGATTCCGTAATAAAGAACTGCACCAGCACGGTGTCGATTCGGGAAACCGTATTCAGAATGATCGGACTCGGGGACCGGCCCACAAAATCCCCTACTTTGGCTCTTGTCTTGCCGATAATTCCGGATATGGGTGAGTAAATCTTGGTATACCCTAATTGTATCTTCGCGGCCCTGAGATTGGCTTTTGCTGCCTTAACCGATGAAATGGAAACTTCATACTGGGCCACGGCGGAATCCAAATCGCTCTGACTGACCGCTTTTTCCTTGGCAAGCGGTTTGATTCGGTTTAAATAGGTCTCCGCCTCGGTCAACACGGTTTTGGCGCCTGCAACGCCGCTCATTTTTGCCGCCACATCAGCCTCAAACTGCTGGCTTTCCAGAGTATAGAGCAACGCCCCTTTTTTTACCCGCAAACCTTCATCGAAATGGATCCCTTCCAGATACCCTTCCACCCTCGCTGAGATGGCAATGTCCTTATAGCCATAAATTTGACCCACAAATTCCTGATAGATGGGCACCTCGCGCGCTTCGGTCTGATACACAGTCACCTTGGGAGGGGGCGGCGGCTGTTGTTTCGTTTCTTCCCCTTTGCACGCATAAAGTGTCAGAAAGAGGATGCATAGTAGATTCAACGCTATTTTTTTCATCTTATTGTCTCTTCAATTTAAAAGGCTCTTCTCCGGGAACTTTACAGGGATAAATATCCCTCGTCCCTGGGATACAAGACGGCTTCGTTTGGGACACAAAAAACCGGTATAGGGTATTTTGTGTCCATATTGCCGGAATATTTGGTATTTTACCAGAAAAATGTTGGCAACTGTCATGTTGTGTTTCTCTTGACCTTGTGCAACACCTTAAAAGAGCATAAAAGTAAGGAGTTTTTAGAGAACCCGAATAAAGAGATATTATAAAGAAAAGAAAGGTTTGAGGTATGCTCCCGCCTGGACGAGAAGATCGTCCCCCTGGTGAAAACCAGCCAGATTCTTCAGGAGATGCGGGATGAACTCAGAGAGGCGATCATAGCCAGTGGGTATGCCAAAACAAAAGAGGTGAAGGCTACCCAAAAATTGGAGTTGCAGTTAAGGAGGAACTGGAAAAATAACGGTTTTTCGGCCTCCGGCTCAGAAGGAAGAACGATATTACGGTTGTTAGGGACCACCTTGAAAACAATCAACTACTATCAGTCATTCACCGACGTATACCCCTTTAGAAGGGCATATTTTGTCAATTTTGCAGCTCCCTGGATACCTAATTTTTTCATTAAAGTTGACCTATGAAACTCCACAGTTCTGACGCTTAGAGATAGCAGTCCAGCCATCTCTCGGTTCGATTTCCCTTCGGATATAAGCTTCAAGAGCTCTCTTTCCCTTGGGGTCAACCGGTCATCGGGAGAAATGTCACCCACCCGCCGTTTCCCGGATTTTTTTGGCATTTCACCGGCAAGAGTCTGCGACACATATATTTTTCCCTTGCGAATTTTTTGGATTGCAGAAAAAAGTTCCCTGCCCGGGGCCTCCTTCAGCAGGTAACCATCCGCACCGGCTTCCAGGGAGTGACGCAGATACTCGGGATTTTTGTGCATGGTCAAGATCAGCACCTTCACATGGGGACAGATCAACTTGGCCTCACGGATGGCTTTAATCCCCTTAAGATCGGGCATGGCAATTTCCATGATCACCATGTCAGGTGGAGTCTTTTTTAAAAAGCCACGGAGCTCAAGGCCGGCGCTCACCTCCCCAACGATCTTTAGGTCTTTTTTCTCTTTGATTATCTTCTTTAAACCTTGCCGAAACAACTGGTGATCATCTGCCAGAACAATACGATAAACAGCCATTTTTATCCCCCGCTACCCTCATTTTTGGAATCGAAACATTCAGCCTGGTTTCTTTGCCCTTCATGTTCCATATTTCCATGCACCTTCCTAACAATCTAAAGTGATAAAGAGTCGCTTATTGTGAAAAGAACTATAAGAAAATTGCTTTTGTGAGTCAAGGGAAAAGAAACAATATACGGCAGTCATCCCTATTTATAAACCCCTTGAAAGCCTACCCCAAAAAGATTTTTCAGCGTATTAGCTTGACGTAATCCTTTTAAATGAGAGATGATAATCGGGAGAAAGGATTTTTGCGCAAGCCCTTAGACTTATTTACCCAAATATTCTGACCCGGAGGAAATGATGAAACGATCATGGAGCGTTGGCAAAGGGAGCGTCCTGGTGTTGCTCATTCTGAGCTTTATGCTGGTGACACCGGCGGTTTTGGCAGCAACTGACAAACCAAACATTGTCATCATTTGGGGTGACGATATCGGCATAACCAACGTCAGCGCCTATTCTAAGGGCCTGATGGGTTATAAAACCCCCAATATAGACCGTGTCGCCAAGGAAGGGATGCTTTTCACCGACTACTATGCCGAACAGAGCTGCACCGCCGGCCGTTCCGCTTTTATCACCGGCCAGAGCGTGTTTCGCACCGGTTTGAGCAAAGTTGGGCTGCCGGGCGCCGACCTGGGCCTGCGTAAGGAAGATCCGACAATAGCTGAGATGTTAAAAGCCCAGGGTTACGCCACCGGTCAGTTTGGTAAAAACCACTTGGGGGACAAGGACGAGTTCCTGCCCACCAACCACGGCTTCGACGAGTTTTATGGCAACCTCTACCACCTAAACGCCGAAGAGGAACCGGAACTTCCTGACTACCCCAAGAAATCCGAATTTCCGAATTTCCGAAAAAACTTTGGTCCAAGAGGGGTGATCCACAGTTTCGCACTTCCCGACGGCACCCAGAAGATCGAGGACACCGGGCCTCTGACCAAAAAGCGGATGGAAACCATTGATGACGACGTGGCCGCCCGGGCTGTGGCCTTCATCGAAAAGCAACACAAAGCAGGTAAACCGCTCTTTGTATGGGTGAACTTCACACATATGCACTTTCGCACCCATGCCAAGGCGGAGAGCGTGGGTCAGGCAGGACGCTGGCAGGGCATATATCACGATGTCATGATCGACCATGACAAGAACGTCGGAACCGTGCTTGACAAGCTTGATGAACTTGGCATAACCGATAACACCATTGTCATGTATGGCACCGACAACGGCCCGCACATGAATACCTGGCCCGACGGCGGCATGACGCCGTTCCGCAACGAGAAGAACTCAAACTGGGAGGGCGCCTACCGCGTCCCTGCAATGGTCCGATGGCCTGGTAAAATCAAACCCGGTACCGTCTCAAACGACATCATGTCCCACCTGGACTGGATGCCCACCCTGCTGGCGGCAGCAGGGGTCCCGGATATCAAAGAGAAACTGAAGAAGGGCTACACAACTGGCGACAAGACTTTTAAGGTGCACCTGGACGGTTACAATTTCTTACCTTACTTGACCGGGAAGGAGAAAAAGAGCCCCCGTAAGGATTTCTTCTATTTCTCTGACGACGGCGATTTGACGGGGCTGCGGTACGACAACTGGAAGGTCGTCTTCGCTGAACAGCGGGCTCCTGGCCAATTGACCATCTGGGCTGAGCCTTATGTGCATCTGCGCCTTCCAAAACTTTTTAACCTGCGTGCAGATCCATACGAGAGAGCGGATATCACATCAAACACCTACTGGGATTGGTACCTTGACCACGTGTTTCTGATGGTGCCGGCCCAGCAATACGTGGGCAAACTCCTTGCGACCTTCAAGGAATTTCCGCCACGCCAGAAGGCGGCCAGCTTCACCATTGACCAAGCCATGGAGTCGCTAAAGACGCCTGTGTCCCATTAAATTACAGTTCCAACGTAGCAAACTTGTGCCGACCAAAGTGTTTAGAGGTTTATCGGTAGCTGTCTGTATGAACAATGTGGCGCAGCTGGTCGAATGTGTATTTTCAGTTGAAAAGATAACCGAGCACATTGACCACATCGC
>PVMK01119063.1_pt1 | contig 19914 bp, 27 predicted proteins | sample 1853481 | NCBI WGS metagenome assembly PVMK01 (sample SAMN08533507, study PRJNA380276) | Marine sediment metagenome, whole genome shotgun sequencing project. | reverse complement strand
GCTGAAGCCGTAGTAGCAGTCGCTGGCCGTGTTCAGCGTGACGGTGTAGTCGCCGTTGAGTCTGAACGATTCGGTCTTGTTCGCTCCGGTTCCGGTGGGTGTCTTGTTGACGGTGAGCTGGCTGGAGCTCCCGGGGAGGTCGTCATCTATGTCCGCTACGTTGGCGAAGGTTGGGCTGGAGTTGGTATTGCCAACATCGAAGTCATCAGCGACCGTGGCGAATAGGTAGTAGATGCCTACTGCTATCGCAATGCCAATGCCAATTTTCGCTGTCGTTGATAATCCCTTCTTGGGGTTTGCGGCTTTGTATGCGGCTTGCTCCTCGAGTGTCCATCTCCCCGGTGTCCCGGATTTCGATGTCGTGGGTGGTGCGGGGTTGGGGGAGTGGAGGGTGCTGCGGATAGCTCGTCGAGGATGGAGGTGCGCCGTTCCTTGTACTCGTCTTCGGTGATGAGGCCGTCATCGCGAAGCTGCTGAAGTTCAGCGAGCCTGTCTGCGATGGAGCGTTCGTCGTCCATGGACACAACTGTAGGTGGTCGTGCCGCCATCCTGGTTCGAGGGTGGCAAAACCTTCTCACACAGGCCCGGCAACTGAGCGTAGGTTGAGTCGTATAGAGGGCGACGTGAAAGCGATCCAACAGCCCTCACATACGCACCTCCTGAGCGATACCCGCTGGTGCCTCCAGTAGCGGTACGCATCCCCGTGGGGTGCGTATGTGCATGTGAGGTACAATCGGATTCACCAGCCACTTTTGAGGAGTTCCCTGGTGGGCAAAGTTGTTTCCCTAGCGCGGCATCAAGCCACGAAACAGATGCAGATCAGGGAAGCTGAACAGCCGGCGAAGGAAGCTTTGCATCAGGCCAGTCTCGCCTACAAGAAACTCCACAGACTCAAAGGCGACTGATTCTGGTCTGCTTTTGGTCTGCATCAGGTTCTGCATTAGGGCATTTCTGTAGGTGTTGGTGAGTGTTGAGGGATGCGGGTAGAGCCGTTGGTAGGTAAGGGTTTCAGCCCGAAACGTAGACGTAGCAAGGGTTCCCGAAAACCCCCGATTCCGCCCTTACGAGGCGGGGGTCACTGGTTCGAGTCCAGTAACGCCCACGGTAACGCCTTCGGCTCCGGAACGCGTAGGGTTCCTTGCAAGTTGGTTGAGGTGCTGCTCCGTCGACGCGGCCTTGTTACCGTGGAGCTATGCCCGTTTGCGTAGCCTTTCTGCGTGGAATGAACGTCGGGCGTCGTCGCGTCAAGAATGACGAGCTTTCAATCTGTTTCGAGGCCATGGGTTTTGAGCATGTATCTGCATTCCTCGCGAGTGGAAATGTCGTGTTCGAGTCGGATGGAGAGTCCGCAGCGGACCTGGAGCTCCAGATCGAGCAGGGCCTGAGCAAGAGGCTTGGGTATGTGGTGCCGGCTTTCGTGCGCAGCGCCGCCGAGGTTGCCGAGATTGCGGCAAAGCAGCCTTTCTCGACGGCCGCCGTTGCAGCGTCGGCCGGGAACTTGCAGGTTGCGCTCCTCTCGACTCGCCCAGCTACCTCGAATCGTGAGCTTGCGTTGGGCCTGGCGAGTCCTGACGACCTTCTCGCCGTTGACGCTCGCCAGATGTACTGGCTTCCGAAGGGAAACATTTCGGATTCCGAACTTGATTTGAACGTTCTCGGGAAGATCTTGGGTCCGATGACGATTCGGGCGCAGCGAACGATGATGCGCTTGGCGGCGAAGGTTGGCTGAGTCGACGAGGAAGCATTGTTCCGCTGCCTGAAACAATCACACGCGGCTGGGAACGCATAGCGTTCCTTGGGAGTTGCTTCGCGACTCCTTTTCGTATGTTGGGGAGTCAACCGAGCTTCTTCAGGAACGCTTCGTCGGTTTCGAACGCGAGCGGGGGTAAATCGTCGAGATTGAACCATCCAACGTCGTCGGCATCATCCCTTGCCTCAAGACTCCCGCCAGTGACTATTCCTGCAAACCAGATGCCCACGGTCAACTTGGCTGGATCGTGGAAGTTCGACGCAGCGAATACGACATCACCGATGTCAGCGATCAGACCAGTCTCTTCGAGGAGTTCACGAGCAGCGGCCTCGCGCACATCCTCTCCATAGTCAACGTACCCGGCGGGAATCGACCAAAGCCCTGCTCTTGTCGCTGTGGGGCCTCTCCGCACCATGAGCAGTTCTCCGTTGTCGTTGAATACCACAACGGCAGCTCCGACCCCGGGGTTCCGCCAGTGGATGAAGCCGCACGATGGACACTTCGTTCGTTCACCACCCTGGATGGTCACCGTTGCGAGCTCTGTTGCGCAATGTGGACAGTATGTGTATTCACCCGGCCATGCATGAGTATGTGACATCGCATCAGTCTGGCACAGCCATCGCGGTCCAGTGCGCAGCCCCGTTTCGCCGCTCGTCTGGTGGGCGATCGGTGCCGATAAACCGCGAGCTGCGGCATCATTACCTCCTGGAGGGGAGCACATGCAGACGATCCGACGCCGAATCCGCGCCACGGTCACCGCGACACTCGCTGTGGTCGTTGTGATGAGCGCCGTGCCAGCGGCCGCAGAGGATCCTTCGGAGGGTGTGTGGCCGATCGAGGCACAGACATCCTCGGTTGCTGGCCTGCCGGCCGGTCACGCGTGGGTCCGAAGCAATCCCATGCTGATCGCTGGTCTGTCGGCATCGATGGGTTCCCCGCCACAATCAGTCGTCTCGGACTTCTTCGGACCTTTCGGTGCCACGGCAACCATGCTGTGGCAGGACGGACCGCCCGAAGTGCCCGGTTGGCAACCGGGAGGCAATGCAAACGCGTTCATCACCTGGCTGCGGAGTGACGCCACATCAGCGGCGTGGGACCCGTTCGTCTCCACATTCGAGTCCACGGGTGTGCTACTCGGTGGTCTCGATCCTGACCACCCCGGCCGCATCGGTTATCAGGTCGGAGATGAGCCAGGCTCGGTTTCGGCGCTGGAGCGGATCGAAACAGGCATTGCAGATGTACGGGCCCTCGACCCCGATGCGATCGTCTTCACCAATCTCTCGCCCTACGTCAGCGACCCGGAAGCAGTGCTCGACTACTGGGAGACCAGCGTGGACGCTGATGTCCTGATGATGTCGGATTACTTCTTCAACACAATCCACTACACGGCCCTGGAGATGATGCGGACCCGTGCTCTGGCGAAGAGTGTGCCGTACTGGCAGTACCTCAACGCCTACGCAGGATCAGAGAGCGGCTTTGCCCCTGTACACACCGAATCCGACCTGCGGTGGCAAGCAATGGTCGGACTCGTCTACGGATATACCGGCTTCTCCTGGTTCCTCTATCAAGCGGCCAACGGCGAAAAGCACCCCACCGCCACTCAATACGGTGGATCGGTGCTTTTCGATGAGGTCGGTACATGGACCGCAGACAAGACTTCTCTGTGGGGCGTCGTTTCCGACATCAACGCTGAGCTGGCCAATTTGGGCCGAACGATGACGCAACTCAGTTCGACTGATGTCCGATTCGTTGCGGCCGACAGCCCTCAATCGCAGCAGCCAGCACTCACAACCCCCTGGTCGCCAGGGGCCGGCGGTGATCCCTACCTCACAGTGATCAGATCTGTCGCTGGCGAGCCTCCAATGGACATACCGGTCGGCTTCTTTGTCGACGCCGCTGGGGAGTCGTACATCATGGTGCAGAACGGTCGGCACACCCATTCGCTCGGAACCGTCGAACCACCGCTGTCTGGTTCGAACAGCGCTGGACGCATCCGACTTGAATTCGATTTCACCAGAGCTCCCCCCACCGTTGACCGCAATCGCGTCGAGTATCTCGATCCCGTCGACGGCAAGGTGAGGATCCTCAGCCTCTTCGAAGCCGTTCCGCCCGAGGGGGTCGAGCCGAATCCCGAGCTTCGCTATGCCGAGCCGATCCTCGACCCAGGCGAGCCTCTCCTGTTCAAGTACGCGAACACAATTCCGTTCCGCCTGGGCCCCAACATCGATGGAGTAGGAGTCGTGGTACCCGACACCGGGATGTGGCATCTTCGTACCAACGACGATGTCGTGTCCTTTTTTCTACGGCAATCCAGGAGACGTTCCGTTCATGGGCGACTGGGATTGCGACGGTGTCGACACCCCCGGTCTGTATCGCACCAGTGACGGGTTCGTGTACCTGCGCAACTCGAATACCCAGGGCATTGCTGACATCCGTTTCTTCTTCGGCAACCCGGGTGATGTGCCTCTCGCGGGTGACTTCAATGGCGACGGATGTGACACTGTGTCGATCTATCGCCCCGGTGAGGGCAGGTTCTATGTGATCAATGAACTCGGGGCCGACGAGGGCGGACTCGGACCTGCAGAGTTCGCCTACTTCTTCGGCAACCTGGGAGATGTGCCTCTCGCGGGTGACTTCGACGGCGACGGTCTCGACACCTTCGGACTACACCGGACCTCTACAGGTTTGATCTATCTCCGCAACTCGCACACGCCTGGGAGCGCTGATGTGCAGTACGTGTTTGGTGATGCGGAGGATTCGATGGTGACGGGAGATTGGCAGGGTGATGGGTCCGACACCATGGGTCTGCTGCGGCCCGCCGAAGCACGTTTCTATCTCAAGTTCGACCACGACAGCGGACCCGCCGACATCGACTTCCTGTTCGGTGATCAGGGGATGGATTCCCATCGCAGGCGACTTCTGAGGCCCGCCCGGAAGGCTACAGAACGCGTTGGCACAAATACGAGCAGTGGTGGAATGGGTCGCTCGGCCTATGGTGCACGGAGAAATTTCTTCGTATTATCGCAACATGATGAATCGACTGAGACAGCAGTACCTACGTACGACACTCACCGTACGCGACACCCTCAAAGGGTGAGACCGGCGCAAGCATGGTCGAATACGGGCTCCTGGTCGCGCTGATCGCGGTGGTCGCAGTTGTCTCGGTTGTTCTGTTCGGAAACACTGTCGCGGCTCAGTGGCAGGACAGCGCCGACAGCATCATCAACGCCTAGTCAGCGTCGAGATCGTTCAGGGCCGATGTCGCTGCTTCTGCGTCTTCTGCGCGTACAATAATGCGTACCCCTCCGGAAAGCATCGAGAGGTTGGGGAAGGCGCCCCCGGCATCATCCGTAACCATATTTGCCTCAATACCTTCGGATGCCAGATGCGCCAAGGCAATCTGAGCTTCGAACTCACCTGAGAACTTGGCTATCTCAACGATATCTGACATATGACTCTCCTGAGGAAACGATGTGTTGGTGCCAGTCTTGCAGGTTGTCCCGATTGCGCCGCGACGTGCGACATCGCGTTAGCGTTCGACATGGAGAATCTATGACGCACCTTGTTGGAGAAGCTTGAGGATGGAATCTGACGCTGATCTGTCTCCTGCGGTCCCGACCGATCCGCCAGATGCCTATCCCCATGAACTGTGCGACCGGCTCGAGTTCGATGACGGTGCTCGGGTTGACATCAGGCCGATCGTACCCGGCGACATAGCGCGGATCCGGCACGCGTTTCTTGCTGGCGATCCAGACTCCATTCGTCGCCGGTTCCTCACAGGTGCGCCACCCTCTGATGAGCTCCCATCTGCATTATCTCGCCGAGGTCGACTATCGGTACAGGCTTGCATTGCTCGCCCTGGACTCAGAAGGTGACAGTGTTGGTATTGCGCGGTATGAAGGCACACCAGATTCCTCCTCAGCGGAGATCGCCGTCGTTGTCGTTCCCGAGTGGCGCAAGCGAGGCATCGGGGCGGCGCTCGTCGGTGCTCTTGAGGCTCCCGCCAAACGGGCAGACATCCTCCCGCTTCGTAGCCACGTTCCCAACCGGACAACAGGGCGATTGTGGAGTTGCTGAGGTCCCTTGGATACGACGAGCACTGGTATGAGGATGGCCTCGCGTGGGTGGCGAAGGACCTGTAGCATTCCCAGGTGCTGGTTGCCAACGTCTATAGCCTCCTGAACGAGCAGTTCCCCTTTTCCAACGCACCGCCGTGGGATCCGGTCGGCCTTCAGCTTGGAGATATGGAAGCTGATGCCGGTCGGGTCGCCGTTGCGCACGAGATCACGGATTCGGTCGTTGAGAGGGTTCTCTCCGACGGAATCGCCACCGTCGTCGCCTACCACCCGTTGCTGTTCGAATCGATCGTCGCCGTTGTTGCTGGTCGGACACCGTCGGGAAGGGCACTGCGCCTTCTCCGGGCCGGCGTATCGCTGCTGGTCGTGCATACGGCGATGGATGTTGCGCCTGGCGGCACCGGCGATGCCCTGCTTGAGTCGCTCGGCGTCGAGACGGCCGGGTCATTTGCAGAGACTGACGAGGGATCAGGTCAGTACATCGGACGATTCGGATCGCTCGGCGAACCAACATCAGCCGGAGTATTCACCGCTCTGGTCTCCAAGGAGCTCTCAGCCACTGTGCAGTTCGCCGGCGACCCCGATGCAACCATCTCGAGTGTTGCCGCGGTTCCCGGATCCGGATCGTCGTTCATAGCTGAGGCTGGTGCAGTTGCCGACGTGTACATCACCGGAGATGTCGATCACCACCGCGCCCGGTCCGGTCTTGAGCAGGGCGTTGTCGTTCTCGATGCCGGGCATATTCCCACCGAACGCCCAGGCGTCACACGCCTGTACGATTCAGTAAGCAAAGTTGTATCCGACGCCGTGTTCATTACCGACGATCCGCACCCCTGGGAGGACGTTTCGTGGAAGACCTGAAGAGCCTCGAAGACCTGCTCGACCTGATGGATCTCGACATGCAGATCGACAAACTCCTCGACGATCGCGGTTCTCTTCCTGAACTCACGAGCTACAAGGTGGCGCACGCTGACGTTGAGCGTCTCACCGCGGCGATCGAGGAGGTCCGCACAGCGGTCAAGGAAGCCGACAAAGGATTGCACAAGACCAACGGCGAGCTTGAGATCGCTGCCGAAAAGGCGGCATCGGAACAGAATCGTCTCTACGCAGGAGGGATCTCAGCCAGAGATGCCGACTACCTCAGGCGCGAAGTCGAGTTGCTGTACGCAAAGGTCTCGAAAATGGAGGACGCGGTACTCGAATTCATCGAGTCCAAAGAGCTCGCTGAGGCTGAGGAGCAGAAGCTCTCGGACGAGCTCGCCGCTGCGGTCGAGGAGAAGGAGAGGCTTGGGGCCTCGATCACGGAGCAGTGGCGTGTCATCGACAAGCAACTTGCAGTGAAAGAAGAACGAAAGAAGGACACTGCAGGTCTTGTCGACGAGTATCTCCTGGAGATCTATGACGACTTGCGAGCCACCGGTAGGGGGCGGGTCGTTGGTCGGCTCGCAGATGACACCTGTGGAGCCTGCCACCTGAAACTATCTGCTGCAGAGGTGATCAGGGCACAGAAGCAGGATCCACCGCGGTGCATCCATTGTCGAGCCATCCTGGTTGGCTGAGGGGTGTTCTTCTGGCACATCGGAGCCACCATTGCATTCGTACGTTATGCGTTTCGTGATGAAGCAATGGACCTCCGCTACCTGGCGGTCGGCGCTGTACTGCCGAATCTGATCGACCTACCTGTGGCTGTCGCGATGTGGTCGTCGTGGGAGGCGCCAAGACTTCTGGCCCATTCGCTCCTGTTCGGATCGATGCTCATGGTTGCTGTCCTCGTCGGAACGAGTCGCGGGACCGTACGGAAACGTTGGATGCTGGTTGCGGTTGGGGTACTCATGCATCTGGCCCTCGATGCCATGTGGGCGGATCCCAACACCCTGTGGTGGCCGTTTCTCGGTTGGGAGTTCTCACCAACGGGATTCTCCACCTTCAGTGGCTACGCCGCAAGTGTCCTCTCCGACCCCTGGATGTGGGCAGGAGAGATTGTCGGGGTGGCCTACCTCGCCTTCCTCTCGAGGTCGTCAGGCCTGAGCGACCCGGATGCGAGGCAAGTGCTGTGGTCAACTGGCAGAGTCTCTGCTCCCATCGGCGGGAAATGACTCGGCGCGAAGCGTCCAAGCCCTGCGCGCCATCCGAATGGCAAGGACAGCCGTCACTACTGCGAAGATCTTGCTGAGTGCTTCTTCATCCATTGATAGCGCGAGCCTCGCGCCCCCAAGTGCGAAGAGCACGCCGAAACCGCCCGTGACGAACGCAACCTTCCAGATTACGCGGTCGGCTCGAGAGTGTGCAACAGTTCCGACGATCGACGTCGCAAATATCACGGCCAGGGACGTTCCCTGGGCTCCGAGCTGTGCGAATCCGAATACGGAGACAAGCACGGGAACATAGATGATGCCGCCACCGACGCCAAGAGTGGCGGCCAGAGAACCCGCGAACACTCCAAGGAGCACCAAGCCGATGATCTCGACAAGGTCCATCAGAACCACATCCTGACCGCAGCCGTACCGAGCACCAGGGCAAAAACCGCCGCCAACCAGTGTTCGGGCACCTTCTCCATCCACCGTGCCCCTGTCCAGGCACCGACCGCAGCACCTGCGAACACAACCGCCGCCGTCTGCCAATCGACGCTTCCATTGCTCGAGAACGCGTACAGGCCTGCCGCCGAGGAACCGACGATTGTCGCAACAGATGTCGCTGCCCCAGAATACTGATTGAGACCGACGAGGAGCACGAGGCCAGGGACGACTATGACGCCGCCTCCGATACCAAGGAGGCCCGAGATGAAGCCCGCGACCGAACCCACGAGCGCCGCTTTGTACCAAGGGAAATCCACGTCGGTACCGTAGCGTCGTCCGGTTGCCGAACTCCACCAGTACCCTCGCGGAGTGCTCACTAAAGCGCTTCCCCTGTTGATTCTGGCTGTCGTTGCCGCGGCCTGTTCCTCCGCGCCCTCAGAGTCGGTTGGTCATGAAAACCCTGAGCGGGCGGTTGTGGTCTGGTTCGGTGCCGTCGACGGCGGCGATGCAATCACCGCTGCGGGTGCGATCAATCCTGAGTCGCTCGCGTTGATCCTCGGCATCGAAAACGACCTCGATCCCGAGGTGGTCGCCGAATATCTCGATTCCGGTGTGCCGCTCGACATTCAGGCAGCATATTGGTCGTCGTTCTCGGCTGGATTCACCGAGTTCTCATCACGACCGATCTCGACCCTGACGGTGGGTGAGTCCGAGCGGTTCACGGCCGAAGGCGTGGAGTTCGCAAGTGTGGCTGTGTCTGGGGGAGTTGGCAAGGACTCAGTCGTGATAGCCCGCATGACCTCTGACGGGGCGTGGCAGGTCGACCTGGTCGCGTCTCTGGGCGACGGATTCGCCCAATTGCTTGCCAGTGAGTACGCCTCGTTGCCAGACAACGAAGGAGGCGAGCGAGTCCGTTTGAGCTACACGACGGTGGTCGTGCCATCCCTGTGGGCCGCGATGGCCGATGGCAGTTTCGGCGATGATTTCACACGAACTGCGCTCGCTCTCATCGAGGAAGTAGACAGTAGGTCGTAGCTCTTGTGGTCGACCGAGCTGCTACAGCTCTCTGAGGGCAGGCAGCACCTCTGATCCGAGCATCGCGATCGTGGACGGCTGGTCGATGCTTGTCGTTTGGATACCGACGACGTCAGCGTGGACGTCGGTGATCAGTGGTGCGTATACCGAGACATAGTCCTCAGCTGTCTCCACTTTCGAATATAGATCGAGGATCTCGGCACGATCCATGCTGTCCGCCCTCTCGCGAAGGACCATCGGATCAACTGCTTCGAGACGGCCAGGTGCGCGAAGCCCGCGCCAGGCACCGAGAGTCTCCCACGCCTCATCAGGATCTGATGCCCTGATGGACCATCTGGTTGCGAGGATCCGGGGCGGGGGTCTCCCTGCGTCGCTCGCTGCAGCTCTTCCCGGGTCGATCACACGTTCAAAGGTGACCGCTGGATCCTTGACGGATGTGATGATGCCCTCGGCCTTGCGAGCAGCAAGCGCAGCAGACTTCGGGCCGCCAGCGGCCATGAATATCGGCAGATCGTGGACCGGTGGGCTGTAGAGCTTCGCCCGATCCGTCTGATACCACTCGCCCTCAAAGGTCAGCTTCTCGCCGTCGAGAAGCGCCCGCATGATGTCGAGCGCCTCGCTCATGCGTGATGCCCGCTCAGCGTACTTCGGGAAGTCGTACCCGAGCGGTCCCTCGTTGAGGTTCTCCCCAGTACCCACACCGAGGCTGAAGCGTCCTGCGCTGATTCGGTCGAGCGTCGCGGCAGCCTGGGCAACGACGGCTGGGTGGTAACGCCACAAGGGGGTGGTAACGGCTGTTGTGAACTGAATCGACTCCGTGGCCTGAGCCATCGCTGCGATCGTTGCGAACGCGAAGCCAGATGCTCCAAGGTCGTCGACCCAGGGATGGAAGTGCTCCGATACAAGCACCATGTCGAAGCCAGCCTTCTCAGCGAACACGGCGTGTTCAATGAGAATCTCGGGTTGGAACTGTTCGTGGCCAGCAAAGTACGCGAATTGAGTCAAGGGGCCTCCGTCGGAGAGTAGACGGTAGACGGTAGACGGTATGGCGTGGAACATGTGCCGAGAGGTGAGTTCATGCCGCAGGACCTTGGGTAACTCCGCGCTTGGTGTCATAGTGATGTACTCAGGAAGACGAATGTGGAGGAAAATGTGCCCGACTACAGGAAATTGATCGCTGAGCTTCTCGGCTCATACATACTGTTGACGATCGGTGGATTCGCGATCGTTTCCACGGCACTTGGTGTCGACGGTTCGCTGGTGATTCCGCTCGGATTCGGACTTGGCCTGTTGATCGGTCTGTACATGTTCGGCGAGGTGTCCGGCGGTCATTACAACCCGGCAGTGAGCCTTGCGGCGTTGCTCGACGCGCGAATCGACGTGCTCACATTTGCATCGTATATCGTGGTGCAGATCATCGGCTTCATACTGGCTGGCTACACGATCCTCTGGGCCTTTGGAGAGCAGGCCGTGACGGTGACGATGACGTTGCCGAATGCGAATGCGGGTGTCACGGATATTGAAACGATCCTCCTTGAAGCTCTTGGCACGGCGCTTCTCGTCGGCGTGATCATGCGGGTCACCAAGAGTGATGTCGTTGGCTCAACGGCCTTCCTCGGTATCGGCCTCACACTCGCGGCCCTCGCGATTGCATTCGGTGGCTTCACTGGCGGTTCCTTCAACCCAGGAAGGTCGATCGGCTCTGCTGTCGCGGCTCAGGACTTCACCAGCCTCTGGCTCTACATCGTTGGTCCGCTTGTCGGTGGTGTCATCGGCTGGGGCGCCTACAAGATCACGGTGCCAGTCGATGACGACGACGAAGATGACGAGCAGGTTGTCGAGGAGTCGGTTGCCGGGGAGGCCGGCGAGTAGCCACAGATGACACCGCACAGAGTCGGAGAAGTTGGAGGACCAGAAACCTGGTCCTCCAACTCCAATAGCCGACGCCTGACAAATGCGAGCCGGCGTGTAAGCCGGATCCTGTCGTGGACGATCATCTATCTGGGACCGGCGTTACCGCACGGCCTCAAGCGACCTACCCGGGATGTAGCGGACGGGCAGCCCTATCCCTGCTCGGTCTTGCTCCTGACGGGGTTTACCTAGCCGACCCGGTCACCCGAATCGCTGGTGGGCTCTTACCCCACCGTTTCACCCTTGCCTGTGCGTGTTCACCACGAATCCGCAAGCGGAACCGAAGGTTCCGCCGACGAACCCGAAGGGTTCGCGCCATCGGCGGTCTGCTCTCTGTTGCACTATCCATCGGGTCTCCCCGCCTGGGTGTTACCCAGCGTCATGCCCTGTGGAGTCCGGACTTTCCTCGACCGTCGCAACGGCCGCGATCGCCTTGCCGACTCGCGGACTGAACGCTAGCGGAACAGACGGGGTTCCGTGCCTCAGCTTGTCGTTCGTTTCTCTGCCCAGGTGGCACCAGCGGCTCCTCCGCCGATCGCGAGTACGCCAAGGAGAGCGAGACCGAAGAGGTTCGCGTCCGCACCGGCTGCAATGGTGAGCGCGGCAATGAAGAAGAACAACAGCAGCGATGCGATTCGCCCTGCGATGACAGCGTGGGTTAGAGAGAATCTGCCCGCAACATAACCTGCTGCAATGAAGCCAAGTAGCTGGATGAATAGTTGTACGAGGATGTTCCCGCCGAGCGGTCCGCTGATCACGAACAGGATGTAGGACGTGATCAACCCCGTGGCCGCGCCAAATGCGATTCCAGCCCAGTGGAGGTCACGGATCATCGGCGAGTGCGCGCTGCTGGTCGGAAGCGAAACAGGGTGGTCCTCCCGCGGATTCGTGAACTGCCACTCTAGAGATATCCCGATCATGCGGTGAACTCGATGGGAACCTATTCGATGTGGTGAGCGTCATAGAATCGTACCAACGACGAGAAACGAGGTACGCCCGTCATGAACACGATGGACGACACTTTGGAATTCAACATATTCGATGCCCCGATCCTGACTGAGCGACCTTGGGCTGTATACGCGGCATGCAAGGATGAGGAGGGGATGACATTCTTTCCCCAGACGAAGGCTGAGGAGGCTGGCGCGTTGTTGATCTGCGGTATCTGCCCTGTCCGCGAGGACTGCCTCGATCACGCACTCGAAACGAACGAACGGTTCGGCGTCTGGGGAGGCACTACCGAGAAGGAGCGCAGAAAGCTCTCCCGGATCGCCTAGACCGCTCGTTCGCGCACGACCTGGGCGATGTCGAGGCGCTTTATCGACCTGACCCCAGGGATCAGCGAGAGCAGCGCGACGCCAAACATCACCGCGATCGCGACGACAATGGTCACGGGCTGGATCATGAGTTGGAACGTGAACGAGTCGTTATTGAACGATGACAAGAACACGGCGGATATCCCGATCCCGAGTAGAACTCCTGGGATGATCCCGATAGCGGTGAGCAACATGTTCTCGTTCACAACCATCCACGCGATGGTCCGGTCTGCCATTCCATTCGCCTTGAGCGTTGCGAATTCTGTCGACCGTTCCGCAATGTTTGCCGAGATCGTGTTGAACATCAGGGAGAATGCCATCAGGCCACCAAAGATGACCATGACAGCGATGAACGCATAGAACAACACGAGAAACTGCTGAACCATGTCGTAGAGTGTTCGCGCATCCTGTACGGCGAGGACGCTCGGTAGGCCCTCGATCGCTGCGATGGTCGTGGATCTACTAAGTGTGGGATCGAATAGCGTCATCACGGACGTCACGGTCGGCGCGGCCATGAGTGCTTCCGGATCACTGATCCCCGCATCACTCAGCGCTTCTGTGATGACATCCAGCCGTCCATAGAGAGGTATCCCCAGCGGTTCGTCAACGAAGTCGACGAGTTCCAGCACGATAGTGACATCGTGGGTTGGCAGATCGATACTGAGCAGGTCGCCGACGGAGACACCGAGCTTGTCAGCGATACTCCGCCCGGCAACGATGCCTTCGGGGGGGAGGCTCCCCGATGACGTTGTCCACCCATGCATCTGCGTGTTGTTTTCATACCCCTGGAGGTCAGTCGCCAGAGTGTCTCCGTTGCGGGTGATTGAAGCGCTGAACCCTGCCACCGGCTCAGCTCGCGTGACACCCTGCACCGAATTGATGTCGGAGAGCACGTCTGTTGTCACAGGTTCCGAGGCAATCGCCGAAGCGTCTTGGAGTGCGATCTCATTGAACTGCTTGTTGATCATGCCAACGATGCTGTCCATCATGCCAACCGACGCGAGGATCAGGATGAGCGCGAGCACAACGCCCAGCACCGTCGACAGGCTTCTCCGCTTCGATCGACCTATCCCTCTAAGCGTCATTCGTGTCCGGATAGGCAGCTTCGATATTGGAGGGATCGCCCTCTCCAAGGTACTCTTGCCTCCCGCCACCTGCGGTGTTGCGCCTCTCATCGCCTCGGCTGGTGCGATCTTGTACGCCGCTCGTGCGGGGACAAGGGCCGACAGCGCCCCAGCGATGACGCCGAACAGGATGCCGACGATGATCGTGAACGGTCGGATCACCACGACCGTGTCGGGTATGTCCAATAGACCTGTGTACATCCGGGTCATGAGTGATCCGGCAACTGCGCCAAGCAACACACCAATGATCGCTCCCACCGTGCCGACCCACAGTCCAAAGCTGAGATAGTGCCGCCGCAGCTCGCGAGCGGACATGCCCGAGGCTCGCAGGGTGCCGATGATCGAGCGCTGTGACGACACGATCCGTGTCAAAAGTACGTAGACGGCCATCCCTGCCGCCGTGAGGAAGAGGATCGGGAACGCAACAGCGATCTCACCGAATCCCTCGACGTCCAGTTGCAGGGTCGAGTTCGAAGGCTGATCGGCCTGGGTGAGGATGCTCGTAGCCTCCGCATCAGTGGCTACCCGGTGAACCGCAGCGTCGACGTCTTCCGTGATGACATCTTCGTCATAGAGCACGAGCGTCTCTCGGGCAGACACGGAAGGCGGCAGTTGTGAGACGAGGGACTCGTCGACGAAGAACACTCCGAACTGCTCGGGGTCCGAGAACACCTCCTGCGTGCTTGGCGCCGGCCATATGTACTCGGCCGAAGCTGCGATTCCTGAAATGGTGAACTCCTCGCCGGGGCCAACGACAACCGTGAACGAGTCGTCAACCTCGAGGTCGAAGGTCCTGGCGATATGGACCTCTGCCAGGGCGTCAAAGGCACCTTCAACGGAGAGGTAGGTGCCCTCTTGAACGTCGATCTTGTTCACCTCCGGCTGGTCACCCGCGGGCATGCCGATGAGACGGCCACGGAGAGTGTCGGGTCCGATCGTGACAGGGAGGTCTGCGGTGTGTCGCACCGTGATCGTTTGGACGCCGTCGATGGCGGCGAGTGTTGTGGGGAGGGTGTCGTCTCCGCCCGTGATCGTCATATCCGCAAAAGCGAGTCGGTCGTAGGTCTGCTCGTAGCTGGCAGTGAGGTTCAGATACGAGTCATACGTGGCTGCGAACATCATCACGCCGATGACCACTGTCGCGCCCACCGCGAGGAACTGCCACCGCTGTTCCTTCATGTCTCGGCGGCGCTTGTGGGCGAGAGTGCTCACCAGCGGAGATCTGATGCGGGGGTTGGGTTCTCGTTCACCATATCGTCGACGATCCTGCCGTCACGGAGCCGGATGATCCTGTCGGCCATATCCGCGATCGTTGAATTGTGCGTGACGAGGAATACGGTCCTGTCGTCGCCCTCCGTGGTGGACTTGAGCAGATCGAGGATCGTTCGTCCCGTTTCGAGATCAAGTGCGCCCGTCGGTTCGTCACAGAGCAGCAATGGAGGGTTCTTCACAATGCCACGTGCGATTGCGACCCTCTGCTGTTGTCCCCCCGAGAGCTCGCCGGGAAAATGCCCAAGCCTGTCGGCGAGGCCGACACTGTCGAGCACGAGGTTCGACCGAGCCTCAGCGTCATCTCCGGTGATCTCGGCGATGATGGCGACGTTCTCCTCGGCTGTGAGAGTGGGTATGAGGTTGTAGAACTGGAAGACGAATCCGACTGTTGATCTCCGATAGTCGGTTCTCTCCGTTTCTGACATCCCCGCGAGTTCCATCCCGTTGACACTGAGGCTCCCAGATGTTGAAGGTTCGAGGGCTCCGATCTGGTTGAGCAGCGTTGTCTTCCCTGAGCCTGATGGACCAAGCAGAACGACGAACTCGCCCGGATCGATGGTGAACGACACTGTGTCGAGAGCCTCGACTGCGGTGTCGCCCTCCCCGTAGACCTTTGTGAGGCCCTTGGCCACGACGATCGGGTCGGTCACCATGCTCTCGTTTCGCTCGCTTGTATGATGTCAGGTGATATTGTAGTGACTACAAGAAGACTAGAGGGTGCGGTGACACTGCTGAATCGCAGGGAGCAGAAGAAGCAGTCGACCTTCGCAGCGATCGTTGATGCTGCATCAGTATCGTTCAGCGACATCGGGTATGACGCAACGGCGATGGAAGCAATTGCTCAGTCGTGCGGCGTATCGGCTGGCACGGTGTACAACTACTTCGGAACAAAGAGCGCGATTCTTGCAGCGATCGTGACTGGACAGATCGACGAGATCATGGGTGAGGCAGGTGAGAGACTCGATCTCGACGCACGAGACCCGGTCGACGCGCTGATGCCGGTACTCGAACTCTATCTCGACCAGATGACCGGTTATGGGTCAGACCTGCTCAAGGAATTGTTCCGTGCTGGCTTCGATCCGGGTCAGACCGAGTTGCTGGCAGACTTCGTATCCGCGGACGAGCGAGTGCTCGTGCAGCTGGGTCAGTCGTTGCGTGCGATGAGATCTCGTGGACTGCTGTCGCCGGAAGTCGATGTGGACAGTGCAGCGATTCTCGTGTACTCCATCGTCGCCATGGCGCTGATGGTCTTCACCTCGATTCCCGGTACGACCCCCGTCCAAGTCATAGCGACATGCAAAAGCCAGCTGAGGATTGCGTTTGAGGGATTGGCCGCCCGATAGGTCGAGGCGCAAGCGAGGTAATGTCACCACCTATGAGCGACTTCCTATGGCCCTCTGTTCTGGGTCCTTTGACGAACGGTGAAACTATCGGCCGCGACCTGGCTGCGGAAGCGGTCGGGGAGATCATGGCTGGCAACGCCACCGATGCACAGATAGCAGCCTTCCTTGTGGCGCTCCGAACAAAGGGGGAGTCCGCTGAGGAGATGGCAGGCATGGTTGACGCGATGATGGCTGCTGCAGTCACTGTCGACGTCGAGCAACCCGTGGTTGACATCGTTGGAACGGGCGGAGATGGCTTCGGGACATTCAACATCTCGACGACCGCTGCGTTCATCGCAGCAGGCGCAGGAGTCAAAGTGGCGAAGCACGGAAATCGCGCCGCGTCCTCCAAGACAGGGTCGGCAGACCTACTTGAGGCGCTTGGTCTGGATCTCGAAATGGGTCCCGAACGCGTGAAGGCGATGATTGAGGACACCGGTTTCGGGTTCTTCTACGCGCCGAGGTACCACCCGGCGATGCGCCACGTCGGGCCGGTGCGGAGGGAACTCGGTGTCCGGACGGTGTTCAACTTCCTCGGCCCGCTCTGTAACCCGGCCTCTGCCCTGATGTCCGTTGGAGTCTCCGACCCCAAAATGGCACGCCTGATGATCGATGTGCTGTCGACCAGGGGGGTCGAGCGAGCGTTCGTCGTCCACGGAGAGGACGGACTGGACGAGGTTACGACCACGGCGCCGACTCGGATATTCCGGCTGCTCGATGGCGAGGTCACCGAGGCGGAATTCACTCCTGAAGACTTTGGCGTGCAGAGGGCAGAGATCAAAGACCTCGTGGGTGGTGATGCGGCCGAGAACATCGCGATTACAAGAGCCATACTCGCAGGCGAACCTGGGCCGAAGCGCGACATTGCGCTCGTGAACGCTGCGCCGGCGATTGTCCTCGCTGAGCTTGCTGTCGGATTCGTCGATGCGATGGAGCTCGCAGCGAAATCGGTGGACAGCGGAGCTGCGGCCGCGGTCCTCAACTCCGCAGTCCGGTTCGGTCGATTACTTCCGTAGATTGGGAATTGCTGTAGCGTTGCCGCAATGAACCGACTCATCTTGATCCTTGTGGCGTTCGCCCTGGTTGTTGCTGCGTGTAGCGGAGCCGCCGAGGGAAGTTCTGAGTCCAACACGGCCAACGAGACTGCCGCGTCGAGTTCCACGTCGTCTTCCACCTCTGGCGAGTCCGCCACCGACAGCACAGCCCCGATGCCAGCAGCAGATGCATCGAACGAGTCCTCAGTCGAAGCGAAGGCAGCGCCTGAAGGACCTCCGGCGAGGGACTTCACGCTCGCCCTCGAACCATCTGGTGAATTCGTTCTCAGTCAGGAAGTGAAGCCCGTCTACATGATCTTTTGGGCGGAGTGGTGAAGCGTGTGCCGACGGGAGTTGCCCGTCATCGATGAAGTGGCAAATGATTACATCGACGAGGTGACATTCCTCGCTGTTGCTGGCCGTGGTGATCTGGGCGCCACCCAGGAGGAGGCTGCTCGGCTGTTCTCCGACAATATCAGTTGGGGCCTCGACGACGGTATCTGGGACCTCTACGGCGTACCTGGTCAACCTGCGACGGTTCTCATCGTCGATGGTGTGGTCGTCGATGGCTGGTTCGGAGCCCTCGGAGACAGTGCGCTGAGGGAACGCCTCGACAATCTGGTCTCGATCAGCTCCTGACGGTCCGTCGTATCGAATTACGTCGATAACGATCTTCGGAGAATCGACCAGATCGCAACTCCGAATCCCGCGACGATTGCTCCCACGTATAGCCACATAGGTCCGCCTGTGAGCGAAATACGAACGGGTTCGGTCACAAGCATCACGCCCCCCGCAGCCGCGAGGGAGAGTCCTGCGGACGCACCAAGAGGTGGACGGCCCTTCTGCCTCCAAGTCGCAATGGCGAACGCCGCCACGACCTAGAGCGCAACCGCATACATCTCAACGGGATGGCGTGTGATATCGCTTCCCTGAGCAGCCTGCGCCCAGGGGAGATCGGAGACCGTTCCAAGCCACGATCCGGTCACGAGTGCTCCGAGATGCCAACCAGCAAGTCCCGCGAGGACAGACGGCCCTATGGCATCGGCCGACGACAAAAACGACTTCCTGGCGAGGAAACCGAACATCAGAAGTGCTGTAATGGATGCACCAGCGGTGGACACGCCTGATCGGACGAGAATGATCTGTGCCGGATCGGCGATGGGGTTGATTCCGACCAGCGCCATGGCAACCAGACGCCCGACAAGAAGACCAACGGCACCCGATGTGAGTCCTGCATCCCACAGGTCGAGTGCGCAGCCTGCAGCGTTTCCGCGCTTCGCCTCCCATCTGAGCATGAGCCAGAAGCCGCCGACGCCAAGAGCAGCCGCTCCGAGAAGCGTGAATTCCATCAGCGAGTGATCTCGTCGAGATAGAAGGCCAGGGTGGGTTCGTCGAGGATCCCCCTGTGGACCTGCACGAGAGAACCGGCAGAGTCGTAGAAGAAGGTCACAGGAAGGCCGCGACCTCCGCCCAGCTCGAACGTGATCGCCCCGGACGAATCGGCATAGTGAGTCATCGGCACTCCTGTGAACGCCTCGCCGATGAACGCCGCTGCATCGCCAGGGTTGTCCTTTGTGTTGAGCATGATGAACTGGACACCGTCGTTGATCTCTGCCGCTGTTGAGAGAAGTGGTGCCTCTGATCGACACGGGGGACACCAGGCAGCCCACGAATTGACAACGGTTGGGTGTCCGCTCGTCGTGATCTCGGTGATGAGCGCGTCGTAGGTGACGGGCTCAGGAGCATCTGCGGGTGCAGCTGCAGACGAGCTTGTGCACGCTGCGGACAGAAGTGCCAGCGAGAGCGCGAGGAGAAGATGTCGTGCCTGCATACCCCCGAGGGTAGGCACCGAATTACTCAACGAGCACAACAGGCAAGTACGTCTTGCGTACGGGATGGAAGCGCTCTCGTGGGCGCCTCCATCCCGATGAATGACTCTCGTCTAGGAGATCACGCCCTCCCCCGAGTCGTCATCCCTTCTGCGGGTTGTGAGGAGAGCCATCGATCCCACGAGGATGAGTGTCAATGCGACGACTGCAATCTGGTCGGATTCGATGCCCGTATTCGGCAGTGTTGCGACAACACCGAAGTCCGCGTCCAAGTAGCTCTGACCCTCGGAGAGTAGGACAGTGAACGACCCAGCCGTCGTCAGCTTGAGATCACCTTCGGACGGCTTGGGAAGCGAACTCAGGATGAGTTCAGCCTTGTACGTTCCGGCATCGAGTGCGGCGAACAGATACAACCCACTTGTATTGGTTATAGTGTCGGCGGTCGAACCGTCAGGGAGTATCAGGCGTACGGTGGCACCTGCGATTCCCTTCTCTCCATTGTCCTGTTTGCCGTTCGCGTTGTCATCGGACCACACCGTGTCGCCGATCGTTGCAGATGCGCCCACATCCTGTCCGAAGTAGTGCGATGAGTCGGTAGCGGAAACTGTCGGTCCGTCGCCGTTGTTGTCTACGGCGGTACCGATGTTGGCGTACTGGCCAGCGGTCGCAATA
>PVMK01149190.1_pt1 | contig 19917 bp, 24 predicted proteins | sample 1853481 | NCBI WGS metagenome assembly PVMK01 (sample SAMN08533507, study PRJNA380276) | Marine sediment metagenome, whole genome shotgun sequencing project. | reverse complement strand
TGGAACAACTTTTACCAGCAGTGGTACAACTACAGCACCCCAGGCTACTGCTGCGGCATCAGGAACCGCTGCTGCTGGAAGTGGAACGGGCGGAGCAGTTGCTGCTGCTGCCTTTGCTGCGGCAGCACTAATAGCTGCTGCTGCCATAGCAAGCGATTCAGACTCTCCCCAAGGCCACGGTCACGGTGGTCACGGTGGTCATTAATTAAGTTGAAATATTCCTAAATATTTAAGCACATTTTTTGTTCGTAAAAAAGCCGCAATTATGCGGCTTTTTTACGTTGAGTTTTAAAAACGAGGTGCTATGTTGATACAGGCACTCAGCGCAACTATTCCAGGGGTACTCATATATCTTTAATTTTATGCAGGTTTTATTATGGCTTTCAGACCTTTGTTAACCAAATTTGCTCTTTTTCTATCTTGCCTTTTGATGGTTTGTTTTTTTGTTTCAGTCAAACCTCTCTGTGCTGCAGAGACTGCTCAGCTGCCGGGCATTGATGCCGGCTCGGTTTACATGTCTCCCCAGCAGATCAACAAAATAATTCAAAATCCTACACCAGAGCAGATCGAAAAGATAATTCAAAATACCCCACCAGAGCAGCTCCGGCAAATGCTTGAAAATGCCACACCACAGCAGACAATCTCACCCTTTGAAACTATTTATGCAGAAGAGCCCCGGGAGGATCAGGTATCTGATGCTTCCGAGGAAGAAATTGACAAAGAAATTGAGCCGGAGGAGGAAAAAACATTTTCTCCCATCGAACAGCGTTATCAACAACAATACAATTCTACTCTGGCAGAGTCACTTGAGCAATATGGCTATACGATTTTTGATTCATCAACAAATAATCTCACTAAACTTGCTATCCCCAGTGATGATTATCTGATAGGCCCCGGAGACAAGCTCCGTATTCGATTCTGGGGTAGTGGCAGAGATGGCGCCTATATCGTAACCGTAAGTCGTGAAGGAACTATTGATGTACCGAAGATTGGTATTGTATCAATTGCAGGAACACCGTTCGGTAAGCTTGAACATGTTCTTCGCAGTGAGGTGGAAAAATATGTTCAGGGCGTTAATATCAGCGTGTCATTGGCAGAGCTGAGAAGTGTTGAAATTTATGTGGTTGGAGAGGTGAATCGGCCGGGGCTTCATCTCGTTCCTGCTTTTTCCACGGTACTTGATGGTCTGATTGCCGGCCAGGGAGTTAAAAGAAGCGGTTCTCTGCGGACAATCAAGGTTTTCAGGGGGGGAAACCTGCTTCAGGTTGTTGACCTGTACGCCCTGCTTTTGCACGGCTCACGTGAAGGGGATATATCTCTGCAGGATGGGGATGTCCTGTTTGTTCCACGGTTGGGTCCTACGGCTGCTGTAGCAGGCGCGACCGGTGAGCCGGCAATTTATGAACTGACAACAGAATCCTCTGTGGCTGATCTGCTTGAACTGGCCGGTGGAACCTTGCCGCAAAGCAATACAGACAGACTTTATTTGCGAAGATTTGATAAAAATCAGCAATTTGTAGTGCTGGATATCGACAGGCGCACCAAAAAATCAGATCTGGCGACGATTGCCATCCGGAATGGCGACCTTTTGGAATTGCAATACCTGGGATCATTATGGCCTGAAGTGGTCCGTCTGGAAGGCAATGTCTGGTTTCCCGATGTTTTCAGCTACCGCCCAAACCTGAAACTGTCAAATATTCTAACAGATATTTCATTATTGAAACCGAATTCCATTACCGACTTTGCCTTACTGTATCGTTATGATCCACTGACAACGCTCTATGGGGTTGAGCGTTTTCCATTGTCTGAAGTTTTGAACGGACTTTATGATTCAAATCTCCATGCTTACGATAAAATAAAAATATTGTCCCGTGATGACTACGGTATAAAAGAGCCGGTGAAGTTAGTGGGCAGTGTCTGGCGTCCTGATGACTATGTTTTCAGCCCCGGATTAACCCTGGGCGATTTGCTTGGCCTCGCAGGAGGTTTCAAGTTTGATGCAGATCAGCAGCGCATAGATTTGAGCCGTCAAATGATAAAGGACGGTGAAGTGACAACCTCTCATTTCACGCTGCAGGCTGACACTGATAAATCATTCAAGCTTCAACCCTATGATTATATCTATGTACGCAGGATTAAGGATGCTGCCAGCTTTAAAAGTGTTGCCATTACCGGTGAAATAAAATTTCCCGGTACATATAGAATCAAAGATGGAGAGCGCCTCTCCGACCTCATAGAGCGTGCCGGAGGTTTTACTGACAAGACATATTTTTATGGCGCCTATTTTACTTCAAGTAAAGCCAAAGTGATCCAGCAGGCAAGTGTTGACAGAATGGTTGACGACCTTGAAATGAGGATGCAGACCGTCATTGCTGAGCAGTCCAAGTTATTAGAAGATGAAGCATTAGTTAAGGGCCAGCAATCAGCCTTACAGCAGCTTATTTCCCGGCTTCGCCAGGTTGAGGCAACCGGCAGGATGAGTATAACCCTGGGCCCATTGGCTACCCTGAAAGATACCGCATTTGACTTTGAGCTTTATGAGGGTGATAGTCTGCATATACCCCAGCGGCCGAACTTTGTTTCCGTTGTCGGCAGTGTCTATATCTCAAAATCTTTTATGTTTAAAACTAATATGAATTTGGGAGATTATTTGCAGAAAGCCGGCGGCCCCACCAAGACAGCAGACAAAAAGTCCATTTATGTCGTTAAGGCAAACGGCGAAGTTTTAGCTTCCGCCCAGACTAAGGGATTGTTCAATAATTTTAACGATACCGTTCTCATGCCCGGCGATACCATAGTAGTGCCGGAAGACCTGGAGCGTGTTCCGGGCTGGAAGGTATTTAAGGATGTCACTGAAGTCGTCTTTAAAATTGCCGCCACCATCGGCATTGTAGCTGCTATTTAACAGAGTGTTTACGAATGGTGTAGATGTAAAAAAATATGGTTGATACAAATTCCCCAGAAAAAAAAGAGATTATCTATGCCTACCCGCCGTTTCCTGTTGGTGAGAACCAGGATGATGAGATTGACCTCATTGAACTATGGCGTTTAGTCTGGGCCGGAAAACTTTTTATTATCTCCTTTGTCGTCTTCTGCACGCTCATTGCAGGTGTTGTCAGTTTTGTTTTTCTGCCCAAGATGTATAAATCAACAGCAGCACTTATTCCTGTCAAGCAGGAAAAATCTTCTTTAGGCGCTCTTGGTGGACTTATAGGGAATCTTCCTTTTCCCATTGCCTTGCCCGGCCAGGGTACAAGCAATATCATGTCCTTTCTTGAAAGCCGTACCATGAAGGAACGTTTGATCACAAAATATAACCTGCTGCCTGTTCTCTATTCCGATCTGTGGAATGCAGAAAAAAAGAGTTGGAATGTTGATGATCCAAAGAAAAAACCAACTCTTATCAAGGCCCTCCATGCAAAGATTTTAGATGGTTTTTTTTCTGTCAACCAGGATAAAAAAACAGATTTGATTAATCTCAGCTGGTCAGGTGAGGAGCCAGCCTTTTTGCTCTCTCATGCTGGAGAGAATCATCAAAGAATTGACTTTTTTTCTGGAAAACGAATATGACTCTAATGCCAAACGGGAAAGGGAATTTGTTGAAGAGCAGCTTGCCGCAATTACAAAAGAGCTTGAATACTGGGAGCGCCAGGTTCCCAGTGAAAAGCTGACACTCTCAAAAATCACCCGTGAACAATTCGTTTCCCAGACAGTTTATACTGAATTGCGCAAACAGCTTGAGCTTGCCAAAATCAGCGAGGCAAAAGAGCTTGAAACCTTCAAAGTCCTGGACAAGCCCTATATGCCGGAAAAACCATTCAAGCCCAATAAACGCCTGATAGTTGTCCTTAGTTTTGTCACTTCATTTTTTATTGCTCTTTTTGGGGTTTTTTTCCTGAATTTCATCCGCAACCTGAGATGAGCCTCCTGTTGCGGAGTCATGAAAGCAACGGACCTGTAAGTATGTGTTCGATGGTTCGTTTTATAACGATATTCATTCTTTTTTTCTGCCTCTACCCTGCTTCTGGACTTAGGGCTGAAAAAAACACCCAAGCCAAACCTCTAGCCTCTCTGCAGTCTTTTACAGGCATCTGGGACATGCCCAGTGCCCGCATTCTTCCAGACTGGAATGTGCGCCTGAAATATGGCAAAGCTGAGCCATACCGCTACTATGGTGGTGCGCTCGGCCTTTTTGGTCGACTGGAATTCCATGGCCAATTTACAGAAACCTCCAGTGTTATTGCTTTTCCTGATTTTGATTACGGCTATCATAAAGACCGTAATGCCGGGGTCCGCCTCGTTCTTAAAAAAGAGGATAAGGTCTGGCCTCAGATCGCCATAGGTGCTTATGATCCTGGCGGAACTTCACTCTTTCCTTCCCGTTACCTTGTTTTTTCTAAAATGTATGGCAACCTGGACCTTACCCTGGGGCTTGGCCAGGGTCTTCTGGGTGGCGAATCCCTTAAAGATATCAGAAGGGAGAGCAAGGGCGAATCATTTGCTTTTCTTTTTTCCGGTCTTGACCGGCCGACAAAATTATTTGGAGGTTTAGAATACCATTTTAACCCCAAACTCACCTTTTCTGCCGAATATTCATCCCTGAAATATGAAGGCATGTTCGGCTCACCGGAAGAAGCCCGCTGGCCGATAAATCTTGGTTTCAAATATCAGCCGACAAAGCACCTTACCCTGCAGGGTGGATATATGCGTGGTTATGAGTGGATGTTCGGCTTTGCTGCCGACTTTCCACTTAATGCTGAAGGGATGCTCCCCTGGAAAAAAGAAGCTCCTTACATTGCCACTGAAAAGAAACGCTGGCAGGCATACGAGGCAGACAATCAGCAGTTGGCAACTCTTCTTGTAAAGGAATTGCAGACTGATGGATTTAACGGGGTTGAGGTTTCAGTTAATGATAAAGAGGTATGGGTTGAGTATGTCAACAGTAAATATCTCTCCTACAGCAAGTCAATGGGGAGAGTGGCCCAAATTCTTGACAAGCTTGCACCGGAGCGGATTCAAACATTTTATCTCAATCTCTTTTATGGTGGACAGGTGGTGCAATGTCTGATCGGAAGACAGGAATTGCGGGCTTTTACGGAGACTCGCCTGGATAAGCAGGGATTCTTTGAATTTGCATCTCTTTCACTCTATAACAGCGAGCAGCATGCTGAATTCTTCACTGATAATGCAGAAATCGGCACCTATAGAGCAAAGGATATCTGGTTTGATTATGATATCAACCTCAAAGTAGAGACATTTCTCAACAACAGAGCCGGTTTTTTCAAGCATAAGGTTTTTTTGCGGCCCAGGATATTCATGTATCCCTGGAAAAAAGCAGTAATTGCAGGAGAAATTCAGTTTACATTATTTAACCAATACGATGAAGTGATTTTTCCTCCTCTTGAACCTGAACCACCCCGTACGGATATATTGCTCTATGAACAGGAGTCTCCCCGAATTTCCATGCTGGCCTATGAGCAGTATGTGAATTTGCCTTATAATATCTTAGGCCGACTCTCTATGGGTATTTTTGAAAGCCCCTATGCCGGATTTGGAGCAGAGATCTTCCGTTTCTTTGACAAAGGACGCTGGGGTATCGGTCTGGAATCGGAATTTGTCCGCAAGCGGGACCCGGAGAATAATTTCAAACTGAGCGATACTATTACAAAGACCTTTGATACTTACTTTGTCAACATCTATGGCCTGATATGGCCAAGTCAGGGCATTGAGACAGGACTTAAAATCGGACAATTTCTTGGAGAAGACGTGGGATTCAGTCTTGATTTGCGGCGGAGTTTTAAATACTTCACCATTGGAGCCTGGTATACTGAAACAGATACCGACCACTTCACTTCTCCAAAAAACAGGGATGCTGCGGAAAAAGGGGTTTATATCACATTTCCTCTCTCAATTTTTTCTGATCATGACAGAAGAGGATGGCTGACCTTTGACTTTGCCAGTTTTACCAGAGACCAGGGCCAAACAGTCAGGCAGCCAAGCCTTCTGTATCCTATGAACCCTTACCAGTCAGTATTGCATACGGAGTCAACCCTGGAAGATATGAGAAATCAATGAAAGTAAATACACTTATTTTTTGTTTGATTGTCCTGCTTTTTGCAGGCTGCACTCACTCTGAACTTTGGGAGAAAACAGGAGGCAACCAAGAGTCATTTGACCTGGACTCCAGAGAATGTGAGTATATTGCTCACCAGGTTGCCTTGCTGCAAAGTGAAACAGGCAAAAAAGTTGATCCTTCATTTTTCAGCAAGACATATATCCAATGCCTTGGTGCCAAGGGATGGAGTAAAAAAACTGTTGAGCCTGAATCCGAAAAAGAAAACGATTCAGAAACAATTCAGCAGTTGGCGGAGGTAATACATTCAAACATTATAAAAGGATTTGAACAAACAATAACAGTGCCGGATACTTATAAGCTGCTCGTAGATAAACAGTTTCAGAGTGGTCCAACAATATTGAAGCAATTTTTCTGGCAAGGAGCAGACTCTTCCTATATAAACATCCTCTTTCAGAAGAATACTGCTGCAACCTTTGATCAGATTCCCTATCCTGTGTCAGAACCGTATCTGCCATATACTTCCGGAGAGGGGGAAAAATCCCGGCAGCGTCTGCAATGGGCAACATTCTGGGGACACATGGATTCAGACTGGGTAATGGGCACCGGAGCCTATTATTATGTCAGCAAAAAAGAGAGGATTATTATTGTGATTACCAGGCCTCTTGTCCATCCATCCGGAGCGGTGCCGGAAAATGTCACTCTAAGCAGAAACCAATTTTTAGAGATGGAACAATTTTCCGACCAATGGCAGCTCTGGCTGAATCAGCAGTTCCAGCAGGGACCAGGCCTGATGAAGCAATTAATACAGGCTCTGAATTTCGGCAAATAAGGCTTTTATTGAATCAATTTATCAAGATAACGATTCATGCGACCAATCTAACACAACATGCAATAAAGTCGCGACTATTTTCCACACTCATGCACCATAGACGAAAAAACTCTCCAGCAAAATAACTCATTAAACCCTATTGATTTGATTACGAGATATCTTGAATTCCAGTGTCATGCCCTCGCCTTGGCAAATCAAATATCATGGATGACCCCTTTTTTCTACGAATAAATCAACGGGACGGTTTCGGTTGCAAAATGCAACCATATATGGCAAAATGGTACCTGTAAGCGAATACGAATAGTTTTTTGAAACTCCCTGGAGGTTACCATGGCAACCGCGGTAAAAGTTTCTGATGAACTGATAGCAAAAGCCCGGATACGGTCCAAGATATTCAAACGCTCCATAGCCGGCCAAATTGAGTTTTGGGCCAAAATGGGTGAACTGGCCGAAGAAAATCCGGATCTGCCACTTTCCCTTATTCAGGATATTCTGCTCGGAAAAGAGCAGATCAAGGCAGGTGAAGGAACCCCGTACGTTTTTGGTGAAGGGGAATGACCCTGATGAAAAGTGTCGTCCAGTCGCCGCTTTTTGCCAAACAGAAAAAAAAGCTCACCAAACGCCAAATTACGCAACTCGATGAGGCCCTCCGGACAATCATTGCCAATCCAGAGATGGGTACCCTTAAAACCGGAGATTTAAAGGGTGTTCGCGTTTATAAATTCAGAATAGACAGAAATCAGATTCTTCTTGCTTACGAGATAGTGGAATCAACAATGTATCTCTATACGTTCGGCGTACATGAAAATTTTTACAGGTCGTTAAAACAGTATCGTTCTTCCACAGGATAAAAGCACACCCCCGGATGAGATCGCCTGCCTGTTTTCAATATCTTGACATTCATACCTTACCTGGATGATCCACTCACTTGACAAGGAAGCCAAACGGCTTGGCGTTCCTCGTCAATCAATCATTAAAGTCTGGATTGCCGAACGCTTAGAAAAACTGCATACTTGAATTGGGACTGTCTCTTAATCCAATAAAACTGAACATTGGCCGTCGAACGGTAGTCTCTATGTGCAAGTCCGTTTACTAATGTTTCCCTTAAAACAGCCTTTTTAAAGCAAGATATTCTTTCATGTCAAAAAATTAGCTTGGCCCGACCCTGTAATCCAACCGCTGATCCAATCGGAACCTCAGAGATAGCAGACAGCAACCTCGCTTCATTACATTTTAAAATAAAAAATTGCAATTATGAATAAAAGTGAATAATATTGCATTATACTTGAATAATATTGCATTGTAATTAATGTCAATTTGTACGGAGGTGTTTTATGGCAAAGACAATTACCCTGCGGGTAGCAGATGAAACGTATGAAAAGCTTATGGCTGCCGCCAAGGTTGAAAGACGCTCTCTTTCAAACATGCTTGAGACCCTGGCGCTAAAAAAACTCGAGGAAGAAATCTTTGTTGACCAGATCGAAATGGATGAAATCCTGGCCAATAGCGAACTCATGAAAAGGCTCCGGCGTGGATCCAAACAGGCAAAATCCGGGAAAGGTTCATTTGTTAAATGAATTACCGGATCTTTGAAACAGACTCCTTTTGTGATGATCTGCAACAGGACTTTGGCGGCAGGCAGCAGAAAATTCTCAAAAAATTGCGGATTTTTGTCTATCCACAACTCAAAGCCCAGCCCCGCCTGGGCAGAAATGTCCGCAAATTGAAAGAGTATTCCCCTGCAACCTGGCGCTATCGGATAGGTGAATATCGTTTCTTTTATCAAATAAACGAAGAAGAAAAGATCGTTTTCATGATAGCGGCGGAACACAGGAAACAGGCCTATAGAAAGTGAAGAACCGTTTTTTTGTGCCTCTGTGCCCTGTACCTTTTTCGTCTTTCAACTCAGAATTTAAATCTTTAAACCATCAGTACCTCTGCGGCAAATACACTAAAAGGCAGAACCCGTGTCCTGTATTCAGTCATTTCATAATCTTTCATACCACGATGAACCTGAAAAAACTGAGGGATTTGAGTGCGCTCCGCAAAATAGACCAGATGTCTGCCGATTTCCCTTTCACCTGTTTTACATTCCACAGCAAACAGAGGCTTATTGTCACGCAAAACGACAAAATCAACTTCCCGCTTATTTTTATCCCGCAGGTAACAGAGTTCCATGGCATCTCCCGTGGTATCCTCAAGATAATGGCAGTATTTTAAAAGGTTGGCCGCCACCAGATTTTCAAATCGGGCTCCTTCATTGCTGCAAAGCGACCAATCCCACAGGTAAAGTTTCTTATCCTTTTTTAAAGCTTTGATCCTGCTGGAAGCGAAGGGTCTGAGCCTGAAGCAGTAGTAAAGATTTTCAAAAATCGTAATCCAGCGCTCAACAGCTTCATGGGAAGCCGAGAGATCTTCCCGCAATGAATTAACTGACAGCAGGGAAGCAACTCTATCCTGTAAAAGGACTGCGAGCAGTTCCAACTGGCTGATTTCCCTGACCTGCTCAAGTCCAATCAGGTCTTCCCTGATAACTCTTACAAGCCTTTCGCGCTGCCATCTTTTCCATTCCCTTTCAGACTGAGCCAGGAAAGGCTCAGGAAAACCACCGAAGCGGATGAGTATATCAAGATCAGCTCTTGTTGGAGCTGTATTAATCTCATAGAGGGAAAATGGATGAAGCCGATAGTAATGATAACGACCCTGCAGGGAATCCCCACCCTTTCGATAATAGTCAAGCCTGGCAGAACCGGTTATCAGGAATGAGACCCTGGATTTTTTCTTATCATAAAGACCCTTGATAAAATTCCTCCAGTGTTTGAACTTGTGAATTTCATCAAGCACAATAAGCGGCTCTTTCGAAGGCAGCCTGCCCGCCAACAGGTCACGCTTATCCTCTGCATAATCCCAGTTGAAATATGCCGGGTGTTCCTCGTCGCCCTCAAGTATATCCAGAGCCAGCGTTGTCTTGCCAACCTGTCTCGGCCCGCCCACAAAGACCATTTTCTTCTCCAGGTCTTTTAGAATATTTTCAGCCAGATATCTTTTCATAATTACACCAAGAAAATTTTCAGGTCTAACCAAATATACCATGGGAAATTTTCAGGTCAACCAGAAAATTAAACATGCAGTAAGGGTTTGCAGGTCTCGACAACCATCTTTAATTAGGAATACATAAACATTTTTATCATCAATTTTATATCTGATACGATATGGGAGATATTTACGCTTGACGTATCGCGTATCTTTGTTACTATGTGGTTATGATTAAAAGCTTCAAAGATAGAAAGACTGAGCAGCTATATAATGGCAACCGTGTCAAGAAATTTCAGGCTTTTGTCAGGCAAGCAGAAAAAAGGCTCCGTATATTGGATGCGGCTGACACCCTTGAATCTTTAATGTATTTACCGAGCAACAGATTTAAAGCTTTAACTGGAGACCGGCAAGGACAATACAGCATACGTATTAACGATCAATGGCGAATATGTTTTGAGTGGACTGATGATGGCCCCATAAATGTTGAAATAACTGATTATCACTGAGGAATAAATTATGGCACGTACACCAATTCATCCTGGAGAGATTTTATACGATGACCTTGATGGACGCAATATTGCGGCAGCAGAACTTGCCCGGGCAATTCAAGTTCCCCCAAATCGGATCACCCAGATTGTTTCCGGTAAAAGGTCCATTTCTGCCGATACAGCCCTTAGGCTTGGAAAGTGGTTCGGCACAGGTCCCCGCCTATGGTTAAACCTCCAGCAGGCCTATGAACTTGATCTGGCAAGCCAGGAGCTTAAAGATATTTTAGACAATATTAAAACCAGAAAGGCAGCGTGATAAGCTGCCATTTTTTTGCATTCTTTTTCTATCATCTGCCAGACCGGCAAGAATTTTCGCTAATTGTTTGATAGGTCGCATAGAGCACCATTCCTAACAGGAAACCTGAAAGATAATTATGCTGTAACCGTCTCAGGCAATTGGCGAGTAATTTTCAAATTCGAAGGTAACGATGCTGTTGGCGTTGATTATATCGATTACCACTAACTAAAGGAGAGAAAACCATGTTGATGCATACCCCCCCTCACCCAGGAGAACTAATCAGGGACATTTGCCTTGAGCCACTTGAGCTAAATGTCACTGAAGCAGCCAAAGGATTAGGCGTGACAAGGAAAACCCTTTCAAGTTTATTAAATGGGCACTCTAATGTATCTCCTAGGCTGGCAATCCGTCTTTCAAAAGCATTTGGAGGTTCACCTGAAAGTTGGCTCACTCACCAGCTCTATTTTGATTTATGGCAAGCCCAAAAAAAATCCCTGAAGCTTGAGGTCAAAGACTTTAGAAACGCCGCTTAATGATTTAATAAAAAAACATTACCTCTAAAAACTAAAAATTTAAAACTGTCTTAGACTTACCCCTTTAAGACTTAACAAGAGCCAAGAGCAGACCCCCGCCCTCAGCCCTCAGTCCTATCTTTTCCTCAGTCCTCAGTCCTCAGTCCTTAATAATACCCATTTTGAGGCCCAAAAGACCGTTTTAAGGCAAAGAAACAGCTGTTCCCAGTATGTTTTACCTGTAATGTCAGAAGGATAACCTGGTCCGACCCCGCAGTCTATTTGGCCCGCCCCCCACAACCCCGTTAAAATTTAACATAGTGCCAGGTTGCCCTTACCATTGTCTTTCTATATTGCTCTTTTTGCCCCCCAAAAGATCGATATAGGCCCCCAAAACACCACTTTTAAAACAATTTATTTTATATAATCAATAAACTAGCTTGGTCCGGCCCTGGCCGCACTGGCCACACGTGACGCACGAAATGCACTTGACAATGCACATCTTATAGCGCATAATAAAGAGCATAATAAAGATGCTTAAGGAGGTCGCAATGACAACTGAATCTGTTCGATTGAATATTACCTTACCTGCTGATCTGGCAAAAGAACTTAAACACATAACTGCCTCACGCAAACAAAGTAAATTCGTGGCTGAAGCTGTCGAACAAAAGATTAATCAGCTGAAGCAAAAACAGTTGGAAAACGATCTGGCAGAAGGCTATAAAGCCACCAGCAAAGAAGGGATCGAGATAACAAAAGATTTTGATTCTGTTGATTTAGAGGGCTGGGATGACTATTAACAGAGGGGACATCTACCTTGCCGCCCTTGATCCTGTCGTCGGTAATGAAATATCTAAAACCCGTCCAGTTCTTGTTGTTTCAAATAATATCAATAACAGGTATGCCGGAACAGTTACCGTGCTACCCATTACTTCAAAAAAACTAAATAAAATGTATCCTTTTGAGTTACTCTTACCCAAGGGCACGGGCAACCTGCCAAAAGACTCGAAAGTAAAAGCCGATCAGATACGGACACTTGATAAAACCAGACTGGTAAAACACATCGGCAAATTAAAAAACGAACACATGAATCTTCTCAATGAAGCAATTAAGATTCACCTCGCTTTGTAATTCTTTTCTTATCTTTTTCCCTGTGTGCCACTTTGTTATTCAACAATTCATTCAAGAATTCGTTTTATGCCGGAGCCATACCTTTCAAAGAAACCGGCCTCTTTAAAAAGAGCGGCAATCTGTTTATTATGAATGATTGATGTGTATCAGAAGGATAAATTGGTCCGACCCCGCAGCCGCTTGAATGGGGAAGTTTATTCCTTGACAAAGGGCCTTTTAATGGATGACCCCTTTTCCCCTTGCCTCCTTGTGTTGACCTTCTTATATAATTGACAAACTTCGATTATTTTCTTACACTTTTATTATCGATACAAAATAAGGAGAAAAAATATGCAGACCACAATTTCAAGCAAATTCCAGGTTGTCATACCGAAGCAGGCACGGGAGCGCCTGAAACTCCAGCCGAAACAAAAACTTACTGTCATTGAAAAGGACGGCATGCTCATCATGCTGCCCCAACGTCCTTTAAATGCATTACGTGGGATCGCCGCAGGTGCCAATGTTAGTGATTACCGGGATAAAAAGGATAGATTCTAATGATTATTGTTGATTCCTGCGGATGGCTGGAGTGGTTTTCAGATGGTGTGCTGGCCCGGAAATACCAGAAATATCTTGAGAATAAGAATGAATTACTTGTTCCAACTATTGTCCTCTACGAAGTCTATAAAATACTGAAGCGGGAGGTAGGGGAAGAGAAAGCACTTCTCGCCTTTGGTCATATGAAGATTTCCGAGGTAATTCATTTTGATGAAAACCTTGCCTTGCAGGCTGCTGACATCTCCTTGCTGCACAACTTGGCCATGGCAGATGCCATTGTCTATGCAGCTTCACTCGAAAACAATTGCAAACTCATCACCTCTGATGGAGACTTAAAGAGCCTACCGCAAGTTACCTTCATCTCCAAAAACTAAGACTTTTCTCCTTTTCCCCGGCATTATAACCGCGATACGGCTTCCTGATACACTTCCTTGTCCCTGCGCGGCCCAACAGCGAGGACATAGACAACAACCCGGTTTTCTACGACCTGGTAAACCACCCTATAATCTCCCACACGAAGTTTCCTGAACATTCCGAGATTACCTGACAGGGGATTTCCGAACTTCAAAGGCTCAGTAGTGAGTTTCTGGTCGATTTCCTTGACAATTCGGCGTGCTGCCCCGTGACCAATACTAGTAAGGTCCCCTTCCACTTCCGGGTGATAAAGTACTTTCCACTTCATTTTGAGAATTTGCCAGACACCTGTTCATGGGAAAGCGCCTTTTCCTCGGAGAATGTTTTGGCCCTTGCTAGAGCAAGAGCACCGAGTCGCAGGTCTTCAATTTCTTCCATAAGTTCTTCATAGGCATCCATGGACAACAGCACCGCCTTAGGTGCATTGTTACGCAGAATGATCAACTTGTCTGTCAGGCCTTTTTCCAGGGCATCAATGGTTGCCGCAGTCTTTTTGGAAAGATCGGTGGCTGATAAATATTCTTCCGAATGCATACTGCTACCTCATTTGTCTGATTATTATTCAGATAATAATCAGATTGACTGGAAAGGTCAAGGGACTTTTAGGTGCATAGCATTTCTTACACTGATGCTATAACGCTCTTTTGGGGGCAAAAAAGTGCGTTATAGGCTCTAAAAACAGTCTTTTTAGAACAATATACTCTTATATATTAAGGAATTAGCTTGGTCCGACCCCAGCAGAGCATTCCTCGTCAATCAATCATTAAAGTCTGGATTGCCGAACGCTTAGAAAAACTGCATATTTAAATTGGGATGGTAAAAAAATAATCTTTAAATCTCATAAAAGCGATTTCTCTTTACAATGATACTTTTACATCTGAAAAGGTCCGACCCGGGCTGCAGTTTAATGGCTGCCCCTTTACACCTCGCTTATAACAAATCAAAACTTGACATTATGTATACCATGAGTATATACATACTTCTATGGATACGATAATTGAACATTTATATAATTGCACAGGTTTTGATTGGGATGGAGGCAATACAAACAAAAACTGGCTTAAACACAAAGTGACACCGTCCGAATGCGAACAAGTATTTTTTAATCAGCCATTGGTGGTGCAAGACGACCACAAGCATTCCAAAAATGAAAATAGATATTATGCACTTGGCCAAACAGACCTCAAAAGAACTTTATTTGTAGTTTTTACAGTGCGAAACAATATGATTCGAGTAATTTCCGCAAGGGATATGAGCCGCAAAGAAAGGAGGGCATATAACAATGAGTAAAAAAACACCTAAATTTAAAAATGAAGATGCAGAAAGAGAATTCTGGGCTACTCACGATTCAACGGAATACATTGATTGGAAAAAAGCTGAACGTGTAACGTTCTCAAACCTTAAACCTTCCGTAAAGAAAATCTCTCTTCGTCTTCCTGAGTCAATGCTGGAAGAGCTAAAACTGCTGGCTAATAAAAAAGATGTGCCATATCAGTCTCTCTTGAAAATTTTCCTGGCTGAACGCATCGAAAAAGAACTTGGGGCACATTAAATTTGAATGGACGATCCCGGGAGGAAACTGTCAAGAATAAAGGTTTGCCCCCTTCTTTTATTTTATCTTTTATGCTCCAGGATAATGTATGCCAGGTTTGCGGGCCATACTCGAAACCCCTATCAAAAAATACTTAAATGTCAAGCCCCAACGTTACCCCTTGAACCATTGACTGTTTCTATGTCGCTGGTTCTCACAACTAAAAACTAAAAATTTAAAACTAAGAATTATCTTTTTCCCTCAATGCTCTACTCCTTCACTCCTGATTACTTTAACAAAAGTCAATAAAAGGATTTTTAAATCCAGCAAAAAAGATTTGTTTTTATAATAATACTCATCTCAGCCGTCAAAATGACCCCTTTGGCTTTACAACCTCACATTCCGTTAATAGTTGCTAAAGTTGTTCAACTTTATGCAGGAAAAATTTACTGCTCCATAATTTTAAGCCGTGTTGCTCCTGCGGTATTAAAAAACGTTCAACATCAACTGCTGCATCCTGCCATTTAATATGAACAACCTTTTCAGCCAGTGCATGTTTCAACCACTTCAGGTCAACCTTAGTTTCCTGTCGTTCCCACGGCCCCCACTGATACAAGGCAGACTGTAAATGGGGAAGGTTTGGCGTAACACCTTGTTTTAAATACCAGATGAAATCATACCAATCCCTTCCTTTCAGATACGGTCGACAGAGCAAGGCATGGATTTTCAGGGCGAAGTTACTACTCAAATCCTGATGACACACCTCAAAATCCAGTGGGAAATCAAGGTAGCTGTATTCAAAACCGGAATTTTCTGGAGGGTCAACGTCTATCTCCAGTTTGATTTTTAATTTCCTCTCAGGATTCTCCCGAAAAAATGACAGGTTGAGCTGGTTACAAATAGAATTGTCCTTGATCAGAGCTTTTTTTATCCGCTGATCCATTCTACCCTTGTTCAACGCCTCTGATTTAATGCCAAATTCTTCAAAACAAGCGGTCATTCTTTCAAGGTAAGCAGGCCATGTAAAATCAGGATCAGATTTTTTCAGGATAAAATCAAGATCTTCAGAAAATCTTGTCATTCCATTTAAAATCCGCAAACAGGTACCACCCTGAAATGCAGCAATATCAAAAAAACCGGCACGCCACAAGCCATACAGAGCAATTTCCTGGAGAATCTCCTTAATGACGTACTCTTCTTCCAGTTGATTCGCTGCATTACAGGAAGTTAATCTCTTTTGAATCAATTCAATCAATATCCAGCTCCAAGCTGAGTGAAGAGAGAAACGATTTCACCCGTTTATGTTTATATACCAGATCCAGTGTATTAATATCCCTTCTCGTAATGCTGCTGAGCAAATCAGAGTCAATTCGTAATCCTTCCGCAAGCCATCCCATCCCTTTCCAGGAAACTTTTCGCAGGCAGATCAGATCCATTAATGCCCTGCATGGTTTTGCCACCAACATTATCTGCCCATCGACCTGGACCCTGTTCACCAGTTCTAAAAAGTAACCGGATTGAATGGCAAGAGGATGAAAGCTATAGGCGCCTAGCTTTCTATTTTCATACCGTCGTGATTTTCGGCCCGGCACAACACTAGCAGTGGAAAAGACCCTTTCCGGGATCCAGCCATGGTAGGCTAATGCTGTTTCAAAAGAAATGTAACTCCCTGGAACTAGTGCCTGGGCCAAGGCAAAAGGGTGACAAGGGTAGGATCGATATCGGTCGGCCAGAACATATAGACCACGCTGAAGCCGCAACAATTCACCACTCTTCAATGCACGGTTGACTAGACCGTAACGCCGTTCAGGGTTTCCAGTTATCAGTCGATTGAGCTGGGAAGCCCTGATGAATCGGTCGGCAAGCCCCTGTTCAATAATTATTTCCGTCCCAACTTTCATAATATAAAAATACCCCATACTTACACAATATGCAAGTATGGGGTATTTTCATTAGATTTTTAACTGAAAACTGGTTTTTCCTGCCTACTGCCAACCGATAACTGTAAACTTGTTCCTGCACACTCAGTCCTTAGTCCCCAGTCCTAAGTCCTCAGTCCTCAGCCCTCAGCCCTCAGTCCTCAGTCCACAGTATATTTTACCTGTAATGTCAGAAGGATAACTTGATCCGACCCCGCAGCCAGTAATTTATGAGGAAGAAACTGTTCAAGTCATACTCTTCTTTCTTTGCCTGTTAGAAACACCCAGCCATAAATTCCAATTATAAGAAATACTCCCAGGAAAGGTTGCCATTTTCTTTCCAGCAAGGCAGAAACTTCTGTTAAAAAAGAGGTGGATTGTTTCTCTATCACAGAGTCATGCCGTAATGCTGGTGGAATAATAACAGATTCTACAAAGGAGCGAAATACGGGTTCATATCCTGCAAATTCTTTTTCTTCTGCAAGGCAGACAATGTTAATAATACTTTTTTTCAGAAAAAGAATTGTACTCATTCCAGTAAAGAGATGGTCATTTACTGTCAGATTGTTCTGAAATAATATGGCCGGCAACTTCTGTATGTATTCTATATTTTGAATACCCACTTTACCCACTTTGTCTGAATGCATACCTGTAAGCAGATTTTCATTTTTATTAAGCCAGACATACGTTTTTTGTATCATGTCCTGATTCACAAATTCATCAGTTTTCACAAATACAATAATCTGCGGATTACGGGAGGTATTATCTCTCTTTTCATCAGTTTCAAATTGAAAACTGGCAACAATTTTTCCAGACTGCTGAGCTACATTCTCAGGGACTGTAGACATAAGGGCATCAAGTTCTTCAGATGAAAGAGAACGCCATTCTTCAGCAAGAATGCTTTGGATAACGTGCTGATCTGACTGCCAGAGAGTAACTGTATTCGATCTGCTTCCCTCAGCATGAGAAGCAAACAAAAATAAACAGACAAACAATGAAAAAATTATTTTTCCCATATCACATCTTCTTAAGTAAAGAATATGGGCCCTGAGGACCCGGCTTCGGAGTCTCGCAGGCTCGCTTACCTGCTGCCGCTTACAATAATGATGTTATAAGGCACTGAGGCACAAAGGCACAGAGTTTAAAACCTGATAACAAAATCATATGGTTACATTGTGTGTACTCAAAGAACTTTACACTTCTTTGTCTTACGGTCACTTTGTGCCTCTGTGCCTTTGTGCCTTTTATTAATTAATGGTTCCGGCTGAGCCAGCTACTTCTGGCCCGGCCCTGAGGACCGGGTTTTCTTGAACGAATAAACATTCACAGAAGTTTTTCTGGCCTCTTTACCAATTTTTTCTTCCATTGATTTCCATATCGGATCAATGATGGCACACTGTGGAGAATAGCCATCCACTATATCAAGAAGAGTTGATCGCACCTTCTCATATTCAAAATTCCTGCAGGCCCGGTCAAGATCATTAACAGCTGGGGCCAATCGCTTCCAGGGGATCATCCGTTCTTCCGCCCGCATAATCATGGGATGCGTAGTCCCCACCACATTGTCCCCAACCAGGAGTTCCTCGTATAGTTTTTCACCAGGTCGCAAGCCGCTGAATTCGATGGGGATATCACCGTTGGGGTTTACACTGTCACGGACTGTGCAGCCACACAGACGAATAAGATTTTTGGCAAGATCGATAATGCGTACAGGTTCGCCCATATCAAGGACGAAGACATCTCCACCTGTCCCCATAGCCCCGGCCTGGATAACCAGCTCAACTGCTTCCGGGATAGTCATGAAATACCGGACAACGTCCTTATGGGTTACGGTCACCGGACCACCATCCTTGATCTGTTACGAAAGTGCGGAACAACAGAACCGGACGATCCGAGAACATTGCCGAAACGCACCATGGTAAAGCGGGTCTTTTCACCCTTGTCTGCCAACCCCTGCAGAACCAATTCAGCCATTCTCTTGCTGGCGCCCATGACATTCACAGGCCTCACCGCCTTATCGGTAGAAATGAGGACGAAGGTCTCGACCCCACCCTCAACAGCGGCTTCAGCAGTCTTCAGGGTGCCGAATACATTATTTCGCACTCCTTCAATGGGATTATATTCCACAAGCGGGACATGTTTATACGCAGCTGCATGGTATATTGTCTCAACGGACAGTGCCTTGATTACAGCAAGAATCCTTCTTTTATGGGTTACCGACCCTAAGATGGGAATAATTTCAAGGGAATCCTTGAACTGGGAGCGCATTTCGGACTCGATAGTATACAATGCTAATTCAGACCGCTCATAGAGAATCAGACTCCTGGGTTTATTTTCTGCAATCTGACGACAGAGTTCCGAACCAATTGAGCCGCCTGCCCCGGTGACCATAACATTTTTGCCGGTAATGCACGAATGAAGCAATTCCAGCCTGGGCGGTACCGGATCCCGACCGAGCAGGTCCTCAATCTGGATGTCCTGAATATCTTTAATACTTAAATGATTGGAGACTAACTCATCAAGAGTGGGGAGTGATTTTACTTCGACAGGAAGTTTCTCCAGAAACTGCAGAATTTCCTTCTTTCTTTTCCTGGTTATGGAAGGCATAGCCAGGAGTATCAGGTCCACATTATATTTTTCTATTAACCTCTCAATACGTTCGGGTGCATATATTGAAAGGCCTGACAGATCACGTTCCTGTAATTCTCTTTGCATCGTCCACAAAGCAAACCGGATTAAATTCCGGTGAATCCCGAAAGGCGATGACCATCTGTCTGCCGGAAGAACCTGCTCCATAAATAAGAACCCTTTTCCCACTCTTTTTTGTCGAATAGTATTGAGCGTATATATTGCGAAAAGCCAGCCTGCTGCCGCCAAGAAGAAGGAAAAACAATATAAAATATATAATCGGTACGGAACGAGGAAAGCCTTGAGTTTCAGTAATCAGCAGCAGCGCAGACATGAGCAGCGTAGAGCAAAAAGTTGCCACAAAAATTACCCACAATGCATCGAGACTGGTATAGCGGATAACAGCCCGGTACATTCCAATCCGAACAAAAACCGGAAGAGTAATCAAAGGTAAGGCAATGAACAGCCAGGAGAACTCATTCAACATGGGGGGCCATAATTGCTCCAACCGCATGGCT
>PVMK01120035.1_pt1 | contig 19918 bp, 16 predicted proteins | sample 1853481 | NCBI WGS metagenome assembly PVMK01 (sample SAMN08533507, study PRJNA380276) | Marine sediment metagenome, whole genome shotgun sequencing project. | reverse complement strand
ACTAGGCTAGCCCAGACTAGGCAGGACAATCTTTCTTCCAGCACCTGGATATAGCCCGGCGCGCCCATCTCGGTGAACATGTCCAGGGACTGCTGGTAGGTCTCTCGCGCTCGTTCCCTGTCGCCGGGTTCATTGCGACCAATGAGGGCATCACCCAGGTCGATTAATTTGCGCGCCCACTCCCTTCGATATCCAACATCTTTCACCAATTCAATTGAGTATTCGCATGATTTTATTGCTTGCCCCCATTGTTCTTGTCCAAAGGCAATTTCAAATTCAGCAAGTGATCGGTAAAGTTCTTGAACCAAATCAAACTCATCAATATCCCTTGCATTAAGTGATTCTTCAAACCAATTTTGGGCTTTGCTGACCCTCCCTTGGCGAGCTAACACGCACGCCATTAACGAGAAATTGTCAGCCTCTTCCCATTTGATTTTGAAATTTTCTTTTAGTGCTAGTTCAGCTTCCGCTAATGTATCTGTGATATTAAAACGATCTAACTCCAAGAGAATCTTTGTTAAATCTATATTTCTGAAATGTATGAGCTGTTTTTTCCCACCTTGTCGTAATCTATCAATGTATATTCTGCCCACCTTTGCGGCTTTCAACCAATCCCCTTGAGAATACAGGAGGTACATACTGCTATCAATTAGAAAGGAATCAATCCTCGAATCGGTAGCAAGAGATTGGCTCGCAAATTCGACGACCTTACTATCTGCTGTATTCAATTCTCCGAGCTCAATTAGTTTCCGGTGTACCAGGTTTAAGGAAAACATCAAACTCTCAATATCTCCTATATCTCTTGCATATTCAGCCGCCTTTAGGCTGTGCTGAAGTGCAATATCCATATCGATATTTACAACCATGAAAAAAGCACGAGCAAGATGAGCCCGAGAAGCAGAACGCAGCAGCTTATTTTCCTCCGCCAATTTTATAGTATCTTCCAGGATTGCAATCGACTCGGTTATGTCATATTTTTGTAAGCCCAAAGTAATTTTCGCTTCAACCTGTACTTCTTTGCAACCCAATCGTTCTGCCATTTCCTGCGAGCTTTGACATAATATTATTACTTGCTCATGGGCATTTGCGAATCTCGCGGTTCGACCTGCCTCAGCCAATAAACTGGCATATCCAGGACTTTCCGGTACACTATCTAATTGATTCAAAGCTTCCTGGCATAAATACCAGGCAGCAAGATTATCTTTATACCAAGTCATTCTTGATAATCGCGCGTAAACATCCGCTATATGGTCACTATCTTCCAATTGTTGATAAAGATCAATTGCATTTCGCCAGCTCAATTTTGCTTCATCAGATTGACCTAAGCGGGAGAAAGCCTCACCTAATCCTTTCAATAAGTCAGCTTTGAGATGATTATCCGGAGATAGATCCAAGGATTGTTGGAAATAGCCTTCCGCTTCGGTATTCGCATAAGATGCTAAAGCAGATTCGCCGGCATTGAAGAAATAATTGCATGCCTGTTCATTTCTTCCAGCCATCAGCAGATGCTCGGCGATCAAACCACTGTACTCACCGATTCGATCGCCGCTGTTGGCGATCAGCCAATCCGCCACCAGTCCATGATAAGTTTTGCGCTGGCGTTTGAGTACACTCTCATAAGTCACTTCGCGCAGCACATCATGCTTGAAGAGGTACTCCACCGCACCCACAAAAGTTGATTCTTCATGACGAAAGACTAGTTCTCTATCTCGCAAAGAGGTCAGTGCCACTGGAATAAGTAGTGGGTCGTCCTCTTTTCCTCCTTCTGCCTGGATATAAGCCACGATACGATCCCAGAATAGGCGGCCCACCACGGAGGCCTGCTGGAGCACCGTACGCTCCTGGAGCGGTAAACTATCCAAGCGAGCCTGCAGCACCCCTGCCAGGGTAGAAGGAACATCAACCTGCTCAAGGCGGGTCAAATCGATTTGCCAGTCTTCCTCACCAGGGACGACAACTCCATCCTCAATCAGCATTTTGATCAGTTCTTCCAGGTAGAAGGGGTTGCCTTCAGCGCTGCTGATAACTAGATCACGCAGATCGGATGGGATGTCTTCAGCCAGCTGGAGTATCTCGGCTACCAGCTGGCGGCTTTCGCGCTTGGAAAGGGGGTGCAGTTCTAAGTGTTTGTGGAATTCCTGCCCCTCCCCCCAGTATGGACGCCTTTCAAACAGGGTGGGACGGGCAGCACTTACGATCAGAAGGCGCAGCTGCGGGGTTTGCTCCCCAAGGCGCATAATCATATCCAGGGAGCTGTCATCCGCCCAATGCAGGTCCTCCAGAAAGATCACCACCGGGCTTTCTTTCGATAAGGCCTTGAAGTATTGCTCCAGGTACATCTGTGATCGGTTGCGCAGCTGCTCCAGGTCATTGAGTACACCCTTCAGGTGCGGACTGGCGATGAAATCGAAGCCCAGCAGCTGGCCCAGGATGTGGGCGCGCATGACCCCCTGATCATCCTCTCCGAGAACCTCGCAGAATCCGGTTTCGGTCTTATTGCGTGCCTGCTCACCGCTGTCATCATCCAGGATCTTGAAGCGGAAGGCGAACAGGTCGCGCAGCAGACTGTAGGGCAGCCCCTGCGCTTCCTGCCGGCCGCGACCCTGGAAGAACCGCACGGCGTGTGAAGGGGGCTGCAGTTCAATCCAGTTCTGAAACTCGTAGAGCAGGCGAGATTTACCCACCCCGGCCTCGCCGGATATGGTGACCACCTGTCCTTCCCCTTCTTCGATGGCGGTCAGCAGGGCATGCTGCAGGTATTTCAGTTCATCATGCCGTCCAACCATGCGCGTCTCGATACCTTCTACACCGCGGGTTTGCACTCGAAATGACCTGGGCTTGATCTCCCTGACCAGGTAGACGGGCACCGGTTCCGGGAACCCCTTGGCATCGATCGGTTCCTGCGGATCGACGTTGAACACGCCGCGCACATGGCGGTAGGTGTTGTGGGAGATCAGGATGCCACCGGGAGGGGCAGCACTCTCGATGCGCACCGCCAGGTTGACCACGCGGCCCTTGACGGTGTTTTCGCCCTCGGTCTGCCCTCCCAGGGCGGCTAACCCGGTGTCAATGCCGATGCGCACCTGGAAATCTTCGATGCCCCAATCCTGCTCAATCTCCCGGGCCAATACCTCGGTGAGTTCCAGGATCTCCAAACCGGCGCGGATGGCCTGTTCGGGGTCGTTTTCATGAGAAACAGGATCGCCAAAGACGGCCTTGTAGCCGTCGCCGGTGTAGCGGGTAATGCGTCCCCCGTGTTCCTGGATGGGTTTTGCCAGGTGCGCCATTGCGCTATCCATGATCTCCATTGTGTCTTCTGGGTCGAGGTGTTGGGTCATTGCGGTCGAGCCGACCACATCCAGGTAGAGCAGCGTGACCAGCTTGCGCTGGCGGGTAGGTGGAGCAGGTGCCTCCTTAGTGAGCTGCTCTGCCTTGGCGTCTAGTTCGGCGAGTTTGTCCCGCAGGGTATCCAGGGTGGAATCGACGAAGCTGTCACCCAGGACATTACGCTGGGCCTCCATCTCTACGATGGTGCCTTTCAATTGGTTGATTTGTTCTTCCAGTGTTGGTGGCATGCAGCAACCCCTTGAATCGATTCTCCCTAAAAGGAAAGGGGTTTGTGCGGTGATGTGTGGTAACTCCCCCTGTTCGATGAGAAACCCTGAGCTCAGCATTCATTATATACACAATTTTTCATGAAAACAACATTTATTAGTCTCCTGCAGAATTTTGGTTAGGATTGTGATAAGAATCTGCAATATCCATTTAGAGCTCATGCCGAAATCTTTTCAGGGAAATCCATCCCACTTGCCTAGCGGATTGTGAAACCCGCCTCACATTATCCAATCAGTAGGGCAGGATTCCAATCCTGCCAAGTCCAGGTCTAATGATTTCACCTTTCCGGAAATTTATCTAACCAATCTTGGCGGGTTGGGAAACCCGCCCTACAATAGCTTTAATTTTGAAAGGATCTATTGGGATTATCCGCCCTGATCTTTCCGACCAAGGGCAGATCCTGGTATAAATTTGACAAGGCCGGGCTCGGGCTGTCTAGAGAACTTACTTGGTAAGTTGTTTGGTACAATTAGACAATAATGGTCTGATATTAAATGGGAGGCTACTTTGTGTTTAGAAAAGGGGACAAGGGGGTGGAGTGACCACCAATAAAGATAATCAGTTAACATTTCATACCGAAATATCTTTGCACACGCGACAAATCCAATTCTATGAGCCTTGGGCTGGGTTCACGCGAACAGCAGTTGGTTTGAGCTGAATTGACCCGATTTCAGTTATTTAGGGTATTTCAGTCGAGTAAGAGTAAAGCATCGCATTTCGTCAATACTTCATAAAAAGGTAATCCTAGAAACAAAGCAAAAAGGGAGAGAATGTAATGGATGACATTTTTGGATTTCTGACAGTTTCACAGTGGCTGGCTATCCTGCGTATAGGTATCGGGTTGTGGTGGCTGAAGAGCTTCTTCCATAAACCGCTGCGCAAATTTGTGGATGGCCAGATGGTCGACTGGACCCTGGAACTGGCAGACAATCACCCGGTGCCGGCCTACGGTCGCCTGATCCGCAAAATGGTCGAACCCAACCGTTCCTGGTTCCCATACCTGATCCTGCTGGGTGACATTTCTGTCGCCATAGGATTGATCCTGGGCTTATTTACCCCCGTGGCACTGATCGTCGCAATTTTCTTGAATCTTAATTACATCTCTTTAGCGGGTGTCAAGCCCAAGGATATTTCCGTCAATAAATGCTACCAGTGCGAGCAGGGTCAGAACTGGAACATGCTTATTGCTGAGGTGGTGCTGTTGACCACCGCGGCCGGCTGCACCTGGAGCCTGGATGCGCTGCTGGGAATTTTCTGCGGCGCTTAGTTTTCCTATCATCAACCCGGTAAGTAAAGACAGAAATGCTTCTAGTGACCGGAGCATATTATGTGGACGCGCCTGGTGCTAGAATATTAGTACCTTTTTCCCGCTGCATGGAGGCGCGGCTGTGTGTTATTCTATCTACCTCAGCACCGATTCTGACCAGGCTTTCTCCGTTGAGAACAACGACCTGGCCCGCTTCAATAATGAAGCAATCCCAGAAACTTACACCTCGTTGCTCAGGTATCCAAAGCAGTGGTATGTGGGTTCCAAGAGCGGCTGCAGCTGTACATTCCGGCACCTTTACAGCGTGGAATTGGGTTTTGGTGAACCGGTCGATTGGTATGAGGAAGGCGAAATCGAGATCACGGCCACGTTGTCCTTCATCAAAGTTGTTCGCAAGATCCTGGAAATGGGCTTTCAAGCAGACTGTGTCGATATCTGGGAAGGAACAGCGAGAGAGGAAATAATAAAATTAGCATTGAAACTGGATGATATTATTGACGAGCAGTTCCGGTTTTTTGAGAATCACCACTTTATATTTGAAGGCGGTGTGGTTCAAGGCTAGTGGGGTAAGACTTACCAAATTGCAAATTGATTGTAGGTGAAATTTAATGCTGTCCTGTCTGGCAGCACATATAATGAGATTTAGTGATCTTTCTATTTGCTTGTGAGGTGAAGTGAGATGAAAACCCCCAGATACCCAATATTGATAATTTCTGCCATCCTGCTGCTGGTCGCGGCGGGCTGCAATACAGGAGAACCTGCTCCTGGCGACACGGAAGTTGTGACTGAAGCTGCTCCTGAAGCGACGGAGATGCCCTCCGAACCTGAGGGTGAGACTGCAGCTGAAGAACCGACTGCGATGCCTCCCACTGAAGCGCCCGCCCCGACGGAAGTTCCACCTGAGGAACCAGAGCAGGCAGATTTGGCAGCCTGCACAGACGAAGTTTGCGTGAAAAGTGGTTCTTTCGTGCTCCTGCGGCCGATCGATACTTCAGGCCGACAAACCATCGATCCCTCTTACCGCTTTGGTGATTACCGCCAGAGCACCCAGCTGACTCACCGTGGGGTTGATTTTCTCAATTCAACAGGCACATCCGTGGTCGCTGCTGCAGATGGTGTGGTTGTTGTTGCTGGAGACGACCTGAATTTCCCCTATGGACCGCGCAAGGACTATTACGGCAACCTGGTGATCCTGGAGCACAACATACCTGGATTGGGTGAGCCGCTCTTCACCCTCTACAGCCAGCTATCAGAGGTGCTGGTTGAAGAGGGACAATCTGTAGCCGCAGGTGAGGAGATCGCGCTGGTCGGTATGACCGGTGTGGTGCCCGGCAGCACACTGCACTTCGAGGTGCGCCTGGGCGAGAACTCTTACCTGACCGCGCGCAACCCGGAGCTGTGGCTGGAGCTGATGACCGATGAGCGAGATCAATCGCATGGCGGTCTGGCAGGCAGCGTGATTAATGAAGGGGGGCAATATGAGCCGGTTGAGAATATTGTCATCGAGCAGCTGGCGGGACCTGGTTTACCGGCTATCGACCAGTTTTACCTGACCACCTACGAGAAGAAAGAACTGCGTGGGCAGGGTCCCTGGTACGAGAGTTTTGCCTTGAGCGACCTGCCGCCCGGAGAGTACCAGATCACGTTTATGCTGAATGGTGTACAGCAAATGGAGGTTGAGGTCCAACCTGGTATGCTGACACTGGCAAACTTCGTGATCGAGTAAATTTTGTGGCCGGATAATGGAAAAAGGAGCGCCATTCAAGGTGCTTCTTTTCTTTTTTATGAATTTACTTGCTATTTAGAAATCCACCCTGATAATACCGCCACAAATCCCACGAAGGCATCCCCTCCGGAGGAACTACCCCAGGTCAATAAGTCATCGATCACCTGGATATCATCTGGCGTCTCAGATACAAGCCAATCCAGGGCCGAGATCAGTCTCTGGTCAGCCAGACCCTGGGCGGCACACTCGATCAGGTTGGCACTGAGCGTGGTGGTTTTCTGGTAGGCGGCGGAGACAATCTGCTGGTTGAATTGATCCTGGTTCTCGTGGGCAGGTAGAATGTGCCCCCATCGACTTTGTGCTAATAGATAACCGATTATGAAATCATCGCCGGATGGGGTGAGCCCGGGGCCGGTACCCAGCAGTTCGATAATTGAAGCAGGTGATTGATGTTCATTCGTGTCTTGGACCAGGATGAGAATTATTTCATACCAATGTGGGAGCTGTTCAGCGCCCCTTGAAGGCTGTCCTGGGATCGGCAGTAAATTGGGCAGCAAATCCGTGAGCCCACCGAGTTTACCTGAATGGGTGATATGCTCAGCGGCCGAGACCAGCCGCTTGTGGAGATCAGGCCCGGGCAATGCGGGGAACGCTGGGGGTCTCGGCTGCCAGGCATTCAGATGCTGTGCGGAGATTACCAGATTTTGATCCTGGTGCGAAAGTCTTCCAAATTCGATTCTTACCAGATCACCGGGTTTGATTTCAATATCTGCATGCCTGGCTGCAGGAACATTGATGGTCAAAGGACCTGGGTGCAGCTCGTATGAGAGGAATATCAGCCACCTCGAATCTGTTTTGATGAATATCCCACGAGAAGTGACCCCAAAAATCATTCCTTCGGTCAGGTTATGAACCAAGTCGCAGGCTTTACTGCCGATAGCGGATGCTGAATAATGTTTGGGTTTAACGGCCATTAGGTGAATGTTGATCGGATTTTATATTTAGAAGTATTATTACCTGTGGACTTGCTCGGATGATTGTACTCGATGACGGTCAAATCAGGTTTTGGATGTTGAAATTGTCAGAAACCGTGTATATAATTTAATCTGCGGCCTGGAAGGATGATGAAGGAAGACATGGATATAGACCTTCAGGTTAATAAAATGACTTGGTTTGTAGCAAGCTCAATCGCAGGGGGAAATGGAGGAGAAATTGTTTCTTGACGCTGCAAGTTTCTATGTTTCTTGTAAGGTAGCCTGCAGATAATTAGGACTTCATAATTATTGATAAAATCGGAATACACATTTATTAAAGATCTGGCAAATATTTCTTCTGAGAACTTCCACAACGGAATGTATTGTAAGTTGAATTGGAGGATTTTTACATCAAGATGAATGCTTACCCAAAACTTCCTGAGTTTGACTACGTAAAGCCTGAATCCTATCAAGAAGCCTCGCAGTTTTTAGTTTCTCATGCCGGTGAGGCGCGTCCATTTATCGGCGGTACCGATCTCTTCGTACAGATGCGTGATAGGCTGTATAAACCCAGGTACCTGGTGGATATCAAGGGACTTGATGGAACGGACCAGATTTCATTTGATCCATCTCAAGGCTTAAAGATCGGGGCGGGGGTGAACATGAACAGGGTGATCGCTGATGTGGATGTCAGAGCTCGCTATCACATCCTGGCCGAAGCAGCGGAGAGTGTAGCCAGCTACCAGCTCAGGAGCAGAGCAACGATTGCAGGCAACATTTGCAACGCTTCGCCTGCCGGCGACACGATTGGTGCCTGTCTATTGCTGGATGGCACGCTCAGCATTTTCGGAGAGGAGGGGGAGAGAAATGAACCCTTAAGTACTTTCTTCCTGGGACCCGGGAAGACGACCCTGCGCACCGGGGATATCGTTACCGCGATCAAGTTTCCCTTACCACCTGAGGGCATGAAAGGGCGCTACATCAAGCTGGGACGCAACCAGCTCAGCGACCTTTCGATCGTGGGGGTGACGGCATTGGGATATCCCGATGTGGGCATGCAATCTGGTTACCAGTTCAAGCTGGCTCTGGCGTCAGTAGCACCTGTCCCGCTGGTGGTTGAGCAGGTGGGTGAGATATTAGGGCAGGAACCGTTATCTGAAGATACCATCCAGCAAGCGGCGCAAGCGGCCATGGAAACCTGCACACCGATCGACGATGTACGCGGCAGCGCAAAGTACCGCAAATTAATGGTGCGCAACCTGTCATACAATGCTTTGAAAGATGTTTGGAGTCAGCTCAAAAGAAGCACCAATTGAACCGCATGGTAAGAATTGATAAGGAAATATGGAGGATCGTATGAGTTTTCATCGCATCAGCCTGACTATCAACGGCGAAATTGAACAGGCGGAGATATCCGCAAACATGACCCTGTTGGATATGCTGCGCGAAACGCTGGTAAGAACCGGCACAAAGAACGGCTGCGCAGCCGGGGAGTGCGGGGCCTGCACGGTTTTGTTGAATGGGGAACCAGTTAACAGCTGCCTGGTCTTGGCGGTCGAGTGTGATGGGGTAGAGATTATTACCGTTGAAGGTTTAGCCCATGATTCACAGCTCGATCCAATCCAGGATGCGATCATAGAGGCAGGTGGTGTGCAATGTGGTTTCTGCACACCGGGTATTTTGATTTCTGCAAGGGCCCTAATCGATCGCAATCCAAATCCCAGTGTGGACGAGATCAAATCTGCCCTGGTTGGAAATTTATGCCGCTGTACAGGTTATCTGCGGATTATCGACGCGGTTCAAGAAGCTGCAAGCTTGTGAGAGGAGATTAATAATGGTAGTCAGTGAAAAAGAAGCCAGACCAGTTGGTGAGAGCAAACCCCGGCTTGATGCGCGTGAAAAAGTAACCGGCGCGGCTGTCTTCGGGGATGATATCCAGTTTGGGAATGCGCTGCTGCATGCGCGCATACTGCGCAGCCCGCACCCGCATGCCCGCATATTATCGGTTGACACGACAAAAGCAGAAGCTCACCCGGGTGTAAAAGCCGTTGTCACGGGAGCCGACTTCCCCGGATATATTGGATTGTATTTGTTGGACCGACATATCTTCGCCCGTGACCGGGCTCGTTATGTTGGTGATCCGATCGCCGGTGTTGCGGCAAACAGCGAGATGATCGCTGAGGAAGCGTTGGAGTTGATCGAGGTTGAATATGAAGTCCTGGAACCGGTGGTCGATGCCGAATATGGCGTCAGTCCTGAATCACCATTGATTCACCCCCAATTGGAGGATTACCAGGTTGCCAGCTTCATCCTGCCGCAGCCCAACTCGAATATCTCCAACTATTTCAAGATTCGCAAAGGGGACACGGACAGCGCATGGGAGAAGTGTGCTGCTGTCGTTGAACGCAAGTACCGCATCCCCCATATCCAGCATGTGCCCATTGAACCTCACGTAGCGGTTGCGCAGGTCGAGGAGTCGGGTGAGATCACGTTGTGGGGCAGCTCGCAATCCCCCTTCGCCCAGCGCAACCTGATCGCCCAGGCCCTGGGCATTTCACAGAGCGACATGCGTGTGATCGCGCCCTATGTTGGGGGTGGTTTCGGCAGCAAGGCGGGAGTCAGCATGGAATCGCTGGCTGTGGCAATCGCTACCAAGGTCAAGGGGCGCCCGGTGAAACTGCTCCTTACGAGGGAGGAGGAATTCTACACCGCATTCGTGCGCCAGGGTTTGATCGCGTTCTTCAAGATGGGCTGTGATGAGCAGGGCAACCTGCTGGCGATGGAGAATAAATTCTATTGGGATGCCGGGGCGTATACAGAGTACGGGGTAAATATCACCCGCGCCAGCGGATACAGCAGTACCGGACCTTATGAAGTGCCTCATGTAACTACCGACAGCTACTGTGTTTACACCAACCACCCGGTAGGAGGCCCGATGCGTGGTTTTGGCATGCCCGAGATGCATGCCGGGCTTGAGCAGTGCATCGATGAATTAGCGGCTTCGATCGGCATGGACCAGGTCGAATTCAGACGGATTAATTGCTTGAAAGATGGCGACACCCTGGTCACAGGCAGCAAGATGCACCCGACAGGTTTGTCGCAGTGCCTGGAGAAAACCGCCGAAGCGATAGGCTGGGGACAAAAAGCTGGACCCAGTGCACCCAATAAACGGCGGGGTAAAGGATTGGCGCTGATGTGGAAGGCGCCAGCGATGCCGCCCAATGCTGGCTCGAGCGCCTGGGTGGAGCTGGCGGAGGATGGACGGGTGACGGTCGGTGTGGGAGGACAGGAGCTGGGCCAGGGCGTGTTTACCGTGGCTGCTCAAATGGCAGCTGCAGCTTTGGGTGTGCCGTATGAGTGGGTCAAGGTAGCCACACCCGTGGACACGCGTTACAGCCCCTATGAATGGCAGACTGTAGCCAGTCGTCTCACCTGGAGCCTGGGTAATGCGGTGGTCAATGCTGCTCAAGATGCTCGCAAGCAAATCCTGGATATGGCTGCAGAAGCCTGGAGGGAAGAGGCCGAAAATTTGGATATTCTCAACGGCATGGTGGTTTCATATAAGAGCGAGCGCGAGATGCCGCTTAAGGATATCGTCATTTATGGTATGCCAAAACCTGATGACCAGGGTTGGATCGGGGGTCCGGTGATCGGACGGGGGAAGTTCATGCCAGATTACGTTACAGGCCTCGATCCGGAAACAGGACAGGGTGAAAGGGCAGTGGTGCACTACACCACCGGCGCACAGGCGGTTGAATTGGAGGTCGATCTAGATACCGGCCGGGTTGAGATACTGCGCGGTGCGTCTGCCTTCGATGTGGGTAAGGCGATCAATCCCGATATGGTGCTGGCCCAGATCGAAGGAGGCTTCGTGCAGGGCATGAGCTCCGCCCTGTTTGAGAGTCTCGATTTAAAGGATGGTTATGTGCAGAACCCAAGTTTCGTGGATTATCGCATTGCCACATCCAGCGATGTTCCCGGTGGGATTCAAGCCATGATCGTGGAAGTACCCCAGGATGATGGACCCTGGGGAGCACGTGGCGTGGGGGAACATTCGATGGTCCCAACCATACCGGCGATTGCCAACGCGATTTATGACGCGGTGGGTGTGCGCCTTGAAGGTCCCCCGTTCACTGCTGAGAAGGTATATTTGAAAATGCTCGAAGAAGGGGTGGTGAAATAAATCCGTATTCAAGTAATACAGATTCGCAAATTATTAAGAATAAGGAGATTTTTGCATGAAGACAATTGATTTAACCATCCCTCTGGGGATTGGTACACCTCCCTGGCCAACATACGAACCGCTGCAGGTGAAGTACTTCAAACGCCTGGCACCCAATGGGGCGAACGGCCAGCTGGTTACCCACTCAAACCATATCGGCACGCATCTGGATGGGGAGATCCATTTTTATACGCCAGGCAAAGACATGGCTGATTTGGAGATGGACTTCCTGGTCAACGAGGGTGTGGTGGTCGACCTCAGCGATGTGGTTGGCGACTACGAGGTGTATACCAGCCAGATGGTCGAAGAGCGGGTGGAGGTCAAGGAAGGGGATATCCTGATCATCCACACCGGCTACCACCATTTCGGATGGGATCATGGCACTGCGGATGAAATCCGCTACATGGTTAAACACCCGGGTCCAGATCGAGAATTTGCTGATTGGGCGAAGGCTAAAAAACTGCGCTGGATCGGCGTTGACTGCGGGAGCGCAGATCACCCGATGAATACCATCATCCGGGATTGGATGCCGCGCCAGGCACGCCAGGCTGAGCAGGTATTTCAGGAAAAGTACGGCAAGACCCTGGCCGAATTCTACGATGACTCTAAGTACCAGCTGATGCACATCGAAATGTTCCCCTTCGGAATCATTCATGCCGAATGCGTGGGTGGGGACATTGACCTGCTGGTCAACCAGAGGGTACCGATCGGTTTCTTTCCCTGGCGATTTGTGGATGGAGAGGCCAGCATAGGGCGCTGCGTGGCCTTCGTTGATGATGAGCGCTATGAAGAATTGATGGCGAAGAAAGATGCCCTACCGAAGACAAAATTCGGGGATGCCTCAAATCCCGCCCATGTAGAGCAGCTCGATAACTTGAGCAGAAAATTTTAGGTAAAGTAATTGGATTTTAGGAGAAATGATGCGCCGCACATGATTGTGCGGCGCATTTGTATATTCTCCGTTACCCTTCAAAAATCAGGCCGTAAACCCGCACCCCATCCTGATACCTGACCTCATCCCAACCAGTGGTGAGCTTCATGCCGATCTTCACCTTCTCGGCTTTGACCAGGCCCATCGCTCTTAAACCGTTGTCAAATTCAACCACGCCGATCACCCGACCGCGCTCATCGATCCCCCAGGGCAGCTCGTTCACAACAGTGTAAGTGAGCAGCTTGCCGCGCTTGGTTGGCTCAACCTTCTTGAATTTACGTTGGTTGCAGTTTAAGCAGCGTTCGTGCCTGGGGAACATGACCCGACCGCAGTTGGTACACTTATAACCCGTGATGGTCTTCATGCTTCCCTCCTCAACACAAATGCGAGCACATTGTTACCAAACCCGCCAAAATTGACTGAGAAGCCATTGGCGGCATCCTTGACCTGGCGCTCTCCGGCTTCACCCCTCAGCTGCCAGACCAGTTCTACCACCTGGGCTGCGCCAGTGGCACCCACAGGATGGCCGCGTGCTTTCAAACCGCCGGAGGGATTGATGGGTATTTTGCCACCAATTTGAGTGGCACCGCTGGCGACTGCTTCGCCGCCCTCTCCTTTCTTGAAGAATCCCACGTGCTCACTTTCGGCGATCTCCAGGATGGTAAAGGCGTCGTGCAGCTCAGCGACATCGATGTCAGAAGGTTTGAGGCCAGCCATTGTGAAGGCTTGTTTGGCGGCGATGGTCACAGCTTTCAGATCGGTGGGATCATCGCGTTCCTGCAGGGTATGGGTATCCGTTGCCTGCCCGAAACCTGCAATGCTGATGGGGGGCTTCTTCAGTTTCTTGGCGATCTCTGGCGTGGTCAGCAGCACCGCTGCTGCACCGTCGCTCACCGGGCAGCAGTCATAAAGATGCAGCGGCTCTGCCACCACAGGGTTGTTGATATGTGCCTGAGGGTGGGTGAGGATACCTTCCTTGGTGATCCGCATCTGGATATGCGCGTATGGGTTCAGCAGCCCGTTATTCTGGTTCTTGATCGAAACGTCTGCCAGGTGGTCACGGGTGATGCCGTATTTATCCATATAGAGCTTGGCAAACATGCCTGCCATGGCTGGCAGCGTGACCCCGTAGATATATTCTGCATTGGGGTGAGTCATGCTGGCAACGATATCCGTTGCGCGCGGTCCAATCACCTCGCGCATCTTTTCACCACCGACTACCAGGACGACATCGTAGTATCCGGAGGCAACCGCCAGCAGGCCATTCTTGATAGCTGAGCCACCAGAAGCCGGGCCGTTTTCAACCCGGTCTGCAGCAGCTGGCATCAGGTTCAGCCTGTCCACCAACGAGCTGGCGACCGAAACCTGGCGGTTGAACAAACCGGAAGCCATGTTGCCGACATAAACGGCATCAACCGGCCGGTCGCCCAGGCCAGCATCATCCATGGCTCGCAGTCCTGCCTCGGCTAGCATACCCACCAAACTATCTTCGTCCCGTCGTTCAAATGAGATCATCCCAACTCCAGAAATGACAACCGGTCTCATTGGAGCACCTTCCTCTTCGCACCCAGAATTTTCTCCATGATGTCATCTTCGGTAGCAATAATTATCTCTTTTTCAGCCACTTCCATTAATTCAGGTGGTACCGGGCGTTCTCCTGCCACCAGGCGATCCTTTGTGGCGTAGTAAAGCTCCCTGGTCAGGCCATACGGGGTGGCGCCACCCAATTCATGCTGCCCATCGCGTTTGATCAGGCCATATTCGATCATCCAGCGCCGGAATCCGATCGGGCTTTCTGCGGTGATCAGCACTTCTTCCTGGTTGAGGTATTCGATATGATGCTCCATCTTGGATGCGAACAGATGAGCACCGATGCGCAGGCCGCGCTCAATTGCCATGGTATGCAGGCTGATACCCAATTCTGGTGAGTACATGCGGCTGTTGACGATACCCACCAGCAAGCCATCAATTTGCCCGACCAGGCAGAATTCATCCCTTACCCGGTAGCGGAACCAACCGAGCAGCTCGGCATACAAGCGCACACCAACGATGTCGTAGTAGTCGCGCTCAATTTGCAGGGTTGGTTTGATGGCCTCAAGGAGGATCGGTACGTCGTCTCGATCCGCCTGCCGGATCACCAGTTTAGCGCCGGTCGCCAGTGTGATTACCTTGGCAGGGTAGGGTGCCATCGGGTATTCCGGGGGTCTTAAATAAGATTCTAATTCCATGTCCATAAATCATTCTCCATGATAACCGGACAGCATAATATGCAAAAACGAGGTTTCGGAAACTGTCTAATATTATTGTATATAAATTAAGTTACGTCAACCTACGGAATTAAGCAGTAGGTGAATTGAGATGAAACATGAGGGTTGAAATCCAGATCCCCAAACTGCACGATTCCTGGTAAAATTAGCTCAGCGAATTGATTTCTCAAAAATTGCTGTTTGAATTTACCTCAAGGTATTCAAGGATATTGGATGGCAAAACCTGTATTGATCGTGATGGCAGCTGGAATCGGAAGCCGTTATGGTGGGCTTAAGCAAATTGAGCCTATAGGGCCAAGCGGTGAGATCATATTGGATTACTCGGTATATGATGCCAGGCGATCGGAATTTGGGAAAATTGTCTTCGTGATCAACCGGGAAAGTGAAGGCGAGTTTCGGTCACGGATCGATGAGAGCATTGGCATACACTGCGAGGTCGAATATGTGCACCAGGACCTTGATAACCTGCCAGATGGATTTCAAGTGCCTGCAGGCAGGGTAAAGCCCTGGGGTACTGCCCACGCCGTGCTGAGCTGCAGGGATGCGGTGGATGGCCATTCGCGGTGATCAACGCGGATGATTTCTATGGACGGACGGCATATGAATCATTATCGGAATTTCTGCAGCGTTCCAAACCCCAGGAAGCTGGATACAGTTTCTGCATGATTGGATACCAGCTGAAGAACACCTTGACCGAGCACGGGTATGTGTCGCGAGGCATCTGCTCAGTTGATCCCAATGGAAATTTAAGTGAAGTGCGCGAACGCACCCATATTCAGAAGTTTGGAGGGATAATCAAATACACTGTGGATGGCAGGGATTGGATTGAAATTCCCCCTGACAGCGTGGCTTCGATGAATATCTGGGGATTTACCACAGGACTATTCAACGAGCTTGATGATCGGTTTGAGCGTTTCCTGGTGGAGAGCCGTGCTAACCCAACAAAAGCAGAGTTTTATCTTCCAGAATTGGTGAACCAATTATTAGGTGAGGGGAAAGCTGTGGTGAAGGTGCTGCCCACCAGTGATCGCTGGTTTGGGGTAACATACAAAGATGATGTGGAGAGGGCCAGGGAGGCGATGAAAAAGAAGATCGATCAAGGGGATTATCCTGTGAAACTATGGGGTTGAGTGCATGAAGTTGTTTCATCCGCAAGTTGTTCACCAGTTTCAATTCGAAGGGAGTTTTTCAAGGGCTGCTCCTATCGGATCAGGTCATATTAACGATACATATTTAGTTGAATTTGAGACTAATGGTTCTGTGAATCGCTATATTTTGCAGCGCATTAACCGGCATGTATTCGGTGATCCAGCAGGCATGATGAGCAACATTCAGGCTGTGACTAACCACTTGAGCCAGAAGATTAATTCAGCTGGCGGGGACCCCAGGCGCGAAGCCCTGACTTTGATCCCTACAACAGATGGAAATTGCTATCACCAGACGGATGAGGGGGAGTATTGGCGGGGTTACCTGTTTATCAACAATGCACGCACTTATGAAAGGATTGAATATCCTGATCATGCCTATCATGCGGGTGCAGCGTTTGGGAAGTTTCTGTGCCTGTTGAGCGATTACCCAACAAGCGATTTAGTTGAAACAATCCCGGATTTTCACCATACCCCGAAACGGTATGAAGCATTTATGGCTGCTGTGGAAAAAGATGAATTAAACCGCGCCCGATCATCACAAGATGAAATTAATTTCGTGCTGCAAAGAGAACAACATGTATCTGTTCTGGTTGATGCACAATTAAATGGTGAACTGCCGGAACGCATAACCCATAATGACACGAAGTTTAATAACGTGATGATCGATGACAAGACTGGAGAGGGGGTGTGCGTGATCGATCTCGACACGGTAATGCCAGGGCTTTCGCCGTATGATTACGGGGATGCCATCCGTTCAATTGCAAATTCAGCAGCTGAAGATGAGCAGGACCTGTCGCGGGTGAAATTCGACCCTGAAATATTTGCGAGTTACACCCGGGGGTACCTGGACTCAGTCGGGGACGTATTGACCACTCAAGAGAAGGATTATTTAGCTTTTTCGGTGATCTTGATGACCCTCGAGTGCGGGATGCGCTTCCTGAGCGATCATTTGCAGGGGGATAAGTATTTCAAGATTCACAGGGCAGGTCACAACCTCGACCGATGCCGGACTCAATTTAAAATGGTTGCGAATATGGAAAAGCAGTTTGATAAAATCCGAAGAACTATAGAGCAATACCGCTGAAGAATTCTCCATGGGATTGAAGGCATGGAGGTTGTATAATTAATCGGCAGTAAATTTATTCTCAAAATTAGAAAGAAGCTGCAGGAGATAACATATGAGTGACGAGACTACTGGAACTACACAATCTGACATTTATACCATGCAAGACTCTGATAATAAGGTGGCGATCATTGCCATTGTTGCCACGGCTTTTGTTGTACTGTCCTGTATTGCGGCCTGTACATTTGTGGCATATGCGTTTGTGGTAAACGCTCCCTGGTAAAGGGGATTTGATCGATTGGTAGCCAGCTTCAGAAATTAATTTAATAGTGGGGGATTAGGAGCAGATGATTACCGCGTCTATGGCGGAAAATTTACCTTTGTCCACTCCGGCGAATAGTTAAATAAAAAGCCTCTTGGCAATGACCTACTCTCCCACCCCGCTACCAGGGCAGTACCATCGGCGCTGGCGGGCTTAACTACCGGGTTCGGGATGTAACCGGGTGTACCTCCGCCGCACGGATCACCAAGAGACTTTTAGACAAAACAAGTATTGAAATAGAAGAGCGAAAAAGGAAGGAGTTCGAGTTCTCCGCACCAGGATGGCAAGTCCTCGGCCATTAGTACGGCTTAGCTGAACACATTGCTGTGCTTACACCTGCCGCCTATCAAGCAGGTAGTCTACCTGCGGCCTTACCTCTGTGCGGAGCACAGAGTGAGGGACCTGATCTAGGAGCGAGTTTCCCACTTAGATGCTTTCAGCGGTTATCTCTGCCAGACATAGCTACCCAGCGATGCCGTTGGCACGACAACTGGCACACCAGCGGTCTGTCCACCCCGGTCCTCTCGTACTAGGGGCAGCTCTCCGCAAGTCCCTTGCGCCCACAGCGGATAGAGACCGACCTGTCTCACGACGGTCTGAACCCAGCTCGCGTACCGCTTTAACGGGCGAACAGCCCGACCCTTGGGACCTTATTCAGCCCCAGGATGCGATGAGCCGACATCGAGGTGCCGAGCGAAGTCGTCGATATGGACTCTTGGACTTCACCAGCCTGTTATCCCCGGGGTAGCTTTTATCCGGTAAGCCACGGCCCTTCCACACGGAACCGTGGGATCACTAAGCCCGACTTTCGTCTCTGCTCGACGCGTTGGTCTTGCAGTCAAGCTCCCTTATGCCTTTACACTCTTAGGCTGGTTTCCATTCAGCCTGAGGGAACCTTTGGGCGCCTCCGTTACCTTTTAGGAGGCGACCGCCCCAGTCAAACTGCCTACCAGGCACGGTCCCCCACCCGGCTAACGGTGTGGGGTTAGGGTCAAGACAGGGTCAGGGTGGTATTTCACGGGCGGCTCCGCCGAGGCTAGCGCCCCAGTTTCACGGCCTCCCACCTATGCTACACAAACCATGCCCAAACACAATGCCAAGCTGCAGTAAAGCTCCACGGGGTCTTTTTGTCCTGCTGCGGGTAACGCGCATCTTCACGCGTAGTTCAATTTCACCGGGTCCTTCGTTGAGACAGTGCTCCGATTGTTACGCCGTTCGTGCGGGTCGGAACTTACCCGACAAGGAATTTCGCTACCTTAGGACTGTTATAGTTACAGCCGCCGTTCACCGGGGCTTCGGTTCAGAGCTTTTCCACGCCGAAGCGAGGATAACCCCACCCCTTAACCTTCCGGCACTGGGCAGGCGTCAGCCCCTATACGTCGCCTTACGGCTTCGCAGAGACCTGTGGTTTTGTTAACCAGTCACCAGAGCCATTTCACTGCGACCCTCTGACGCTAAACCGGCCAGCGGTATCACGTCTGAGGGCACCCCTTCTCCCGAAGTTACGGGGCTAATTTGCCTAGTTCCTTAACGAAGGTTCTCCCGTTCGCCTTGGTATACTCTACCCGTCTACCAGTGTCGGTTTGCGGTACGGTCACCTAGATGTCATAGCTTAGAAACTTTTCTAGGCAGCTTGGCTGGGCCACTTACGCCTCAGGGGCTCGCATTCGTGCCTCAGCTCAGCCGGTGGATTTACCTGCCGGCGTCAACGCCTACACACTTACACCTGCACAACCAATCGCAGGCTGGCTTACCAAACTGCGTCCTTCCATCGCTCAACCTAGGTGGTTCCGGAATGTTGACCGGATGTCCATCGCCTACGCCTTACGGCCTCGGCTAAGGACCGACTAACCCGACGCGGATTGACCTGCCGTCGGAAACCTTAGACTTACGGCGAACACGGTTCTCACGTGTTTTACGCTACTCATGCCTGCATTCTCACTTCTGCCCGCTCCAGCCGTCCTCACGGTCGACCTTCACAGCAGACAGAACGCTCCCCTACTGCCCCTTCAATGTCGAAACATTGAAGAGACCCATGGCTTCGGTGCTAGACTTAGCCCCGTTACATTTTCCGCGCAAGACCACTTGACCAGTGAGCTGTTACGCACTCTTTAAAGGGTGGCTGCTTCTAAGCCAACCTCCTGGTTGTCACAGTAGTCTCACATCGTTTCCCACTTAGTCTAGACTTGAGGACCTTAGCCGATGGTCTGGGCTCTTTCCCTCTCGACTACGAAACTCATCTCCCGTAGTCCGACTGCCATGCTCTGGAGTAACGGCATTCGGAGTTTGGTTGGGTTCGGTAAGCAGTAAGCCCCCTAGCCCATCCAGTGCTCTACCTCCGTTACTGAACGCATGACGCTAGCCCTAAAGCTATTTCGGGGAG
>PVMK01118884.1_pt1 | contig 19918 bp, 21 predicted proteins | sample 1853481 | NCBI WGS metagenome assembly PVMK01 (sample SAMN08533507, study PRJNA380276) | Marine sediment metagenome, whole genome shotgun sequencing project. | reverse complement strand
CTCAAGGAGGAGGGCACCAGTTTTATGGGTTTGTTGCAGGATACCCGGCTGCAACTGGCCCGCAAATACCTGCGACAGCCCAGTCGCTCAGTTGTAGAGACCTCCTACCTGTTGGGGTTTTCCGAGCCCAGCACTTTTTCCCGCGCCTTCAAGCGGTGGACCGGAGTGGCCCCGGCCGAATTTCGCGATACTCCCGCGGGGGAATAGCCCCCCGCGCTGTATTCAGCCTGGCTGTTGTTTAAAGCAGCTTTAGGGAACCTCTGATTAAGGTCATCCCCGCGAAAGCGGGGATCCATAACCTGCTGATTTTTATAGATTCCCGCCTTCGCGGGAATGACGAAAACTGCTTTCATAAGAGGTTTCTCAGGTTTAAAGCAGCTTAATTTCACCTGAATTGATCCAGGCCACTTCCCAGTTTCCTTTCAAGCTCTATAATCCCCTGATGTGCTAAAACAACCAGGGGATTCAATATGGGCAAAATACTGATAATCGCCGATATCAAAGACAAATGTTACGCCACGCCCAGAGGGCTGCAGCTCGCCGCAAAGATGGGGCAGGACGTTGAGGTAGTGGCATTCATTTACGCTCCCCTTAAACAATTGAAGATCAAGAGGGCTGAGCAGGCGGATATTCGCCAGCGCCTGATGGCCGAGCGCAAAAAGGATGTCCAGGCGCGTATCGACAAGTTCAGGCAATCGGGACAAAAGGTCAGCCTGAAAGTAGTGTGGGGAAAGGATATCAACTACTGGATTGGCAAGTACTGTGCGGCTGACAAATATATGGGGGTGGTCAAGACCGGTAACCACTCCGAGTCACTGGTCCATAGCTCTACGGACTGGCAGCTGCTGCGCGAGTGTCCCGCGCCTGTGCTGTTGGTCGCTGAAAAGAAGTGGCACCGCGTCAGGCCGGTGTTGGTGACGCTCGATTTGTCCAGTTCGCTGGCGAGCAAACGCGCGCTTAATCACAAAGTACTGGGCGTTGCCAAAAGACTGGCCGAGGCCCTGGATGTCGAGCTGGAAATCATTACCGCCATAGAAATCCCCAAGCTGTTGTCAGACCTGGATCTGGTGGATCCCATCGCTTATGTGAAGGATGCGAAAGAGGACATGAAGCCACAGATCAGGAAGCTGGCCGCCGCCTACGATATCCCCGAGAAGGCGTTTCACTGTAAGCGCGGCCCCGTGGAAAGAGTCATTACCAGTCGCGCGGCCAAGGTGCGCGCCCAGATCGTGGTGATGGGCACTGTCGCGCGCAAAGGCGTCAAAGCCCGTCTGCTGGGCAACACTGCCGAGAGGGTGTTGCGCCATATGAAGACAGATGTGGTAGCGATAAAGCCCTGAGGCCGAATTTTTTTATTGTAAAAAATTTGCTATTCCCGTGAAATCTACTACTTTTTATACAGCACGTTGCATTCCCTGCGCGTGCTACACGTCCCCTGGCCGATGTTTCTGCCCCGAAACAACGGCTATTTGGCCCGCAGTCATTATGTGACTGACGGGCTTTTTTCTTTATAAAACAAAAAGAAAAAACTTGATCTTAAAGTCATTTATAGATTCGGCATGACCTGTGTCGCAAATGGCCATGCATTTGGCGTTCACGGCCATGTAGAAAGTTACCTCCCCCTCGTATTATCTCTCCCACGATGAGCGAACGCGGCAATGTCCGCCACATAAACCAAGCGGGAGAGACGGTAATGCACGAACTGGTACTGAGAATCAAAGAGCCCGAGTTGTGTTATGTATTCGCCAGGAATGCCGAGCGCAGGGGACATCCCGAGCTTGCCTTGCAAGCCTACCGTCGCGCGGTGGATTTGCGCGCTGAGAGTTACGAAACCGAGTCTGAAGTTGAGCACAGCGCAGTGCGCGCCATCTATGCCTACGAAGAGGCCCTCAGCTTTCACAAGGGCAAGCGCACCCGCGCAACCGGCACCTGGCAATTGGTGAGCCGCCATGGCGTGCTGCCGGCGTTGTTCAAGCGATTGAATTCTCGCGATAGCGAGGAGGTCCTGCCCGTACTGAAAGACCTGGGCATGGAAGATTATAGTTTTAGCGCGGTACGCGATGCGTATCCGGATGCCTTCGAGCAAAATGGCGGCCTGAAAACGCTCCGGCGGGAGCACAGTTCCCTACCTTGCCCGGCCCCTGGTTGTATCGGGGGAGTCACCGGGCTCTTTTTAGGGAGCCGCAAGTAGTTTGCGATCAACGAGTTATCCCCCTGTAGGAAATCCCTACTTAGCCCGGCTTTATGCCGGGCTTTTTTTGATTGAGATCATCCTTCCTTCATCACCGCCCATTTATCGTCTACCAGGGCTACAGTTCCACCTCGAAGTAGTTTAAATTGGTTGTTCCTGTTGCGCGCTCTTGAACGCGCGAACTCCTTTGAATTACCGCTTTATTGCGATTGGAGATGTTATGGCCAACCCGATCAAGACACGCCTGGCGGACCTTCTGGACCACGACCTGTTTATGCCGCGGGAGTTGAGTTGGCTGTCGTTTAACGCGCGTGTGTTACAGGAAGCGGCGGATGATTCCGTTCCCATCATTGAGCGCCTGCGCTACCTGGGTATATTTTCCAATAACTCCGATGAGTTTTTCAGGGTGCGAGTGGCGGAAGTCCGGCGACTGATAGCAATGTCCAGTGGCGATAACAGACAGCAGTCCAAAGACCTGCTGGCGGCGATACTAAAGCGCGTAGTTGAAGTTCAGAAGGAATTCGACAGGATCTATACAGAGATATTGAAGGGTCTGGCAGCGCGTAAAATATACATGATCAACGAACAGCAGCTGGACCCCGGCCAGGCCGCTTTTGTGCAGTCATATTTTACCAGCAAGGTGTTACCCGAGCTGGAGCCGATTCTGCTCAAGGAGGCGCAGGCCATATCGGCACTGAACGATGAATCAATTTACCTGGCGGTAGATATCAAGTCAGGGAGATGACTACCACTATGCGGTGGTAGAAGTACCCACTGACCGCCTGGACAGGTTTGTTGAAATACCCCGCAGGAAAGGCAAGGGCGGCAAGGTCTTTATCGTGCTGGACAATATCATGCGCGCCTGCCTGCCACAGATGTTTCGCGGCGTTATTCCCATCGACAAAGCGCAGGCCTACTGCTTCAAGTTCTCCAGGGACGCGGAACTGGAAATTGATACTGGCATCAGCCAGAGCCTGATTGACAAGATGGCAGTGAGCCTGAAACAGCGTCGCAAGGCAGATGCGGTACGTATGGTGTACGACGGAACAATGCCAAAGCGGCTGGTGGAATACCTGTGCCATCGCTTCGGCTTCGGCAAATACGATAGCTTGATTTCCGGTGGTCGCTACCATAACTCCAAAGATTTTATGAGCTTTCCCAATGTCGGGCCCAAATACCTGGAGTTCAAGCCCTTGCCGCCCGTGCGTATTGCCCGCATGGATGAACAGGTCAGCATATTTGACACTATCCGGGAAAAGGATGTTTTTCTCTACTATCCCTACCATCCATATGATTACGTGGTGGACTTGCTAAAGACTGCGGCCCTGGATCCACACGTTACCAAAATTAAAATTTGCCTTTACCGGGTGGCCAGGGATTCACAGGTCATCGATGCCCTGGTGAATGCCGTGCACAACGGCAAACGGGTGCTGGCGGTTGTGGAGTTGGCGGCGCGCTTTGATGAAGAAGCCAATATCAACTGGGCACAGCGTTTAACCGAGAGCGGCATTAACGTGATTTTCGGTATTCCCGGGCTCAAGGTACATAGCAAGCTGTTGCTGATAGAACGCCGCGAGGGCCATACTATCCGTTTTTACAGCCATATCGGCACCGGTAACTTCAACGAGAAAACCGCGCGGTTGTATACAGATTTCACCCTGCTCACCCACGACCAGAACGTGGGCAAGGATGTATACAATGTCTTTGATTTTCTACAGTATAACTACCGGCGCCCCAAGTACCGTGTGTTGCTGGTGTCTCCCCACACCGCACGCTCCGGCCTGATGGAGTTGATAGAGCAGGAAATTGCCAACGCCCATGCGGGTTATCGCGCGTCCATGACCCTCAAGTGCAACAACCTTGTGGATAAAGAGATGGTGATGAAGCTCTACGAGGCCAGCCAGGCCGGCGTGGAGATCAAGCTTAATGTGCGTGGCATGTGTTCGCTATTGCCCGGTGTAAAGGGCATCTCGGAGAATATTCAGGCAATCAGCATCGTCGATCGCTACCTGGAGCACCCCAGGGTCTATGTGTTTTATAACCGCGGCAAACCGCGCTACCTGATCGGCTCGGCGGATCTGATGACGCGCAACCTGGACTACCGGGTGGAGGTGTTGTGCCCTATCTTCGATGAGGATGCACAGCAGATACTCCAGGACATACTGGATCAGCAATGGCACGATAACGTGAGAGCGCGTGTGCTGGACCAGAACCAGACCAATGCCTATGTAAAGAGCAAGCAAAAGGCCACCAGAATTCGCTCCCAGGAAACCATTCACCGCTACCTTGAGACCGGCAAGTTACCGCGTTACCCGAAATCGCGAATGAATCAGCCGACCCGGCGCAGGCGCAAACTGAAGTGACAATGATCAGGCTTGGTCTGCCGTTGAAAACGATAAATTGAGGTGAGATAGATGAAAGACTTGGCACCGGACATATACCGCCAGCGATTATTGATTGAAGGAATATACGAAATTGATGTGCACATCGAAACAATTCACCAATTCTTTTCTACACTGTTGTCCGGATTGGGTGCGAACGCCGCCGGCGATGCGATAGTTAACTCCTCACTAGGGCAAGGTAGAGCAGAAAACCAGGGCATCGAGGCCTTCATTCCACTGATTGAGTCAGGCGTTGCGCTATATACATGGCAGTCTTCCCGTTTTATCTCTTTGATTATTTACACGTGTAAGGCATTTGAGGAAGACAAGGCGCTGGCGATCGTTGCGGACTTTTTCCAGCTGTCGCAAATAGAGTTCAAGTCGTTCTGAGACACGGGCATGGTTCATCGGGAGACAGCAAGTGAGCAACAAATCCCTGCAAGCAAGAAAAGATAAAGCCTTCGCACGTGGCCAGGGCACTCTTACCAGCGCTTTTATCGAAAAAGCCCTGAACGCCGAGCTCTGGGACGTAGAGGGTAAGCGCTATATAGACCTCGGCAGCGGCATCGCAGTGGTCAACACTGGTCATAACCACCCAAGGGTTCAGGCCGCGGCACAGGCCCAATTGGAAAAATTCAGCCATACCTGCCTGACGGTAACCCCCTATGCCTGTGCGGTTGAACTGGCGGAAAAACTCAACGCCGTCGCTCCGGGCGCTACGCCCAAGAAAAGCATTTTTGTCACAACGGGTGCCGAAGCAGTGGAGAACAGTGTCAAAATCGCACGTACCCACACCGGCCGTACAGGTGTGATCGCTTTTAATGGCAGCTTTCATGGCCGCACCAGCCTGACCATGGGACTGACCGGTAGGGTCGCTCCCTATAAGGTGGGGTTCGGACCATTCCCCGGTGAAATTTACCATGCCCCCTTTCCCAATGCCTATCACGGTGTGTCTGTAGAGGCGTCTCTTAGGGCCCTGTCCATGCTGTTCACCGTTGAAATCGAGCCGGGCCGGGTTGCTGCAATTATTATTGAACCCGTTCAGGGTGAAGGTGGGTTCTACCAGGCCCCTTTCGATTTTCTGCAGGCGCTGCGCAGGCTCTGTGACCAGCACGGTATCCTGTTGATCTGTGACGAAATCCAGAGCGGCTTTGCACGCACGGGTAAAATGTTCGCCTGTGAGTACGCGGGTATCGAACCCGATCTGATCACCATGGCCAAAGGAATCGCAGGTGGTTTCCCGCTTGCTGCTGTGGTGGGCAAGGCCGAGATTATGGATGGCCCTCGTCCCGGAGGTTTGGGCGGCACTTACAGTGGCTCGCCCATTGGCTGCGCTGCAGCCCTGGCAGTGCTTGAGGTCATCGAAGAAGAACAGTTATGTGAACGCGCTACCCGTGTGGGTGAAAACATGGTTTCCCGGCTCAGTACATTACAAGCCATGTTCCCCCACAAAATCGGTGATGTCCGGAATTTGGGAGCAATGATTGCCATTGAACTGGTTCATGAAGGAGATGCCAATCAGCCCGACCCGGAGCTGACCCAGGCAGTGGTGGACGAAGCCGCTCGCAATGGATTGATTCTGCTCTCCTGTGGCATCCGTGGTAACGTCATTCGTTTACTCCCGCCGCTGACTATCACTGATGAGTTAATCGGGGAAAGCATGGATTTGCTGGAAAAAACTTTCGACAGGTTGATAGGAGCAAGCGGCTGACCAGCCCACCTGCCGGCTATCGTTGCCGTCATAAAAAAGGAGGCTTATCACTATGGCCAAACATGATTTGGGAGATCTGGAAAAAATTCGCGTTAATTTGGAAAGTTGGCTTCGGGATAAACTCCCGGATGCGCAGCAACTGACACTGGGTGATTTGAGCTTTCCCGAGGAAAGCGGTGAAAGCAGTGTCAGCCTGATTCTTAAAGCGAATATCAAGGGTGAAGAAAAGCGTTTCATTTGTCGCATGAAACCGCGGGATAGCCAGGTATTCACTGATCACGATCTGCCATTGCAATACAATTTGATGAAAATAGCGGGTGAGAATGGCATTCCAGTGCCGCCACTGCTGGGCTTTGAAGCGGACACGACACTCGTCGACAGTGATTTCTATATCATGGGTTTTGTTGACGGACTGATTCCGACGGATAACCCGCCCTTTGCTTTTGGCAGCTGGGTGACAGAACTCAGCGATGGTGAGCGCTCGACCATGTGGAGGAATGGCCTCGAAACCCTGGTAAAAATTCACCAGATCAACCTCGATGATTATGATATTAGCGGTATTCCGGCATCGGCTGAAAACGCATCGCCTGCGCAACATGAAATTGATAAGTTCAATAGGCTGCTTACCGAAAGTATGTCACCAGTGCTGGCGAGTGCAATGCAATTTATCAATGAGAACGCTCCGGTAGATGGTCCCAGGCGATTATGCTGGGGCGACTCCCGGGTGGGCAATGTGATCTGGAAGGACTTAAAGCCCAACGCTGTCATCGACTGGGAGATGGCCGGTATCGGCGATCCATTGCAGGATGTCAGTTGGTGGTATTGGATAGATTATGTAAACAGTGTTGGCTTTGGTCTGGAGCGATTGGGCGGCCTGCCGACACTGGCTGAAATGTATGAGCAATGGCATGCATTAACGGGCCTGCCGACACACTATTCCAATTATTACGACCTGTTTTCAGTGGTTCGATTTGGCATCATCCTGGAGAATAAACTTGCAGCTATGGAAAAAGCAGGTCTTGGCACGATAGATAATTTCTGCCTGCCCTTCGTTGAGCAGCAACTGAAGGCTTGCCAATCAGCATAACCAGGAGTGCGACACTGACTGAGAAGATCGAGGCCGTGCGCGTATTGCGCTTGGCAGGCAGTGATGTACACTCTGTGGCCCGACTGGTGATGCCACCTGTCTAATGCCCGTAAACACCTGGTTGCCAGGAGTATTCTCAAGGAGAAAATGTATGATCGGTTATGTCACCATAGGCACGGCAGATATTGAAAAAGCCAAGGCCTTCTATGTCGCCTTACTGGAGGATCTGGGGGCTTCTGTTCTCATGGATATGGGTCGCTTTGCTGCAATTGGCGCCCCCGGAGGCCCGATGCTGGCGGTTTGTACACCGTACAACGAAGAGGCGCCGAATCCGGGGAACGGCAACATGGTCGCCATTTCTCCGGGCTCAACGGAAATGGTCGATAAGCTTTACGCCAAAGCACTGGAACTGGGTGGTACCGATGAAGGCGAGCCGGGGCAGCGTATGGACGGTTTCTACGGCGCTTATTTCCGCGACCCCGATGGCAATAAAATGTGCTTTTTCCATATGGGATAGTGGGAAGTACACAGCAGCTTGTTGAACTCCCTCACGTATCCTCAGGCTGTAACAATCAGGGGTAAAATGCCTCTTTAACCGGCAGGTTTTCACTGGAGCCAAGCACCATGGCGGGCAGCAGCTTACTGTTACTGTTAGACGATATCGCCGCCGTTCTGGACGACGTGGCGCTGATGACCAAGGTCGCGGCGAAAAAGACCGCCGGGGTGCTTGGCGATGACCTGGCGGTCAACGCGGAAAAAGTGTCCGGCGTGCGAGCGGACAGGGAACTGCCCGTGGTGTGGGCGGTAGCCAAGGGCTCTTTTCGCAACAAGTGTATTCTGGTGCCGGCGGCATTGGCCATTTCCGTTGTAGCCCCCTGGTTGATTACGCCACTGCTGATGCTCGGTGGACTGTACCTGTGCTACGAGGGCTTTGAAAAAGTCGCTCACAAATTCCTGCACAGCGCTGAAGAGGCCGCCGAGCATGAAGATCTGGTGGCGCACCTGGCGGATCCCACCGTCGATCTGGTGGAATACGAAAAATCCAAAATCAAGGGCGCCGTGCGCACGGACTTTATTCTGTCCGCGGAAATTATTGTACTCACCCTGGGGATCGTCGCCGATATGGACCTCACGGCGCAGGTATTGGTGCTGTGCGGGATTGCCATCATTATGACAGTGGGGGTATACGGCCTGGTAGCCGGTATTGTAAAGCTGGATGACGCTGGCCTGTATCTCATGCAACGGGAGGGGAAGGGCGCCTGGGGAGGATTACAGCGCTGGTTTGGCGCCCGCCTGTTGAGCTTCGCCCCCTGGCTGATGAAGGCGCTGGCGGTGGTGGGGACGATCGCCATGTTTATGGTGGGAGGCGGCATCCTGGTACATGGGATACACGCTCTGAGTGTCTGGGTCGGGTTGCTGGCGACCCGGTTGGAAGTGGTTGCCACAGTGGGCCCGGTACTGGCGGCGATTACCCCGACCCTGGCCAGTGTGCTGATCGGGATGGTCGCCGGCGCCATGGTGTTGGGGGGAGTCAGCCTCTGGCAGCGCCTGCGGGGAGTTGCGGTCAGCTGACCCTTGCGGCCGCTGCCGATACCGGCTTCTCAGCCAGGAAATCCTCAAGAAACCAGGCCGAAAACTCATGGCGGCCCTCCAGGTGGGATTTACCATAAATGGTGGACGCCTGTTGGCGCACGGTTTTCTCCCGGGTCGTCCTTACCGCGGCTATCTCCTTGAAGCTCAAACCTTTCAGCAGCAACAGGGCCACCTGCTGCTCACTCTGGGTCAGTCGCCATTCATCGAACTGGTGATGAATGGTCTCGCTGTATACCTTGCGCGCGTTTTTCATTTCAGTGGTGATATTTTGTAGCTGCTGGTCAGCGGCTGACAGGGTGTCGACCAGATGATTGAGCTTGTGCGTGCGTCATCGAGCACTCTGGCAGAAGCTGCCCCCCTTTATCAAGCCTCCTCCTGGCTCGCGGCCCTGCCGACAATCAGTGCCAGCTACCTGGACAGTGATGAGCGTTTTGGCACAGATGAGGCTGAGTTAATCCTCAATTTGCCTATCAAATCCAACATGCAGCGTAAATCTGATAAGGCGCTGGCAGGCCTGGTGGAGAAACTGGACGAGGTGGGTACATTGCAGCGCAGCCTCTATTTTTCCGGACTGATCAGGGAAGCTGTCTGGTCTTACCGGATTGCCAGCGTCAACGGGGAATTTGCGGGCCACAAACTACAAGTATTGCAGCGGTTGGAACAGCGCCATAAAGACCTGCTGCAAGCCAATGCAACGTCGGAATATGCGCTTTTGCTCATACAGAACGAGTTGGTCACCGCCAGACTCGGCCAGCAGGAGTACGAGGAGGAGGCCAGGGGCTGGTTGCAGCAATACAAACATGTCACCGGCCTGGGAAGTATGCCCGCCAGCATTGAGGAACCGCCCCTGGAGGCCATTGAGTTCGCCCCGGACCGGCATCCCCGCATACGCCAACTGGAGCTGGTCTGGATGCAAAAGCAGCAGCTGCTGCTGGCCGGTAGTGACCAGGCCACCCCCTGGAATCTATCCCTGCACGCCAAGAACCTGGACACAGACGGTTATGAAGAGGAGCAATACGGTATTGCTGTAGAAATTCCCCTGAGTTTCATAAAAATGGCGAGCCAGTCTCATAACAGCGAGTGGCGGGAAGAAAGCCGGCAATATGGCATGGCCAGAGATCAGCTGGTCAGTGATTTATTCAAGCGGTGGCAGATGCTAACTACCAAATCTGGCTCCCTGCAGAAAAAACAGCAGCTCCTGGCCAGATCCAGTCAGCTAAGTGAACAGATAGCCCGGCAGATCGAGGGTCTGCAGGCCGGTAATGAAATCGGCGAGGAAATCGCTTTGCGACGTATGACAGACGCGATCGATGCGCGAGCCGCAGCAGTGCGCAATGAAATTTTAATCCACCAGAACAACGCCATGTTAGGGCAGCACTTACTGGCCACGCCGTTTATGCGTGCGGAAGTCTACCAGGTTGCTACCAGCGCCGTGTTCCAGTGGCAAAAATCCAGCTACATCCTGGTTCGCGCTGGAGAGAGGCTCACGGCTGTCGAAGTTGATCCTGTAGGGGCCATTGGTACTGATTATCTCGTACAGACCAAGGCGTCACTGCAGGATAAGGACATTCTTGTTTCGTCGGTGAGTGCCGTACAGGGTATCTTGCTTGGCCTGGGAGGCGAATAAGTGCTGCAATCTGTTATTCGCTTCTCCCTCACCCAGCGTTTGTTTGTCTGCATCCTGACGCTGGCGGTTATTGTGCTGGGCGCCAGGTATGACAGCCCAGGAAGTCGAGTTGCAGGTTACGCAGCCCCTGGAAACCGAGTTGTTGGGCATCCCGGATCAGGCAATGCTGAGATCCACCACCAAGTATGCAATTACGGCTGTCACGCTGGACTTTCGTGAAGGCACTGACATCTATTGGGCCAGGCAGCAGGTTAATGAGCGCCTTTCGAGTATTTGGGAAAACCTGCCGGACGGCATCAGTGGCGGTGTGGCTCCCATGAGCACGCCACTCAGTGAAATGTTCATGTTCACCATAGAGAATCCGGCGTTATCACTGATTGAAAGACGCCAGTTACTCGATTGGGAGATCAGGCCAATCCTGCGCACCGTCGAGGGCGTGGCGGATGTCAACGTGCTTGGTGGTTACGCCAAGACCTACCAGATTTCTCCCAGTGCCGCCTTGATGGCGCATGCTGGCATCAACTTTACGCAGCTGGAGGAGGTCATTGCAAAGAACAACCTCAATCTGGGTGCGGGCCGCCTGGTACAGGGGAATGACACCCTGATTGTGCGCGCAGAAGGGCGTATAAACAGCCTGGATGAGCTGGAAAACCTTGTCATCAAGGTCGACGATAAACAGATTATTCGCCTCGGGCAGGTGGCGGAGGTGTCTATTGGCCATCTCGCGCGTTATGGCGCCGTGACCAAAGACGGCACTGAAACAACCGAAGCATTGATTATCGCCCTCAAGAACAGCAATACGGCTGACGTGGTGGCGGGGGTCAAGCGAAAACTGGCGGAACTGGAGCCCACGCTGCCTCCCGGAACCGTAATCAATGTATTTTATGACCGGGCAAACCTGATCGACACTGCGATCAGCACTATATCCAACGCCTTGTTCCAGGCCATAGTTATCGTAGTGATCCTGCTCACCCTGACTGGCCTGGAGGGCAAACTTTTTGCGCCGGTGGCCATCACCATAGTATTCGCCATGTTCGCGGCACTGGTGCTGTCCCTGACTGTTGTGCCGATTATGGCCTCTTTATTGATAAACGAGAGTGCCGCTCGCATTCCGGGACCCATTCAAAAGTTGCAACTGTACTACGAGCGCAGCCTGGTAAAAGTTATTGGCAAGCCCGTACCCATGCTGGCTGCGTTTGCCGTACTGCTGGTGTGCAGTATCGCGTTGTTTGCCTTTATCGGAAAAACCTTTATGCCCGTGCTGGATGAAGGCGATGTGATCGTGCAGTTGGAAAAATGCCCAAGCATCTCCCTGGCGGCTTCGGTAGCGCTGGATGAGCAGATAAAGGCAGCCTGGACGCGCACATACTCCGCATAAGCGCCGTCAAAGGGGGAATCCAGACCGATCGCCTTCAAGTGGAGGCACTGATCAATCTTACCCTGCTGGCAGTTTTCACACTCGCCGCAATACCAGCCGGGAATGCCCAGCGCGCGCTCACCCACCTCCCAGCCTTCGACGTCGGCACCCACTTCTTCCACCTCGCCACAGAATTCGTGGCCCATCACCAACTCTTCAGGGACATACCCGGATTGCGCGGATGAGTATTTTTCAGCTTATACGATAAAAGCCGGAACGAGTATTTGCGTTACCTCGTCTCAGCCGTGAATGGGTTTACCATTAAAGTGGGCTAAGCGGCGCGGGTTCAGGCAACGGTTTGATCTCCTGCTCGCGACAGACTTGCCGGATCACCCGGTATGCAACCACACCCGCAAGCACATTGCCGCAAGCCGCACCGACAAACAAACCGGTTATGCCGCCAAAGTGTGCGCCCAGCCAGGCCAGTGGCAGGTACAGCACTGCCAGGCGGATAACCGCAATCAGTAACGCCGTGCGCGGTCGCTTCAATACGTTGAGTGAAACCATGCACAGGATGACGGTACCATGGGCTCCGTAGGAGAGCGGAATAACCAGCAAAAAGATCCTGATAATCCTCAGTACCTCAGGATCATCGCTGAACGCGCTCGCTATAACGGATGACAGCAACAGCAATAGTAAGTAAACGCCCGCCTGGAAGAACACGCTAAACCGCAGGCTGCCCATCAGCGCATGGTATGCACGATGCACTTTACCCGCACCCATATTCTGGCCGATAAACATCGGCAACGTAGACGACAGCGCAAATACGATAATCAATGCCAGGGCCTCCAGCCGCGCACCGACGCCGAAACCCGCCACGGCCGCCGGACCATGCCGCGCAATAATGGCCGTCATAACCGCCGCAGCGAACGGGGTCATGATATTGGCAGCCACAGCAGGAATGCCAATGTTCAACAAGGCCCGCCAATTCGGCACCAGGTGTGTTACGCGAGGCATTGTGAAGTCGAGCATCTTCTCCCGATAAACCAGTACCAGGCACAAACAGATCCAGGTGATAAAAGCGGCAATAACCGTCGCCAGCGCCGCGCCGGGCACACCCAGGCGAGGAAACGGCCCGACACCAAAAATAAGCAACGGATCCAGAATAACGTTTATCAGCGACAACAAGGCCATCAGCAACGCCGACGACTTAATACCCCCTATCGCCCGCAACGCCGTACTGCCGCTAATGGTCAGCATCAGGAATGGCGCGCCCACATACCACACAGTTATATAATCGCGAATGAACGGCATGACCGCTTCGGTTGCACCCATCGCAGCGAACAGCGGATCGATTGTAGCCAGCCCCACTGCAATAATAACCACAGCAACGACTAAACCCAGGAGTTTGCCGTCAGTAATCAAGCGTGCCGCTTCCAAATGACGGCCTTCACCCACTAATCGCGAAGTCAGGACTGAAATCGCCATTCCCACACCCAGCGCGATATTGATGACTATCTGGGTGATGGGTAGGGCAAAACTGACGGCAGCCAGCTCAGTGGTACCGAGCCGGCCAATGAAATACGCATCCGCAACACCCAGCAGCATCGTGGACACAATCCCGAACACCATGGGCCAGGTCAGGCGAACCATCAGCGGTCCGATCGGCTCACTGGTAATCGCCTGGGTGCGTTTTGCTGCCTTAATTGGAATAACAAATGCTCTTGGTAAAAATAAAAATAAAAGTGAAAGCTAAAATCCCATGGTCATTCTGACAAGGTACGGATATTCACTTCGTAGCCTTTCCTGTCCGACAGGAAGTCGGCGCCCAGTAACCTGGAGGCGGTATAGTAGCCACCGTCCGGTGATGTGGCTTCCGCCTGCAGCGCACTTGCCACCGACATCTCCGCCGTCATCGCATAAACACTGGGACCGGTAAGAGTACCTGTCAACTCCCTGCCGTCCGCAGCTGTGACTCGGCCCCAGAACTCGGTACCTGCGGTTGCCCGGGTATTCTCGCCAGGTCCTTCATCAAGAAATTTCTCTACCATAGCGAGCAGAATTCGCTGCGCTAGCGGTCGCGCCAGTAGCCCACGTATTGGGTTGGTCAGCTTCTGACCCCAGCAAAGCGCGGCGGGCATGGCACAGTAGACAATGGTGTTCCCAATGCCCGTGGAGTGATAAGCCGAGAAAACATCACCCCACGGCAGGGAAACGGAAGACTTTTTCCCATTGGGAAAAGGTACCTTGCGCACCCGGTACCCGAGCCCTACCGGCTTGAGTTCGCCGTCTTCGCGAATCAAACCACCGGCACCGATACCCACAACTGCCGTGCGTGCGGTACCCTGGCTAGGCAGCGAACCAAAATTGAAGGCCAGTTCGAGGTGGGTAGCATCCGGCAGTTCCCTTGCCAGCAGTGCAGCAAGCATATCGGTGGGAACAATATCGAAACCCGTGCCGGGGCATAGCACAATACCGGCTTTGCTCGCCTGCTCGTGCCGGCTGTGGGCAGCTTGGTATACGGAGATTTCGCCAGTGATATCAAAGTAGTGCGTCTTGTGCTTAATACAGGCGTCCATGATGGGTTCCGCCGTCTGCTCGAAGGGACCGGCGCAATTGATCAGGATGTCGATGTCTTGCAGATGATCACTGGCATCGTTGACATTAAAAACCTTGTAGGGCAAGCCATATTTTTCGGCCACTGCCCTGGTTTTCGCCTCGTTGCGGCCGGCGAGAACAGGCTTTCGCTGCTGGGCGATCGCCTCGCGTACCACGAGTTCACCGGTGTAGCCGTAGGCGCCGTAGATGATCCAATTTTGTGATGCTTCATTGCTCATGGCTTTTCTCCTGGAATTACGGTTTGACCAACCCGATTGGTGTGGCCTCGTCTCCGCTTCTTCAATGATAGTTAAGATACAAAAATCCGCTCTGCCACATCCGGTAATACACGGCAGTAATTTGATAAATGGCGCGGATGAGTATTTTTCATTTCTGTACCCGGGCAGGGCAACGGCTCAGCGGACGAGGTCGCAAAAGTGACTTGACAAATCGCGACAAATGGGACCATATTGTGAAGTCAGAGTGCCGCCGGGAATGAGGTCTCCCGCCTGCACGAGGAAGCATTTAACCCATTGATCTAAATGGATTTTTATATGGCTCACACTGTGCGTGCTGGATTATTACAGGGCTTCTCCGAGCTTGTCGGGGAGTTTTCTGTAGATGCTGAGACCCTGTTACAGCAAAGCCATATCGATACTGCCCTGATTAAGGATGAAGACAGCCGGATTGCTCTGAACTCTCTGCTGAAGTTACTGAACTTGAGTGCCACGGCAACTGGCTGCGAGCACTTTGGTTTACTCCTGGCCTCCAAGCAGGAGAGCTCGTTTCTGGGTCTGGTCGGACTGCTGATGGATTCGTCACCAGACCTTGAAAGCGCATTTAAAAAAGCCATTCGTTCTCACAGTATTCACGCCCAGGGAGCAAGATGGCGCCTGTCCACTGAGGGGAGAGTATGCCAGTGCCAGCATCACTTTCGATGCACCCGTATCCGTCAATCCCCGACAGGCAATCGAACTCGCGGTCGGCCAGGCCTTTCAAATTGCGCGCACCCTTAGCAATAATCGCTGGCGGCCGAAACAAGTGTGCTTTCGCCATCAGAAACCCAGGAACGATGGGTATTACAAACGCCAATTTGGCGTGCCCATCGTCTTCGACAGCGAATTCGACGGATTTTATTTTTCCAGTGATGACCTTGAATTGCCGATGCCGCGCAAGGATGAGCGGGTGCATTCGGCCCTCAGTGAATACGCCGACATCCTGAGTCGTGATGATAAACAGGATTTGAGCGATCAGATAAAAGGAGCCATCGGAAAACTGTTGCCACAGGGGCAGTGCAGTATCCAGGCGATCGCCAGTCTGATGGCCTGCGACAAGCGCACGCTACAGAGAACCCTCAAGCAGGAGGGCACCAGCTATCAGCAGCTTCTGGATGAGGTACGCTATACCATGGCACAGGAACACCTGCGCGATTCCACGATGCCCCTTACCAACCTGGCCATTTTACTCGGCTATACCGATGTCAGTACTTTTTCCCGCGCGTTTAAGCAACAGTTCGGGCAGTCACCTTCCGCGTGGCGCAAGCAGTTCAAGTAAGGGATTGTTACAAATCACCTGAGATGTTTACTAATGAAAGCTGCTGATTTCATCCTGGCCACTTCCGCCTCGGGAATGGGCCACTGTTGGAAGACGTGCGGCATTCCCTCATACACATCAAGCGTTGCATCCTGACCCGCAGCGCCCAGGGTCTGGTAAAGTCTTACTGCGGTGCTTAAAAAAATCTCCTTCGTACCAGCCTGGATCAGCGTCGGTGGAAAGCCCTTGTTGAAATCCGCATTGACAGGGGAAATTCTGGGATCCGTCAGTGCAAGCCCATCGGCGTAGGCCCGGGCACTGATGTCCAGCAGGCCGTCGTAGGTCAGCGTTGGATCGTCATCCTTGAGCGTATGGGCCGTATCACCCGCATTGGTGAGATCCACCCAGGGCGCCCAGAGCACCACGGCCGCAGGCATACCCATACCCCGGTCGCGAAGATTGAGGACGGTGGAGGTGGCCAACCCTCCTCCGGCGGAATCGCCGTAGATAGCGATGTCATTCATCGTATAGCCTTCGGCCAACAGACCCTTGAACACGCTGATTACCTGCTCCTGAATCTCCTTCCAGTGGGCACGCGGCGCCGTCGTGTAGTCCACGGAGATAATCCGCTGACGGGTGACGCGGCTCATTGGCGCAGAGCTCGGCAGCGTGCTGCGGGCGCTGAATAAGGTATAGGCTCCACCGTGGGTGTAAACCAGGACCTTGCCGTTATCTGTCCAATTTTCGGGGCGAATATCCAGGACCGGTATCCCGCCTAATGTCGCTTCGGTCACGATGACATTGCTGCTGGCCACCGCATGATCGCTGCGTTTTACGCTGTCCACTTCCGCTGCGGCTCGAACCCTGGCCCAGGCATCCAAATCGGTGGCGGGAGGCGCTTTACGGATATAAGGTTTGGCCACGCTGAGTTTCTTCAGGAGCTGCTGCGCTTCGGCTGAGATCGTGGTCGGCACGAATATGTCCCGGTCTGCAGTCGGCGCAGCTTTGGCGGGCGTCACGCAAACGGCTAGCAATAACACCGCCAAACAGTTTGTATAGAATCGAATGGACATGGTGATCCTCACTTTAGTGTACACAGAGGCTCGGGCCTCGAGGTTCGAGCGGGTTTGCAGTGCCCTCAAAGGTAGCCGAGCCTGGGCGCCATCTTCGCAATCATGCTGCGCAACAGGCGCTTTGGCAATAGACGAGACAGCAGGCCGGCCGTAAAAGCGCTGGGGCCGGTCAGCACAGCCGCATTACCTTTCTTGACGGCTTTTACTATATCCTGAGCCACCACGCTGGGGTGGCAACCCTTGGTAGAATAATGATTCTGCAGCCGTTCAATCTGGTCATCGCTGATGGACGCTCCAATCATCGCGCGGTTTTTCACGATCGGTGTATCAATAATGCCGGGATGGGCGCAGAGAACACTAATCCGGGTATCGTTCAGTTCCATGGCGATAACATCGGTCAGTCCTTCCACTGCGAATTTGGACGCCGCATAGACTGACATATTGGGCATGGGGGCCTTGGATGCGGCGGAGGCAACGTTGACGATTTGTTTTGCTGTGTTGCAGTCTTTCATGTGTGGAATAAACGCCTGGCAACCGTAAACTACGCCCTTCATCAATAGTAAATAATCAATCAAAAATAATCATTAAAAGAGTCCTCCGTTCTGATATATTTCTAACTGAACATCTGAAAAGGGAGTTGCAATTATTGTTTTATTGTTTTTAAGATTGGTAATTTCTCCATTTTCGTAGTTTACTCTTATTTTATCTCCATCAAAAAGATCTAATTCATCAAGAATTTTGTATGTCATTATTGGAAAAGCTGCATTTATAGCATTCCTTTCATAAATGGCGCCAAAAGATTCAGCTGTTACCCGCCCGGTTTGCAAGAGCCAGGTCTTCGCGGGCTTACAGGCAAGTTGCTGCCATATATTCGGCCTGAATATGAAGCTTTGGTCCTCACCCGTGAAAATGCTCACGACATCGCTCAGAGGTGCTATATTGTTGATAGATTGCTCGTACTTCCCAAAAGCGGTCAATTTCAATGAGTGTCGGATGCTGACCTGCGAAGACTCCTCGCGGGCAAATCCGATTTGGCCCGGCCAGGCCAATAAACGTTTACAACCAATAATGACAGGGAAGCAACATGAAAGATTTTGCGGGTAAGATCATGTTCATTACCGGTGGTGCCAGCGGCATCGGCCTTGAAGTCGGCCGGCAAATGGCCTTGCAGGGTGCGCATATAGTGGTCCTGGACTACGACCCCACCGATGCCGCCCACGAGGCGCTGGAAGCAGCCAGGCGGTTGCCATCGCAGCGGGTTGCACGCTACCAGATGGATATTTCCAATCGCCAGCAGGTACTCGATGTTGTGGCAAAAGCTGTCGCCGAGTGCGGTACACCGGACCTGTTGCTCAACTCAGCCGGTATAGCGCTGCCTTGCGAATTCGTCAGCTCAAAGTTCGAGGATTTCGACCGGGTGATGCAGGTCAACCTGTATGGCACGAGGCATATTTGTGAAGCAATAGTGCCGTTCATGGTCGAGCGGGGGCAGGGCCGCATCGTTCTGGTAGCCTCGATGGCGGGCCACATCGCCATCTACGGATACACCAACTACGCCACCTCGAAATTTGCCGTGCGCGGTTTTGCCGAGGCGCTGCGTTATGAACTCAAGCCTCTGGGTATCAGTGTGCAGTGCCTTTGCCCGGGTGAAGTGTCGACACCGATGGTGGCAGAGGAGCATAAGACCATGCACCCCGCGACCTGGGCCCTGAAGAAGACCGCGGGGTCGGTCTCAGTCGATGTTCCGGTGACCGACCTGCTCAAAGGGATACGCAGTAACAAGCAACTGATTGTCACCGGCGGCACGTCCCGGTTCATGTACTGGGCAAATCGCCTGACACCACCGAGCCTCTGGTATGCCTATTGTGACAGGTTGGTCAAAGGTGCCATGGATAAAATGTGATCAGATGAGCCGAAAACGTGTCTACATCACCGGCGGTTCCAGTGGCATCGGTCTGGCGCTGGCGCATTTTTACGCGCAAAGGGGCGATGATATCGTACTGCTGGCGCGGGACCAGGCGAAGCTCGAGGCTGCGGTAAGGGGTTGCAGGAAGGCCTCGGTTGACCCCGGTCAGGCGATCAGCGGCGAGTCGCTGGATATCACAGACTACAGTCGCCTGCCAGCGGCGATGGACAAGGTGATTGCAGATAAGGGCCCGCCAGACCTGGTTATTCTCTGCGCCGGTATCGCGGGGAACAAGACCTTTATGGAGGCCAGCGTTGCCGAGTTCGACAGTATGGTTAACATCAACCTGGCCGGCAGTGCAGAGGTGGCGCGTTCGGTGTTGCCCGCTATGTTGCAGCGCGGGTCGGGACAGATTGCCTTCGTGTCTTCGATGTCCGGACTCATGGGCTTATATGGTTACAGCGCTTACACAGCATCCAAATTTGCGGTCACGGGATTGACCCAGGTACTGAGACAGGAACTGGCCGGCACCGGGGTAAGCGTCCACCTGGTGTGTCCACCCGAAGTGAACACCCCGATGATCGCCGCGGAGTCCCAGGCGGCCGTGCCGCAAACCCGGTTTTTGAAAGACCTGCTGGGCACGATGGAGCCCGAGGTGGCGGCGACAAAAATTGCCAGGGGCATCCGCCGGCATAAGCCAGTTATTATTCCCGGTGTTCGCGCCAGCCTGATGGCCTGGGCCGCCCGTCATTTCCCTGAACTCTTCGCCAGGAGCTGTGAGCTTTTACTGCGCTGGAAATTCCGATGACAAACCGACCGCCCCTACCTAGCGCGCTCCCGCTATGGCTGGTAATTGGGATC
>PVMK01125702.1_pt1 | contig 19932 bp, 17 predicted proteins | sample 1853481 | NCBI WGS metagenome assembly PVMK01 (sample SAMN08533507, study PRJNA380276) | Marine sediment metagenome, whole genome shotgun sequencing project. | reverse complement strand
ATATCATCTGCGATCATGCCCTGTTGAGCGGGTATGTCCAGGAGCTTGACACCATCCATGCCAATACCATCAGAGAGTGCAGGGAAGAGCTGCTGATTTCCAGAAAGTCTTCCAAATACCCAGTCCACGATCAGGGAATCACTTTGCCGGAGGCACCGGCCGGGGCACCGGTGGGCGGTCCGGGGATGCCTGAACAGGAATGGGAATTTTCAGAGCAAAGTCAGCGATTTTCCGGCCGGGACACGGATGGTGTTCCTTTGGAAAGGGGCCCGGAGCCTGTGAAAGGGCGCAGGATGCCCACGTTCCTTGTTGTTGTCCTTCTTGCGGCCATCGGGGCGATTGCCGGGTATGTTTATTTTCAGGACGGAACGAATATGGCCAAACCCCGAATCTTTTCTGTTACAAAGCCGAAAGAAGTGCCCCGATTCCATGAAGACGGCGCCGACAGATGACAAACCGTTGATCCTACCCCCGATTCCGGAAAAAATTAAAATTACTGATAAAGTACAAGACAAACCCGTGAAAGACTCCCGTTTTTCCACCGTCCGGCCTCCGGAGTCCAAATCGTCGAAAAAAATCGCTCCAAGAAAAGACGAACCCACTCGATGCTGTGCCCCCGCCCCGGTTTGCCGATAAGCCTAATATGCCCTCTACTTCGGAAAAGACCGGCGTACCGGTTATTTTAGCACTGGGTTCCGGTTCAGCGGAGACGGCCAAGGCCGCAACACCCGCCGAAGATAAAACGTCTGGGGCAGTGTTACCTGACCGGAGCAAAAAAACCCTTGTGGCAGCTTCGGCGCCGGATAAGACATCGGACAAGATCTCCACATCGGCTTCAAAGCCGGCGAAAACCCCTGCACAGCCGAAAACATCCGAAACTGCCCAGCAGGATTACGGGAAACGCGTCGAGAAACCCGCCGCCGTGAAACCTGCTCCAAAACCGGTTCAGACACAGAAAGAACCGTCACACAAAAGGCCTGACGGCTGCAAAAAAACTTTCTATAAAGGAGACGTCCTTGGCCGGATCATCGGTGTTTTCCAAAAGACCGGCCACCGGGCAGGCGGCGGCGTCCTCGGTAAAACCGCCTGCGGCTGAACCTGAAACCGTCGCCAAACGGACGGTTTCCCAATATAATCTGCAGGATCGCCTGAAAACCTTTTTTAAAGGGCGTACTGCCGGACATATGAGCGAAAGAACCTGGACATGTTCAGCAGGTTTTTTGCCCCGGATGCTCTTGAACAGGGCAGACCGTTTAAATCCTGGGCGTCCCAGTACCGAAAAAATTTTAACAAGATCGATTCGATGATTTACAACATCGAGCTGGAGCGCTATGCCACCCAGGACGAGACCGGAGAGGTTAGAATCGAGGGGACCTTTCAGGTGAGGGCCAAATTGAGCGGCAGTAAAAAATGGCGGAAAAGCAAGGGCCGGATCTCCATGGTGGTTGAACCGTACAAAGATTCGTTTAGGGTTAAGGAATTGAATTATTAAACCAGAGGATTTTTAATTCTCCGGGTTCTTATATCCCCACGCCGCCAAATCCAGGGATTCCGAAAAAAAGACTTGACCCGTGCGCTCATCTTACCCCAGGAGCTGGTTCTGACCACGATGATGTCCCCTTCTTTGATTTCCGTTTTCTGACTGTCCGGCTTGTTCAGATCCAGCTCAATGGCTTTGCGTTCTTTCCCATCCTCATTCCGGATTAAGACCAAAGAATCGTTGAGGGCCCAAGGTGCAAACCCACCGGCAATCAGCAAAGCTTCTCCGAGTTCCAGTTTTTCTCTGATGGGGTAGGATCCAGGATGGCGGATGGCACCGTCCACAAAGAAATAGCCGGCCTCGGGGGCAAAAATGATATCCCCGCCTCTGATGTCCACATTCAAGTCCGTCCGACCTTCCTTTATCAACTCATCCAGATCCACCAGCAATACATTCGGCTCATCGGGGCGAACGGAATGGCGCCGGATCTGGACGGTATGTCCTGCCGTGCCGGTGAGGCCCCCGGCCAGCGCCATCACATCCAGCAGGCTCTGTTTTGTAGGGTATTCGTAGGTCCCGGGCTGTTTAAACTGCCCCACCAGCGTCACACGCTGGCTCAGATGTTCTTTGACAAATACACTGACATGAGGGTCTTTAATGTACTTTTCCCGGTAAAGATTTTCGATGTTTACCTCAGCTTCACGGGCTGTCAACTCCTTGACCTTGATCTGCCCCAGGAGCGGAAGGGTTACGTATCCCCGGGAGCTGACCCGGGCCGTGGTATTCAGATTTTCTGATTCAAATACGGTGATTTCGAGGAGATCCCCGGCTCCCAGGAGATAATCGCTGGGATCGGTGTGCATCTTGGCGGCGGCAAACATCTGTTCGTTAAAGCGGGTGATTTCATTCTCTGGGATCGGTACGGCGGCATACTTCTTTACGATGGCCTCGGTGGTGTTCTGGTTGTTGCTGCAGGCGGTTAAAACGCCGGCTATAAATGCTGCTGCCAAGGCTATCGTTAAAAAAATGTAAATATGCTCGTTTTTTTTCAACATGTTTTCCAAAGGTATCAAAAGGAAAGCGGTAGGTCACCAGGAGACAGGTGGGCTACCGCAAAAATATTTAATTGAAGCATCTGATCGAGTTCGTTTGGGGTTTTGCAATGAGACCTTTGCAAAACGCCCCTTTTTGCCCAATTTCTGCGTCAGTCTCAAATTGTAATCCTCGAAATACTTAATGTATTCACCCCAAGGGCATTTCCTGCGGGGCACCTGTGGTTAAAATTTTCGGCTTCCTTGAACTTGAACAAAAATGAACATTTTTCAAAGGTCTCGCAATCTCAAGGTGACGCTGGGCTTGCGCCGCCGTCATCACCGCCCCCACCGCCGGCAGCAAGAGCGATTACACCACCCAGCAACACAATACCTCCGACAACAGCCGCTGTTGATACACCGCCGGTGGAGACAGCGGTGCCGGTTTCTCCGGCAGCCTCCCCTTCAGCAGTGCCTTCTTCAGCTTTTCCTTCCTCTTTTTCTTCTTTGAAAATTTCAGCCTGTGCCAATCTGAGTTCACGACCGGCGTCTATGGTGATGGGCTTGCCATCGTCCACCATCATCAGCATGGCGCCGCCCTCGAGCACCCCCACCCGTGTAATACCCTCTTCTACGAACACGTATCCTTTTAACGATTTGCTGTTTGAAGCGGCTTTGAGGATGACCTCGTGGATGGTTATCACGCCGTCTGGTGTTTGAAATACCAGTGCACGGGGCAGGGCGGAAAGGGCAAAATATACGATGCCGGTTTTTACGGTCAATCTTCGAAAATCGGAGTCGGTTGTTACAGAAAAAAGGCTTTTGTCCGCAGCCACAAGGTAGAGATCGCTCAGTTTGACGCCGCACTCTCCCTGGACGGACATTAGAGTGTCTTCCGGAAGGGGTGCCTCGGAACTGAATTCACCGATCTTCTGATGGTCGTGGAACAGGCTTACGGTGCCTTTGGGGAGGATTCTGCCCGCAGACGATCCTGCAGAAAAGCCTGTGGACGCAAATATTAGAATTACGAAGACGGTTATTACGCTGAAGCGGGTTTTATTTTTTCGGATGTGCTGCATCTTTTTGCCTCCATTTTTGAACCTCTTCGGGCTTGCCGATTATACCGAATCTGTTGTGTTGCAGGGTGAGACCTTTGAAAAACGCCCCCTTTTGCCCAATTCCTGCGTCAGACTCAAATTTTAATCCTCAAAATCCTCAATGTATGGATGCCTGTCCCGATGGGTTTTTCATCGGGGTGGTTAAAATTTTTGCCTTCCTTGGCCTTGAACAAAATTGACCATTTTTCAAAGGTCTCAGGGCGCTTGTGGTAGTACACTACAACTGCGCGCCCTGCGCCTTGAATCTTCCCGCTAGTGCGGGATCTTCCGATTAGCAAACTCGACAATCACTCAACTTAGAACATTATAATAAATTGCCGGGCATGTCAAATTTTAAATCCTGATGAACCCGTAAAAAATCTTGTCCAACCCCATGGCCCAATCCCGTGTCAGAATAAAAGGGAGGTGTTTTTCAAAATGTATTGTCAGATGGTTTTGACTTTAGCGGTGTTTTGTGATAGACAGTTGTTATCACATCCAAAACCACGACTTATATCTAAAGAAGATCAATATGGAAAATGTAGAAAATAAAACCCAGGTGGATTTAGAGTGGGAACAGCGCACGTTGTGCAGTGATGAAAGCTGTATCGGCGTCATCGGCCCGGACGGACGCTGCAAGGAATGCGGACTTTCCCACACAGGCGAGGCCTTTGAAAATATCCAAGAAACGCCGGCCGATGCGGATTTTGAAGAAGTTGTCGAAGATGAAGATGTTGACGAAGACATGGAAGAATTTTCGGGAGACGGGGACGAGGAAATCCTGACGGATTCAGAGTGGGAGCAGCGCACATTGTGCAGTGATGAAAGCTGCATCGGCGTCATCGGTCCGGACGGGCGTTGTAAGGAATGCGGCAAACCCCAGGACCTTTGAAAAACCTGGTGCTCCCCCGCGATGCGGGATCTTCGATGGGCCTTGCTTGTCCCGCATTGCGGGAGTCAGAAATAATCCCCTTCCAGGGGAAACCCAAAGTCGGGCCCTCTGGACCCGGATATTTACTTTTCAGCCCTCGAGATCCAGGGGGCCGGTCCCCTGGTCTGCCTGGACGAACACCACCTTTTTATGACGCGTCAGATACATAAACAGACCCAGACAGAGCATCATCATGACGGCTCCTGTCGGAAACGCGTTACGGAGTCGGGAAACATCCATCATTAAACCCGCCAGTAACGATCCGGCCAGCATTCCCAGACTGTGGGCCATTGCCAGAAGGCTCATAACCGACCCCATGGCGTTGGTTTCACCGCCTTTTAGAACCGCCAATGCCATTAATGCCGGCATTGCAATGCCGCCGCCAAGGCCGAACAATACGCTGGCCGACAAAAGATCTCCGAAGCTGTCTGCCCAGTCAAAAGAGAAAATCGCATAGGTGATGATCAAACCTCCGGCCACAACCATCATTTTCCGGTTTACCCGGTCTGCCATGAACCCCATTGGGAGGTGGAGCAATCCGCTGGAAAAGACGCCGATGGTCACCAGAATTCCGATGGAGGAACTTGAAAGTGAAAATTCTAAATCGGCTAATATCGGAAGGAAACTCCAGATGACCCCGATACACGCTGCATAGGCAAGCCTGAAGAAAAAAAGCCCGGCCATTTCTTTGTCTCGGAGTACCCATTTCAATGGCAAGGGCTTAATGCCCCGGCCGACAACCCGCTCTGATTTTGTGGGGGGAAGCAGGAAGAAGCTCAGCATAAAACAAAGAAACGTCAAAAATCCCATGGATGCAAAGGAGGTGTCAAGGCTGAATCGGTCACTGATTATGCCGCCGATGAGGGGGCCGATGCTCAGTCCCAGGAACATGGACATATTGAACAATCCCATGGTGAAACCTTCACGGCCGGCCGGCGTGATATCCCCCACATAGGCCTGAACGGCCGGCATTATCATGGCGGATGCGATACCTTGAAGAAATCGTAGGGCAATCAGGGATTCGACACTGTTTGAGAGTATGAACGCCAGTGAAACGACGGTATAGGCGAAAAGTCCTGCAACGATAAACGGCTTTCGCCCTTTTTTGTCGGACTGCCTGCCGAAATACGGGAGCAAAAAGGTTCTGGAAATGGAAAACGCGCCGAATATCAAACCGATGTACAGGCCGCTGGCCCCCAGATCATGGGCGTAGATGGGAAGCAGAGGAACCACGATTCCTACGCCGGTGACGGTACCGAACATGGAAAAGAACAGGATGGCAAAAATGGATTTGTTCAGTTTATTCATAAAACAGAAATTATTGACCACCAAGGCACTAAGGATATATATTATTTCATGAGCAATTCGGGTCTTATGCGTTCTTAAAGTCCGCCAGGGTTGATTCCACAAGGTTTCTTATTTCCAAAAGTCTTGATTCCGACATGGCTTCAAAACGGAGCACAAGAGCCGGCTGGGTGTTGGATGCACGGACCAGGCCCCACCCGTCATCAAACAAAACACGGACGCCGTCGATGTCGATAACGTTGTATTCCTTCCGGAAAAATTCGGTCACTTTCTCCACCAGGGCAAACTTTTTATCATCCGGACATTCCACGCGTATTTCCGGGGTCGAATAGGTCTTGGGGACATCGGACAAAAGGTCTGATATTTTCATTCCGGTTTGGGTCAATATTTCAAGGAGCCGGCAGCAGGCATAGGTGGCATCGTCATAACCGAAATACCGGTCGGCAAAAAACATGTGGCCGCTCATTTCGCCGGCCAGTTCGGCTTTTTCGATTTTCATTTTCTTTTTGATCAAGGAATGCCCGGTCCGCCACATAATGGCCCGTCCGCCGTGTTTTTCGATGTCGTCGTACATGGTCTTTGAGCATTTTACTTCAGATATGAAGGTTGCCCCGGGTTTCCTTGACAGGATCTCCCGGGCAAATATGATCAGCAGCTTGTCTCCGAAGACGAGGGTCCCCTTTTCATCCACAACGCCTATTCGATCGCCGTCACCGTCAAAGCCGATGCCCACATCCAATTCTTTTTCCCTGACCATGGCGATGAGATCCTGCATGTTTTTTTCCACCGTAGGGTCGGCTTCGTGGTTGGGGAATGTGCCGTCCATATCGCAGTAAATATCATATACGTCACAACCGATATTCTTGAGTATCGGCACCGCCACCACCCCAGCGGTTCCGTTCCCCGCATCCACGCCCACCTTGATGGGCCCGGCCAGGGTTATGTTGTTTTCCAAAAATTCCCGGTAGGGTGTGACCGCTTCCCCGGTGGAACGGGACCCGTCTCCCGTGGCAAACGATTTTTCAGTGATGATCCCGAGAATTTCCTGAATATCCTTCCCGTGGATTGAATCCAAACCGATGCAGAGTTTGAAACCGTTGTATTCTCCGGGATTGTGGCTGGCCGTAACCATCACACCGCCTTCCCGGTCAAAGTGCTGGATGGAGAAATAGAACACCGGCGTGGGGCAAACCCCGATGTCCATGACATCACATCCGGTGGACGTCAAACCCTGGATAATCTTTTCAGAATACAGATCCGACGTCAGTCTGCAGTCCCGGCCGACGTTGAGCTTCGTGCATCCGCGTTTTTTGAGATAAGTGCCGACGCCTTTTCCGATCAGAAAAACATCATCCTCGGTCATATCCTTTCCAGCGATTCCCCTGATGTCATATTCTCTGAACATTTCCGGATTCATGGGTGATCTCCTTTCTTACTTGGAAACCTTTGCAAAACGCCCCTTTTTTTCCAATTTCTGCGTCAGTCTCAAATTGTAATCCTCGAAATACTCCATGTATTCCTGTGGTTAAAATTTTCGCCTTCCTTGAACTTGAACAAAAATGAACATTTTTCAAAGGTCTCGCTTGGTGCTCTAATTCTGTTTATTCGATGATGTATTTAAGAATAGGCTTGTGTGTAATAAAATCGTGATCCCATTTTATGATATTTAAAAGGGGCTTTTTTTACCTGCTTGACACTATATCGCCATATCTTTATACTCACCCGACGTTTTTTTAACAAGACAATTCTGATGGCGTCGTAAAACGTCCTATCTACTACGCCTTTTTATTCCGCCGAGGTTTGGCGGGGACATATTGAGCTGAATCAATGACAAAAGATTATTCTATCGAGGTATGCAAGACCCTTGCGGCGAGATTTCATGACGCAGGGTTGCATCGACCCATGCGGGTTGCGCGTTACGATCCGGGCGAAACGCTCGTTTATGATGTAACCGGAGTTGCCGGAGGGAAACAGGGGAGGGTCCGTGCAATCGTCGAAAAGTTTGTGGGCGGGGGATTTGCCGGACAGGTATACCGTGTAAAAGTGGTGGAAATCCATGCACAAAATGAGCCCATCGGCGGACTTGAGGTGGGAGGCACCTATGCGCTGAAGATTCTGATTCCCCCTTCGGGATTTTCCCGTCTGTTTCGAAATGCACTCTATTGGATCGGATTTCAGGGGCCCTTTCAGCTTCAGGTGAATCCGACGGCGGCAAGGGCCGGAGCGTTATGGCAGAAATTCATCCGGCGGGCAGCCAAGATTCGATGGGGGAATGCCAAAGCGGTGGTCGATATTCACGCAACACTTGTGGACCATACACTGGGGAGCTGCGGCGAGTTCAGTGAATGGGTAGAGGGGCGAACCTGGCGTTTAGAGGTCGATGATCGTCTGGATTTCCTGAAACAGTGGCGCAGGGGCAAAGCGGTCGATACCGCCCGGCTCGGTTCGCCGGAATATAGGGCCAAGCGTCAATTTATGCGCGAATTCGTGAATCTGATGCATGACATGGGCGGGCACGAGTTTGCAAGACAGTATGAGTGGTCCACGTGCAAGAGTCAACCGAACTGTCTGAAACGAAAGGAAACCGACCATGATCCCTCGGTTGGATTGGTGGCGGTGGATTTCCGGGCCGGTCTGGCACTGTTGCCGTTTCTGCCCCTGAGCCCCGGAGATTTTAAGCTTATTCTCAAAGGACTCCGGCGGGGGAGTCTGGTCCAGTTCGATCGAGGCAGTATACAAAAACTTGAGGGATTTGTGGAAGAACACCGGGACGATTTCGCGGATATGCGCGAGATGTTCGAAGAACTGAAAGCATCTGAGAAAGTTTACAGGGACTCGGTGCCGGATATAACCCACAACCACATTCGGTTGTTTTACAGCCGGCGGCTGTGGTCGACCATTTTCGACAGTGCCGTGAATGGATGGAAGGTGCGAAATATCGTCGATGATTCTCAGGCGGAAAAGCTTCGCGGCAGCAGGGTATTGGCGGTGTTGTTTTATCTGATGGGGATGATACCGTTTATGGGCACGTTCGTTCAGCGGGTTTTGGGACGTTCGGATTGGCGTCAACACTATAAAAAAATGTTAACGAGTTGGAATTATTTTAAAAATGCCTTCAAAGGGCGGCGGGCCGAAAAGACCGTTGTTTGGCACAGATCCGGCCGGATCGATCGAAGGGGTGCACCCAGAGTCGCTGAATCGGGCTGGTTGTTTATGGGGCATTTGCCTTTGTCGCTGCTTCCTGTGGGGCTGCACAGATTCATGACGGATCGGGGCTATGCAAAAGAACGTCTGATTCATATCTTTGTTCGGCCGGTTCGGTTGTATTTCAACCCGGCGCTTCGTGAACAGTGGCTTCGTGAGATGGTGGCCGAGGGACAGGAACGGCATATTTTAAGTGATGAGGACGCTCAGACAATTCTTTCTCAGGTGGAGGAGCCGTTCATACAGAAGTATTTGAAAAGCCTGGCCGTCCATGTCTGCACCTTGCCGGTGACTCAGGTGGTTTCCGTGCTGGTGGCGATTACATATGTGGTGATGCATCCTGGGATGCCCCGGACACAGGCATGGGGGATCGGGCTCGGCATTATCGCATTGTTTCAAGTGGTGCCCATTTCGCCGGGTTCCCTGACCCGCGGGCTTTATGTGGTGTACCTGGTGATAAAGGAGCGAAATTTCAAAGATTACAACATCGCCGTATTTTTAGGATTTTTCAAATATATCGGATATCTGGCGTTTCCGATCCAGATGGCGTATCGCTACCCCGTGCTGGCCCGGTTTATGGCGGGGTACTGGGCCAACGAATCGGTGCACGTGGTTCCGGTGTTCGGTGAAAGCGGCGCATTGCTGGAGCATTGGGTTTTTAGTTTATTCTACAACTGGCCTCTGACCGTACGCCGACGTATTCAAGAACGCCTCGATCTGCGTGCATCCATAAACAAGCGCTACTGGCACATCGGTTTGTGTGCAATGGCTGCAGTCGGCATATTTGGAATTGCGGATGTTGTCTATTTTAGAAACCTTGGAGAACTGCCCGGTTTAACGACCCTATGGTGGCTTGCGGTTCCCCTGTCGATACTTTGTGGGGCCATCGTAACCCTCGGATGTGGTGGGGCGACCCTGGCAGAGCGGATTGTCGGAGCCGCTGTTTGCGGCGTCATGGCCGGGATATTCTATACATTCGTGTCCGCAGTGCTCGTCCACAGCAATGGAATCTCGATGGGCGAAATTGCGGCAAACGGTTTGTGGCGAATGTTTGTCTTTTCCATATTTTCAACGTTTGGTGCGATATTTACAGAGTTGAAGCTGCCCGATCCGGATTTAAAGTTGTTGGCGTGATATCTTCAGACATCCATTTTAGGTTCAAACCCCGATCTGTTGAATCGGATCCCATCTTCCCGTTTGCCCAGGGCGAACGCATTTGACCCAATAGAGAGAGAACGCTCCAAGACGGCGCATATCTCTGAGACCTTTGCAAAACGCCCCTTTTTGCCCAATTTCTGCGTCAGTCTCAAATTGTAATCCTCGAAATACATAATGTATGTCTGTGGTTAAAATTTTCGCCTTCCTTGAACTTGAACAAAAATGAACATTTTCCAAAGGTCTCTCTCTTTCCAACCGACTGAAACTTGTGCTTAAGCACCCGTAAGCCCGAGCCGTGCCAAAGTTATAAAGAACATTCATCCCTAAAATATCCGATGGATGTTTTAAATCATAATTTCATTCGGCTCGGTCTAACGCGTGCTAAAGCCCTTCAAACAGCCAGTCGGTTTCCAAGAGAAACACACCGTCGCTTCGCTGTACCGAAATCAAATGCGTTAACCCTGCCCCTTCGCCGACTATCGTTTGTATTATTTGCCGGCTTTATGATATACATTACAAGATGTGCGGCAAAAAGACCCCGGGCCGGTTCACCTTTGTTATCCCATAGATGTGATTTGAATTTATGAAAGCCATGTTGCGCAAATCCAGACCCATAGAATGGAATCCCGGTTTGATTTTGGGAATGGCCTTTTTCTTTCTTGGATATTTTGGCACGCCGGTTCCGACTGTTTGGGCCGACGAGCGTCTTTACGCGCTGAATGTATACGCCGGCCGTATGACCTCCAATAACTGGGACGAATTCATCCACGACACCGGCGGGCTGGACTTCAAAGATTCCTATCTGGTAACCGCGGCGTTGGCCCGCCGTATCGGGACCTATGGGGACAAGGCGAGTTTCGAGATCGAAGGGCAAATCGTTAAACATTTTAACATCCAGACCCACTGGGAACTGAACGCCCTGGTTGCGGCCCGCTGGGAGGCGTTCTGGTGGGACCATGTCCTGGACACCAGCGTGGCCTTTGGTTTGGGGCCTTCCTATGCCACGGATAAGCCGGAAATCGAGATTGCAAACGACGGAGATACGGCCCGGTTCCTGATTTATTGGATGTTCGAGCTGGCCGTGGGCTTGCCGGATTATCCGCGTGTGGCATTGATTACACGCATTCATCACCGGTCCAACGCCTTTGGGTGGGTGGCCGACAACGGCGGCTCCAACGTCCTGGCGTTGGGTCTTAAATGGCGATTTTAGGTGTACCCTCATGGCATCGGCAGGTATTGAAACGGCTTCTCGGAAAGGTTGTCAAAACAATCTCTTTGTGAGGCTTTGAAATCCGTATTCACTCAATTGGCGAGTGGCACGGGCGCAACACCTTGGGAATCTACCCGAATAGATCCATGGGCGGGTCGAGATAATGAAGGGATATACGCATCGATTCCAGATATTTTGGGCTGCGATCCTTACGGTCTTTTATGTCTCATTGCCGCCGTCAGCTTTGGCTGATAGCGCTTTCAAATCTGAATCCGGCAGCCGGTGGGAGACGTCATCCGTCTGGAAAACAGGTGTGGGCAGCGGATTCCGAAAAGACACTGTAAACACCGGCTTAACTGTCGGGGCAGGTTTAGGCATCAAGATTTTAGGCGGGCAAGAGAGTCATGATCTGGCGCTGGCCTACGGTCATATCGGCTGGATGATTACCGATGTTATATATGAAAATCGATGGTATGAAGGCAATTTGGAACTCTGGGGAGAAGTTTTTGCCGGTGGCCAATATCATCCGGCGTCGCGCCATGTATTTGGCCTGGTTGTGGGGCCCCGATTCAATTTGATTATCGGCAGCCGCTGGGTTCCTTTCCTGGATCTCGGCGTCGGCATTTCCGGCACCGACATCGGGGAGCCGGATTTAAGCACAACGTTTCAATTCAATGTCCAAATCGGCGTTGGAGCCCACTATTTTTTTCTGGATGATGTCGCACTGACCCTGCAAGTCCGGGGGGTCCACCTGTCGAACGCTCAAATTAAAATGCCGAACAACGGCACCAATTCCATCTTGTTTATGATCGGCGCAACCGGGTTCTTTTAAAATGCGATTTCGGTTATAGGGTAGAGACTATAATTATCCTTTAACCACACCGATGGGTTTTAATCGGGCCACTTTTTTTGAGATACCGGCCCCATGGACCGTCTCCACCACCTGGGAAACATCCTTGTACGCCTCGGGCATCTCTTCGGCGAGGGTGGATCTGCCGGTCCATCTGACAAAGATCCCCTTGTCTTCAAGTTCGCGATGGATGGCCCGCCCTTTGCTCGCTTTTTTGGCGGCTTTTCTGCTCATGACCCGTCCGGCACCATGGCAGGTCGAACCAAAGGTCTCTTCCATGGCTTTTTGGGTGCCCAAAAGCACATACGAAGCTGTCCCCATATCTCCGGGGATAATTACCGGTTGCCCGATGGGCTGGTATTCATTGCAGAGCGCCTTATGCCCGGGCGGGAAAGCCCGGGTGGCCCCTTTTCGGTGTACACAGACCGTCCGGGCCTTCCCCTCGATAACATGGGTTTCTTTTTTTGCAATGTTGTGGCACACATCGTACATCAGATTCATGCCAAGATCCCTGGGACCCATGCCCAGCACCCTCAAGAATACGTCACGACACCGGTGCATTAAAATCTGTCTGTTGGCCCATGCATAGTTTGCGGCACAGGCCATGGCATTGTAGTAGCGCATCCCTTCTTTGGACTGTATCATGGCGCAGGCAAGCTGTCTGTCCGGCAGCTCAAACCCGAGTTTTTTTACATGTTTCGCCATGAAGGCCAGAAAATCGTCGCAAACCTGATATCCCAGACCCCGTGATCCTGAATGGAGCATCAGCGTCACCTGTCCTTCAAAAAGACCCAACACCTTTGCGGCCTCAGGTTCATAGATGGCTTCCACCACGCCGATTTCAACGAAGTGATTCCCGGATCCCAGAGTCCCGAGCTGCTTTCGCCCCCTTTCCAGCGCTCTTGGACTGAGGACATCCGGATCGGCGTTCTCCATGCACCCGCCGTCTTCTGTAAAATCTAAATCCGACGTGTCTCCAAGCCCCTGGCTCACCGCCCATCGACTCCCATTTTTGAGGACCTTTTTTACTTCGGGGATGGACAGTTTTATCTGGCCTGTTGATCCAACCCCCGAAGGTATATTCTGAAAAAGTGAATCCACCAGCGTTCTGAGTATTGGCCGTATTTCCTTTTCCACAAGAGACGTGGTGGCAAGACGGACGCCACAGTTGATGTCGTAACCGACCCCGCCCGGAGAGATGACGCCCGAGTCCCAGTCAAAGGCGGCAACACCGCCGATGGGGAATCCATACCCCCAGTGCATGTCCGGCATGGCAAGGGACGCCTTTAAAATTCCGGGGAGGGTGGCGACATTTGCCACCTGTTTCAACGGTTCTTTCTGAGGGCTACCCGCCAGCATCGACTCGGTGGAGTAGATTATTCCCGGTACGCGCATTGAGCCTGTTTTGGGAACTTCCCACCGGTATTTGTCTATTTTTTTAATTTCCATGGTTTTCCTCTATGGTTAAGTTCATAGTATAGGAATTTCCTTTTTTGGGACACAGACCCGCCTGCCACTGCAAGCTCGCCCGCCAGCCAAGCCTGCCCGGCATTCGCCTGAGGCGCAGCCGATGGCGGACGGGCACGGCGAGGCGGCCAGGGGCACGAGCGGGCAGGTGAACACAGATTAAAAAGTTTTTTAAATTATAAATAATAATATTATCTGTGTATACCTGCCCGCTCGTGCCTCGCATGGCAGGCGGGTCTGCGAAAATCTGCGTCCTGTTTAACTTGATATTTTCATATAAAATCATTTTATCGTGAGGGAAAAACTGTGTCAAGAATTCCCATAGGTATAAAATAACCCTTCTAAATATCAAATATAATCATCGCTTCCCATCCGGAAGGGCTGCTGTTTACCTGGATTTGGTGGTAGGTTACCGCTTTGATTTCAGTTTTTATAACATGGCGGTCAGGATTAAAGGGATCAAATTCGGCGGTTGCTGCCAGTTCAGTTTCGGACAGGGACAGAATTCGGACCTTTTTTACGAGCAATTCTTTGCCGTTCCACAGGTACAATATCTCTCTGAGCCAGTTTACCATAAGATCGGACCAGTCATCCCCTGACACCTCAATGTGAAAGAAATCAAGGCCTGCTAACTGATCGATTTCCGTAATAGTGTCAAACAGGGCCCATGCGGCATTGGCAAAAAGCTCTTTTGAATCCGATCCATAAACATGGATGCCGAAATCGGCCGTATGGTCAATTAATTTGTACTTTTCACTAATTCTGTTTCCCATAACCAAACCATAAAGCTTCTTCGACCACTATTCAATAAGCAAAACTTTTATGCCAGAAATAGAAAGTAGGAATTAGAAAATAGGTAACCGCAAGTGGACCTGCCCGCCATCGCGAGCCTTGGGCTCGTTCAGGCGAGGCGGGCGGGCGCAAATGTAATTAGAAGATGAGAAGGTCGCGGAAAACAGGAAGTTAAGAAGGTTAGAAAATCAGAAGGTCGGAGGCTCTAAAACATGCCGACCTTCTTACCTTCCCACCTTCCCACTTTCTTGCGCTTCACCTTCTTACTTTCTTTATTCTCTTTCCTCTTTCCTTTTTTCTATTTTCTAAAGGATTACTTGCCCTGTCCTTTCCGTGCCGTATCCGCCCAGAGCCTGAACCCGATGTTTAAACTCGGGTGTGCGGATGGTTTCGAGGAGGATCTGAATGTTTTCAGATTTAAAAAATATTTCGGGGATAACCAGGTCATACTGTTCGGTGACAACCGGAATAAAATCGAGATCAAGGGCTCTGGCGGCCGCATTAATTCCCAGCGCCACATCCACAGCACCGCTGAGCACGGCCACGGCCACGGACATGTGGGTAAACTCTTCATTTTCATATCCGTTTACTTGAGATGGATCGATACCCATCTGTTTCAAGCGGTAATCGAGAAGTATCCGGGTGCCGGAGCCGGCCTGCCGGTTGATGAAGGTAATGTCCTTTCGGCTGAGGTCCTCGATCCCCCGGACTCCCTTGGGATTTTTGGGCAATACGATGAGACCCTGGTCCCGCATCACGAGATTTACCAGTTTAACTTTAGAATCCGGCAGATATTTCCGGATATAAGATTGATTGTACGTCCCGTCCCGGGTGTCGAGAAGATGGGATCCGGCCAAATGGCACACCCCCTTTTTTATAGCCATGAGGCCCCCCATGCTTCCCACATGGCTCGACGAGAGGGTCAGATTTTTGTGTCCGAATCGAATCTGATCCGATAGAACGTCCAGTGTGTTGTCGTGGCTTCCCACCACAACAATGGTATTGTTCACCGAAGACAAGGGCCGCAAAAGTTCCGCCGTCACCGGTTCATGGGGCCGAATTCCCTCCAGGTTTTTGGGGATCCGAATGATGCCGTCAGCTTCGGTGAGGGTGGTGATACTGCCGGCGCCTCTGGGAAGGGGAATGGCCACAATTTTATTGCCCACCGCCCCAAGTTTTACCCGGATAAATTCTTCGAGACCGAGTTTGGAGGCGATTTTTCTGGTGGGCTCGACCTGGACCCTGGACCGCTCAGGTTCAGGCTGGCCGAGCATCGATGCTATTAACGGGGCGACAAACTGTTCAAAGGCAACGATGGCCGAAACCGGATACCCCGGGATTCCAAAGATGGGCGTATTCGCTATTTTACCGATTAAAATCGGTTTGCCCGGCATGATGGTGACACCGTGAACCAGCACCTCGCCGAGTTCATCGATGACGCGTCTCGTATGGTCTTCGGATCCGGCAGAGGATCCGCCCACAATGAGGGTCATGTCGAAGCCGATGTTCACGGCATCCATAATCGCTGCTTTTAATTTCATAGGATCATCGGTGAGCATATCATGGCGGGTAAAAGTGCCGCCGCACGACTCCACAAGTTTTCCGAGGACAAAAGAATTGCTTTCAATTACTTGACCCGGCTGAAGATTTTCAACGGGTGTTTTCCGCCAGTCCACGAGCTCGGAACCTGTTGGAATGATCAGTACGTTGGGTTTGGTCTTTACCGGGACCGTAAAAATGCCGCCAGAAACAAGGGCTCCCACGCAATAGGGGTTGATCACATGGTTTTGGGGGAAAAGGAGCTCGGTTGCCACAATATCTTCACCGACCTTTCGAACGTTCTGCCAGGGAAATGCCGGGGCCTCGATTTCAAGCCGGTTTGGGTCCAGAACATGAACATGTTCTATCATGATCACCGCATCGGTGTTTTCAGGCATTACATGGCCGGTGTTGACATAAAAAGCGTCGGTGCCGACACTCAATTCTTTGGGTTTTGTTTCAGCCGCGCCAAAGGTGTCCGCTGCTTTTACTGCGATACCGTCCATTGCGGATAGATGAAAATTGGGTGAGGAGATTACGGCCGTTACCGGCTCGGCCAGAACCCGGCCCACCGCGTCGGGGACGGAAATCGTCTCTTTGGAACGTGTCCGATCCGGGGAAAACCGCTGAAAAATGATTTCCCGCGCCTCTTCCAGGGTTTTCATTTTTAAATAAATATTGCGTTTATAGCTCATGTTTTCTCTGCTGAATAGGGTTTGTTATTATAGTGATTTTGAAAAACTGATCTTTTTGAAAACATTACAGGTTCAGGATAATCATTTGTTTACTGAAAGAACGCGTGAATAAGGGCTCGTAATGAAAGAACCTGACTCGGGCTATTAATCAAAAGTTCTTTTGTTTTGACAGGGTGTTTCTGCCATAATGCTAATCATGGGTGGAACGGTTCTTTGCAAAACGGTCGATGCAGCTCAGACAGCTTCCAGCTAAAAATTTGATGCATACCTGAAACGTCTTTGAAGCAATTTGTTTCAACCCGGATTAAATTATTACTGATTTTTGAACGTCTGAACCGGTGTCCACTATAGATAGTGGTAGATTTCGGATCAGGGCAAGGCCGCAGTCTTTTATGCAACCGGAGGCGTAGCGCGCTACGTCGAGGATTGCAAAAAGACGAGAACACAGGCCTGGGACGAAAGATGCCGTTTTCAACGATGGACACGACTAAAGGGGGATCACCGCCACCGTGGCACCCTTAGTCCAAACCTTCCGTGTTTGTTCCGATCTCAATCAGGCCGTCGGCGTTGACCATGGTGTTGATAAGGCCTGATTTGCCGAGAATGGGGTCGGCCCACAGAATGCCGTTCTTGTGGTTCAACCGTACCCGAATATATTCCATCCGGCCCTGGGCCGATGCAATGTTTCTGCTGAGCCGGGCGGAAAATTTGAAATTTCTTTCATTTTTGAGGGATAAACCGCCTATATGGTTTATGAACGGCTTGACGACAATTTCAAAGACCACCATGGTCGAGGTCACCTGGCCCGGCAAACCCCATATGGCGAGGTTTCGGGATTTGGCCAGAATAGTGGGCTTGCCCGGGCTTATGGAAATGCCATGCACGAGGATGTCGGATTCCGGGAGTGCAGAGAGTACGTCGATGGTGAAGTCCCGTGTTCCCACAGAACTTCCTCCCGAAATCAGAACCATATCCGATTGGGCCATAGCTGTGGTGCATGTCTTGAAAAGATCGTCAAAATCGTCCCGAACAATTCCGAAAGAGACCGGAACGGCGCCGGCCTTCCTTAGCATGCCGGAGAGTGTATATATGTTGATGTCGCGAATTTGGCCGGGTGTCGGCGTTTCATGGACCGAAACAATCTCATCTCCCGTGGAGATGATACCGACGACGGGTTTTTTATACACCGTGACCGCCTCCTTTCCGAAGGCGGCCAAAAGCCCTGTTTCCTGGGGCCTGAGATGCTTTCCTTTTGGAACAAGGACATCACCTTTGGGTATATCTTCTCCCTTTTCGAGAATATGCTGCCCTGGCGCAACACTTCGGTAGACTTCTATGGTGGTGCGATCTATGACTTCTGTGTGCTCGATCATGACCACACTGTCGGCACCTTCCGGCAGCATGCCGCCGGTTGAAATCCTGGCGACTTCATCGGACCCGATGGAAAAAGCGGGGGATGTTCCCATGGGGACGGTGCCTTTGATCGTGAGATATGCCGGATTTGCTTCGGAAGTCCCAAAGGTAGCGGATGCACGGACCGCATATCCGTCCATGGTGGATCGAGCAAAATCCGGAAGATCGACATCCGCATTGACACTTACGGCGAGAATCCTTCCGAAGGATTCATCGAGGAGTATGTCCTCGGTTTTGACTCGGGGAAAATCAGATGAATATTCCAGGACGCTCTTTAGATCGGTTACTTTGAAAAATTCTTTCATTATATTTTTTTGATACCCCGTCCGTTTGTGGTAGTACGGGGGAGATCCCGTCTCTACAGGGCGGCGGAGCGCTTCATTTTAAATTCAAGATGGGTCTTTTTTGAAAAAAGATATAGTATGTTGGGGGCTTCTGTGTCAAGGTGTTGCCTGTGAAATATTTACCGCCGACCGGGATGCCTGGGTCAGAATTCCGATTTCGGCGTCGTGCGCCATTTTCCTGCCGCCATAAGATCCGTTCTTTTGAAAAAAAAGTTTTAACCTTGAAAAAACCACTTTTTTTCATTAAATAATCTTATATGGGCTATGTTTTTGATTTTAATGATGCGATTGAATACGAAAAACGGTTAAACGATCCCTGTAACCGTTTCGTCGCCGGCGTCGAACACCGCATGATGCTCAATCTGCTAAAGCCTCTGAAAGGAGAGCATGTGCTCGATATCGGTTGCGGTACCGGAACCGGTCTGTCGACCTTTCATGAACAGGGCCTCCATGTTACAGGTCTCGATCCATCACCTTACATGCTTGATATTGCTCTTAAAAATCTGGGGAACCGTGCTGAACTCTATCGAGGTTTTGCAGAAGATCTTCCCTTTGAAGACAATGCCTTTAACTATGCCTGCTTGATTAACACCCTTGAATTCGTCGAAGATTCCAGAAAGGCCATTGAGGAGGCGAGCAGGATTGCCAAAGATAAAATATTTCTGGGCGTTCTTAACCGATATGCCCTCAAAGGGGTCCACCGCCGCATCAAAGGCGTGTTTACCCGGACTATATACAATCACGCCTGTTTTTTCAGCATTTGGGAACTCAAAGAGATCATTCGCTCCTTGTTGGGGGATGTGCCCATTACCTGGAGAACCGTCGGTCAGTTTTCGGCAGCTCCGGGCCGGTCTGCCGACAAACTAGAACAATCATGGCTGCTGAAAAAATACCCTTTTGGCGCTTTTATCGGTATGGTGGTCACCCTTGTTCCACGCTTTAAGACCAGACCGCTCACCGTGCCGTATAAACCCAAACCGACCACCGGAGCAGTGGCGGGATAGGGAAGGGGAAGGTTGACGGCTTCGTAAAAAGTCAGTTTTGCTTGCTCAGTGACCATTTGGGGGCGTTTCAAGCTGCGATGCTAAATTTCAAGAATTCGTCGCAAGCTCCTCAAACAGCTTGAAATTTTTAACGCATCACCACTTGAAACGCTTGATCCCCAAATGATCAGATATCGCTCACAAAAGACTTTTTACGAGTTCATCAAAGTTAAAGGTTCAACTTTTTAACCTCGGGTCAGGAGTCTCGATTATGGAAGCTTATTTATATGAACCGCTGGAGGAGAACAAGGTCAAATGCAATCTTTGCAACCATCGGTGCATCATAAAAGAGGGTCGTCGAGGAATATGCGGTGTTAGGGAGAACAGTGAAGGGGTACTTAAGACTCTGGTTTACGGAAGGCTTATTGCCCGC
>PVMK01120000.1_pt1 | contig 19933 bp, 15 predicted proteins | sample 1853481 | NCBI WGS metagenome assembly PVMK01 (sample SAMN08533507, study PRJNA380276) | Marine sediment metagenome, whole genome shotgun sequencing project. | reverse complement strand
AATCCGTAATTATTATTTCTTGTCCATCGCAATAATTTTTTCTATCTCCTCTGACGCTGCAATGGCTTCTTTTTCCAGATTTATGTCCTGTGATGAGATGGCCTTGCTGAAATATCTTTGCAGCACATTTGACACAGCAGGATAAAGTGGAGTTCTCGGCCTTGGGTATGCAGTTAAAAAGACATCGTTCAGGCTGGAAAAGTGAGGGTATGATTTCAGGATTTCAGCATCTTTGTAAAGGACATTTCTCGTTGGGGCCCGTCCTGCTTTCAGGGCAAGGATCTTCTGGATGCGTTCGCTCGAAAGGAATTTTACGAATTCCCAGGCAGCACCCTTGTTTTGAGAATAATTACTGATACCGACCTGCCAGCCGCCCAGGGTAGAATAGCTTCTATTGCCCTCGACGTGAGGGAGTTCTGTAATTCCTACATTTCCGGCAACTTTGGATCTTTCCGGATCGTTTGATACCTTCCACGCATAAGGCCAGTTCCTGTGAAAGACCGCCTTGCCCTGTATAAAGATATCCAGGGATTCCGGTTCCTGATAAGTCAGCACTCCGACAGGCGCTGCCTTGCCGATAATATTTCTCCTGACAAAATCAACCGCTTCGATTGCCGCTTTCCCGGCTAGTCCTGCCTTGCCTGTGTCAGGGTCCAGGATCGTGCCTCCATTGCTTAAGATATATTCCTGCATATCACATACAAGGCCTTCGTATTGTTTGAATTGGCCTGAGAACCCGTATATTTCATTACCTTTACCTGCCTCTCCTGCAACGATTACGCTTGCCTGGGAAACCATATCATGCCAGGTGGAGGGAGGTGTGAATCCATATGTGTCCAGCAGGTCCTTACGAAAATAAAGAATTCCACTGTCTATAAAAAGAGGGACCCCGTATATGTTACCTCTATAGGTATTGGCCAGAATTGTGCCATCCATGAATTTTTTCTGTTCAGAAGAAGGGAACATTCCGTCAAGGGGCATTGCCCATCCTGCTGCTCCGAATTCAGGAGGCCAGATAACATCCATCAAAAACACATCAACGTCTTTGCCTTTGTTTTTAAGTTTTTGTGTCAAAAGGTCATGGAAGGCTGAAGACGAATGAGGTCCGATTTCTCTCAACAGTTCAATGTCCGGATGTTCTGATTTAAAAATACTGAGGACTTCTTCCCATGCTTCAGGTATATTGGGTTTCCAGGTGACAAAATGTATGGTGTTTCTTTTTTCTTCCGTTTTTTTTGTACAGCCTGTAACTGCCAGTGTAAATACCAGACAAAGACATATGAGAATCAATGAGAATGGCGTTAGAGTTGTAGCTGGAAAACGATGTGAGGATTTTTTTGATGAGTTATTCATGGCCTCTCCCCAATTAATCTTAACTATTCGACTAATAAGAGAAGTATCTTAGTAATACAATACTAAATTCATCAAGGCATGTAAATGAGAAACAATAATTGAAATAGTATTCACTTGAGATGATGGACGTGGTCAATCGATACATTGATTTTGTAAATCGATCGAGGTTGAACCTCGACATTGGAGACGCTTTATTCAAAGACGTAGTGCATATTTGCTTACAGCCTGTTGTTTTTTTGACACTACCTGAAAAATAAAACCCTTTAAATTCAACGAAATTATTCTGGTAAGAAATTGCTTTCTTAAACATTCATAACGGGAGGTAATTTCAATTTGTTAAACCAGAGTGCATCAGAAGTTTCTAAAAGATTAGTCTTAATCCCATTGCTAGTAGTAGAAAGTTATTTCAGAAAGAGGAAGCTGAAGAAGAGACAGAGACAGCTAAAGATGCAGGTGGCAGTGCTGTCTGGTGGAATCACAAGAATGAAGTAAAGCAATTTTATATTCATTTTTTTAATCCATCCGTTTATTATTCACAGAAAAGAATCTACGCACATTTTGATATAATTGCATATGTCATTCTACTACACCCCGAAGCGCTCAAAAATTTATACAAACCAGGTATGGAGTTTGATGTTACACTTATACCATATACAGGAAATGACCAATGGGTAAACAGTGATCATATCCCTGCTGCATCGGACAACTGTGATTACTGTGCCTACAGGGACGCAACTGAATCAGTGATATTATCCATGGAATAAAGGGGGCGCATAATGAGTGACGTTATTAAAGTTGAATATGAAAAAGCAATTCAGAAAAGAGATGAAATGAAAGCCGAGCTTCAGTCTCTTGAATCTGAGAAACCGAAAAACCAGTACAACATTACCATTACCCGTGACAGACTGGCATACTGGGAGGGAAAATCAGAGGGACTAAAGTTTGCCATTGATCATATTAATAAAAAGTATTGATAAGCTCATGACACTTTGCTAACTTGATTATTTCATTCATTGTGGTATATTTATTATTGATATTTTATTAAACAAGGAGATTAGATGATTAAGAAAATATATTTATTCAGTGCTATCACCATAATGTTGGTCGTTATTGCATCTTCAGCATATTGCACAGACTGGCTGTACTTTATCGAAAGCGGTGCAGGCGACAAGCACTATATAGACATGGACAGTCTCAAACGAAGTCCTGAAAGTATCGTCAGCGTAATGAGAAAAGTTGAGTCTGGAAATTCTTCAAAGCTTGCATATGTAATTAGTGATATAGAAATGGATTGTGAAAAAGTAAAGATAAGAAAGCTTTCAGAGAAGGCATATGGACCGGATGGTTTGACTACATCTACACAGAGTAATAGTGACTGGCAGGCCATAAATCCTGAAGGCATAGATGAATCTTTATATGAGCTGGCCTGCAGTTTAAAAAAGAAACGCAGCCAATAGCAACTTTCCGATAGAAAATGTTGTCATCCTCGGGACTGTCTTCACAGCCCTACGAAAAGCACGCGATAAGCAGGCTTGACCAAACGAATCCATTTTTATCAGCCTATTATTACTAGGACCTTACAGATTTTTTCAAGGACACTATGCATATCTTTCATGATGTTAGCAAACATACGAATAATGTCCTGATGTGTCTTGCCAACTGCTTGTTAACAGCTATATAACGGTTTATGAACAGCTTATTAACAATTTTAGCCCGCATATTTCATGCAGGATTTATTTTCAGAGTGAATATCGCACAGCAGGTTGTACAATCGCCTGCAGAAGCATAGCCGTAGCTATGGTTCAAGGGGGATTGTACAAGATGCACAGCGAGATTTGATCTGAAAATAAATAGGCACAAAGTGTAACCAGCTCGGAGGCCCCGTAATCTTCCCTAATGCCTTGTTATTATTCTGTTATTCTTTATTCTATTTGCCGCCTTCATGAAATATGCGGGTTAGTTTTCTTAACTTATTAATATTGAAATAATACGATAATTTTAAATCGGATTGAATGTTAAAGAAGGAAAGAATTAACCTCTACAAATATTAGGCCATTACATAAAATGGAAGCCTCGGGGCAGACTTCCCTTTTCAGATACTGTTTACTAGATGATCTTTTCTATAAAGCTAACCCACATGTCATGAAGACCTACACCCTTGTATACCGCAATAGTCCCAAGAATCAAAATCGATGTACCTAAGGATTTCAAGGATGGGTATATAATCTTGACCTTGATCATCCTCTTTGTTTCTTTGCTCATTTATTTCCCCTTTTATCCTACCTCCAAGCCAATCAGGTGTACCCTGACTCTTACAGTGACCTTCCCACTAGCCTTGATTACCTTCAAGGTCGCCAAAGTTGAGGTGAATATTTATGTCTAAGAGTTGCAATTAGTATTTAGCAAAATCCTTCCCAAAAACTTAATACCTATACTATTTAATGTAAACCGGATTAACAGTTATTGAATGTTATTATTTTACATTTCAGGCCATGTCCTGTCAAGCTTTATTACACTTTGCAGTATATTCATTTATTAATCGGCCAGTTAATGAACTGTCAAATATTGAGACATTTCTCACCTGATTATATTACTTGCAGACTTTGCGTTACAGATTAATTATATAGTTGGCTTGGAATGGAAAAATGACTGGTAAACTATTTCAAGAGACTATTGGTAGATAGAAATTCAGACTGATGCAGAATTTAATCGGTGATGATCTTTTTATCGATTCCATACTTCTTCAACTTATGTCTGAATGATCGGAAGGTAAGATTCAGCAGCTTGGCAGCTTCGGTTTTTACTCCGTTCGTCTTTACAAGGGCCTTTAAAAGGTAGGCCTTTTCTGTGTCAGACATAATCGTCTCCATGTCTATGCCGCCGGACGGGACAGACACTTTCTCCCTGGAAGGGCCTGATCGTATTTCCTCGGGTAATGACTCAACATCCATTACATCTCCTTCACTTAATAGAAGCACTCTTTCGATTATATTTTCCAGCTCCCTGACATTGCCCTTCCATCTGTAATTCTGAAGCATGGTCATGGCTTCTTTGGAAAACTTTTTGTTCTCACCGGTATACTTTGCCAGGAAATGGTTCACAAGCAATGGAATATCATCCCGCCGCTCCCTTACAGGAGGTATTTTCAGTGAAAGCACATTAAGCCTGAAATAGAGGTCCTCTCTGAACAGGCCATTCTCGATTTGATCCGACAGGTTTTTGTTTGTAGCGGCAACCAGCCTTACATCAACTGTAATATCCGAGACCCCACCTACCCTTCGGAATGTCCCTCCATCAAGAACCCTTAGAAGCTTGGCCTGCAGGCTGATCGGCATTTCCCCTATCTCATCCAGAAATAACGTCCCGTCATCTGCAAGTTCAAAAAGACCCTGCTTATTGGATGAGGCCCCTGTAAATGCTCCCTTCATATACCCGAACAGTTCACTCTCAAGAAGCCCATCCGGAATGGCAGCACAGTTGACCGCCACAAAGTGATTGTCCTTTCTCTGGCTCATATTATGTATGGCCCTGGCTACCAGCTCCTTTCCTGTACCGCTTTCACCGATTATCAGTACATTGGCACTGCTGGAAGCGCTCTTTGAAATGATAGTAAAAAGGTCCTGCATGGCCCGGCTTTCACCGATGATATTCTCTATTGAGGGAATCTGCAACTGGTCCTTCAGAATGGAAACATCTTTCTGCAGCTTCTGCTTTTCAAGGGCATTTTTAACTACCAGCCTTATATCATCCATATGAAAGGGTTTCTGGATATAGTCATATGCCCCCAGTTTCATGGCCTCCACCGCAGACTCGGTAGTGCCAAAGGCGGTCATGATAACAAAAACAGTATCAGGAGAATTCTCTTTAACATTCTTTAGCAGTTCAAGCCCGCCCATCCTGGGCATCTTCATATCAGAAATGACAAGATCAAATATATCTTTCTTTAGCGCCTCCACTGCTAACTCCCCATTAGCGGCAACAGAGACACTGTACCCTTCATTTCCAAGAAAGATCTCCAAGATCTCCCTCATGCTTTTTTCATCATCGACTACTAAAATTCTTCTCTTTGTTTTCACCATAATTATCTATACCTGAACCACTCAGTTCTCTACAGGAAGCAGTATCTTAAATACTGCGCCTGTGCCTTCCCCTTCAGATGTAACTTCAATTTTCCCGCCATGTTCTTCAATTATCTTCTGCGCAATGGAAAGACCAAGGCCTGTTCCCTTATCCTTTGTTGTAAAAAAAGGATAAAAGATCTTGTCTATTTCATCCTTACCGATTCCATTGCCACTGTCTTTAAATACAACCTCTATATGCTTGCTGTTTCCTGCTGTATATATATCCACAGTTCCACCATCAGACACCGCATCCATGGCATTAAGACCAAGGTTCCAGAACACCTGCTTCAACTGCCTGGCATCACCGCTGACAAGCCGGTCTCCATCCAGGCTGGCTGATATTGTAACATGATCTCTACCTGCTTCTGAACTTTGCAACAGTGTAACAACTTCCCGTAGAGACTGGTTCAGATCATACTTTTCTTTATTAAGTTCCTGGGGCCTTGCATATAAAAGGAAGTCTGTCACAATTCCGTTCAGCCTGTCCATCTCTGACAGGGCTATGCCCATCAAACGGTCAGCCTGTTCCTCAGGAACATTCTTTGCCCTGAGCATCTCGATCGACCCCTTTAAAGATGCCAGGGGATTTCTTAATTCATGTGCTATTGATGCAGACAACTCACCGATAAAGGCCCACTTCTCTTTTCTCTTTACTTCAGCTTCCATAGCTTTGAGTTCGGTCAGGTCCTGAAATATCCCGATAAGTCCTATAGAATCGCCTGCGCTGTCTTTTAAAGTGGAGAGTCTCATTCCAACAGGGAATGATTTTCCGTCCTTTTTTATAGCACCCTCTATTCTGTCAAAGGGCTCCTTGAAATTGCTGAGAAAAGGGAAGATCTCTTCAGGTTTCTTCCCTGTCACATCATCAAGACCGAGCTTTGTTATTTCCCGGGCTGAACTGTTAAAGGATATAATCCTGTTGTCCAGGTCTGTCGTGAATATTCCGCTTGGCATGCTTTCTATTACATCCCGACTAAAGGCCTTAAGGTCGCTCAGAACAGCGTCTCTCTCTTCCAGACGTATAGTGGCTCTGTGCAGTTTATCAGATAGATAGCCGCTCAAAAAAGCTATGAGATAAAAAGCAGTGATATGGGCAAATATATTATAGAAATAATACTTTTCGGTAAAAGCAACATATGTGCCGATTTTTATAATGTTATAGAACTGCAAATCTATTAGCACGCCGTAAAATATGCTGCTGAGAGTAGCAAATATATAACAGGCCCGGCGGTCCAGAACTATGGCAGCCGAAATAATGCTTAGCAAAAACATGAATGAGAACATGCTGCCGATACCGCCTGTAATAAAAATCAGAACAACTTCAGCAACAATATCAATAGAGATTTGTATATAAGCAAAGAACGTAAGCCCTTTAAGTAATTTTAATTGCGAAAAATCCGGCTTTTCAGAATCATATAATTTCCTGGCCGATCTTAATACAATGGCATAGCAGATTGTTAAGAAATACAGCGCGGCTATAAGGTAGGAAAAATACTCAGGATGAGGCAGCTTGTCATAACCGATCCTGAATATATAAAGTGATCCCAGCAGAAGAGTTACAAGAACTACCCTTACAAAAATAAGTGCGCTTGCTCTTTTTACAAGGTCTTGAATCATTATTTATGCCGAAAAATCACAAATGCTTCAGTAGCATTAATATCCATAAACAATTATAAACGATTGGCGGTTTTGGATATATATTATTTCACTGACCCTCTCCTGTCAGTATAATTGCTATTTCAGATGTAACCCTGATTCTTGATTTTATCCCTGAAGGGGATCATTATACGAGCGTTATGAGCTTGAAGATCGGCAGATACATTGCAATAACTATAAATCCAATAGTGCCTCCCATAAAAACCATTAGCACCGGCTCTATCATGGATGTCAGATTGGACACAGCTATATCAACCTCATCATCATAAAAATCTGCTATTTTCTCAAGCATATTATCCAGAGCACCTGTTGATTCACCGACAGCTATCATCTGGGTAACCATTGGAGGAAAAACTTTAGCTTCAGACAGAGGTTCGGCAATCGTCTTGCCCTCAGATACTCCCTGTCTGACAGCCATTACAGATTCCTCAACAACTTTATTGCCTGCTGTCTTGGCGGTAATATTCAGACCATCAAGTATGGGCACTCCACTGCTGATCAGGGTTCCCAGTGTTCTGGTAAATTTTGCAACAGCAACTTTTTTAAAAAGGATTCCAACCACAGGGAGTCTCAGTATAAGTCTGTCAAGAAGTTTCCTGCCTCGCTGTGTCTTCTTGAATTGTATAATAAATATTACAAAACCGACGATACTTGCAAATGTTACAATTCCACCGGGCCCGCTAAGAAAATCACTTAAATCGATAATAATCTGGGTAGGAAGGGGAAGTTGCCCGCCCAGTGTATCGAACATAGATCCAAAGGTAGGAACAACAAATACCATGATTATAATAATGACCCCAATGGCAACTGTCATAGTGACTGATGGATAGACCATCGCCCCCTTTACCTTCCTCTTCAGGTTCTGGGCTTTCTCGATATAGGTAGCAAGCCTTATAAGAATAGTGTCCAGGATTCCGCCTGCTTCACCTGCAGCCACCATATTTGTATATAGTTCTGAAAAGATCTTGGGATGTTTTTTCAGGGCATCGGCAAATGTAGACCCACCTTCTACATCACTCTTGATTTCACCAATGGTCTTCGCAAAAAACTTATTTTCGGTCTGGTTTGAAAGTATTTCAAGGGTCTGGACAAGAGGAAGTCCCGCACCTATCATCGTGGAAAACTGTCTTGTAAAAATAACAAGGTCTTTGTCCTTCACACTGCCGCCGCCCATAGATGAAAAGAGTGCCTTTGGTTTTTTTGAGACGGACTTTGGAATTATACGCTGTTTTCTCAGGTATGCCTTTACTTCCTGGTCTGAAGCTGCAGTTATCTCTCCCTTCACAACATCTCCGTTGGAAGCCTTCCCTGACCATTTATATATTTCAGACATTTATATTATCCTCTTGCCATGGCGGTTGACCGCTGCATCATGTTCAACAGTTCGTCAGGTATTGTTGATTTACCCAAAGCGTCCTCATAGGAAAGATCACCGTTTCTGTAAAGCTCATAAAGGGACTGGTTCATGGTCTGCATGGCAACCTTTGCCTGACCGGTCTGCATCATCGAATATATCTGGTGGGTCTTGTCTTCTCTTATAAGGTTTCTTATCGCAGGAGTAGGAATAAATATTTCTGTCGCCAGCACCCTGCCTCTACCGTTCTTTCTCGGGATCAGCTGTTGGGCAATTATGCCTTCCAGCACAAAGGAGAGCTGTATCCTGATCTGATCCTGCTGGCTTGAAGGAAAGACATCTATTATACGGTTAATAGTCTGAACCGCAGTATTTGTATGCAAAGTTGCAAATGTCAGGTGCCCAGTCTCTGAAACAGTAAGAGCCGCCTCTATTGTTTCAAGGTCCCTCATCTCACCGATCAGCACAATATCCGGGTCCTGTCTCAGAACATACCTGAGGGCATCCTTAAATGATCCTGTATCAGCATGAACCTCTCTCTGGTTAACAAGACATTTCTTATGGGAATGGAGATATTCGATAGGGTCTTCTATAGTCATTATATGTTCATCGCGTTCAGAGTTTATTTTATCGATCATGGCTGCCAGTGTCGAAGATTTTCCACTTCCTGTAGGACCTGTTACCAGAACAAGCCCGCTTGGTTTCTTGGCCAGTGCCTGGACAGATTCCGGAACTCCAAGCTCCCTGAATGGCTTTATTTCAAAAGGTATCATTCTGAATGCCCCGGCGACAGCACCCCTCTGCATAAATATATTGGCCCTGAATCGGCTCAGTCCCTTAACACCAAATGAAAGATCAAGCTCATTCTGCTCTTCAAACTTATGCTTCTGAGTGTCTGTAAGGATGCTGTAACACAACGCCTTGGTATCGGCAGGTTTAAGAGATTCTCCGCCAGTAATTTTAAGGCTTCCATTTACCCTTACTCTTGGAGGAGTGCCAGTACTTATATGAAGGTCTGAGGCCCCAAGTTCCAGCATTTGTTTTAATAAATCGTATAAAGTTGCCATAGTTTAACTATCGTAAAATCTATAAATATTATTTACTAATTAGCTTATCGGCCATATATAGGATATTCTTTAGCCCTTCTTCCCCTCTGTGATCAGGAACACAAAAACAATTTTTTATTAATGAAATATCTCAATCTCCAAAGGTTACCCTTAGTATTTCTTCAAGTGTTGTAACACCATCTTTAATTTTTGTTAATCCGCTCATTCTCAATGTCTTCATACCCAGCCTCATGGCCTCTTTTTTTATGTCAGCAGAAGTTGCGCCTTTCACAATCATCTCCTTGATCTCTTCCCTAACAGGCATTACCTCATACAGGGCAATCCTTCCTTTATAGCCTGTTTCTCCGCATGCAGGACAGCCCTTACCACTGTAAGCTTTAAAAGTCCCAACTTCATCCTCATTAAAACCAGCCTTGATCAATATTTCTGAAGGGATTTCCTCTTCTTCCTTGCATTTCTCACATATTTTCCTGCAGAGCCTCTGGGCAACGATTAAAAGGACTGAGGCAGATATCAGAAAGGGTTCTATCCCCATATTCAAAAGCCTGGATATGGTGCCTGGAGCATCATTTGTATGGAGAGTACTTAAGACAAGGTGACCTGTGAGTGCGGCCTTAACAGCTATCTCGCCTGTTTCAAAGTCCCTGATCTCACCTACCATTACAATATCAGGGTCCTGCCTGAGAAAAGACCTGAGTGCTGCCGCAAAAGTCAGCCCTATATCTTCTCTGACATGCACCTGATTAATTCCGTCAAGATTATATTCAACAGGATCTTCTGCAGTCATTATATTAACGTCAATCTTATTAACCGTACTTAAAGCAGAATAAAGCGAGGTTGTTTTACCGCTACCGGTAGGGCCTGTTACCAGCACCATGCCAAAAGGTGAACGTATGGCCTCATCAAAATCCTTCAGGGCCTTCTCTTCAAAACCGAGTTTTGTAAGGTCAAGGTTAAGGTTGCTCTTATCCAGTATCCTCATAACTATCTTCTCTCCAAAGAGCGTCGGAAGAGTGGAAACACGGAGGTCAATACCCTTGCCTTTTACCTTGAGCTTAATCCTGCCGTCCTGGGGAAGCCGTCTCTCTGATATATCCAGATCTGCCATGATCTTCATTCTTGATGACAGGGCCGCTTTCATTTTCAAAGGCGGCTGCATAATGTCATAAAGCATTCCGTCCACCCTGTATCTTATCCGGAGTTCCTTTTCATATGGCTCTACATGAATATCACTTGCTCCACGAGTTATTGCCTCTGCAAGAATCAGATTAACAAGTTTTACAACAGGGGCGTCTTCACCTGCATTTTGCAGGTCAGCTATATCAGGTTCTTCTTCAGTCTCCTTTACAAGGTCAAGACCTGTATTATCAAAGCTGGCCATATCATCTACCATAGACTGGATACCATCAGTCTGTTCATAGTGTTTGGATATTGCTTCACGGATAGCTGATTCAGTAGCCACCAAAGGCTGAACATTGTAGCCTGTCATGAATTTAACATCATCAATAGCAAAGACATTGGACGGGTCAATCATGGCCAGTTTTAGTGAGGCCCCATTCTTGGATATGGGAAATATCTGATACTTGTTGGCTACATCATAAGGCACAAACTTTATGATCGAGGGATCAATATTTTCATCTGTTAATGTTACAGCAGGTACTCCATACTGCTTGCTGAGAAATTCTACCAGAGCGTCTTCTGTAATAGAACCCAGTTTGATCAGGTTGGAACCGATACGTCCCCCATCCTTTTTTTGCTGCTCAATGGCCTTGATCAGTTGGTCTTCAGTAATGATATTATTGTTTAATAGTATCTGTCCTAATTTAGGAGCCATTTATGTAACTGTCCTCGATCTTCCTGATTATTAACAATAATCGTCAAAAAACTTGTAACACATCGTAAAATTGCGCAATTGCACCTTGTGCTTAGTATTTAATTCGGCAGAATAAATAAAAACTGAAGATAGGGGATATGCTTATATTTAATATTAGGTTAATTAACTTAATATAATCGTTATATAAGCTTGGAAACTTTACCAGTTAAAACTTTTTCTATTTCATCTTCACTGTCGGGTAGACCAGGAACTTGATCAAAAAGCTCCCATCTTTCCAAATGATCAATGCTTTCATCCGGTCCAAGTTCGATTAATGGAGAAAGAGTCTCCATCTCAAGCATGAGATCATTTGTATAGGTTTCAAATGAAACACCAAAATCAGGGTATGTTGCATTTTTTACAGGAGAGTATTTTTTAATAAAAAGATGATCGTTATTAAAATAAGCAGCCCATCCATTGTCATTGGTTGTACCGAACTTTAAAGGCTTCCGAATTGACCGGTCCTGCCGCAGAATAATGAATTTATTACCCAGATCAATTCGGCTGTCATCAAGGCTCGTATATGGCCACAAGGCAATTGACCTGTTAGGCATAAGCCCAGTGTCAATGCGGGTTTGCGGAACTATTTCAATCCCCCCTGTATTCATGATTGTAATGGCCCAGGCAGACAGTTCAATAGACTTCATCCCCTTATTTGTTAACCTGTGATTGATAGTAACTTCCGGACCGTCAGGGTCAAGAGTAATCTCCATCTCTTTTGTAATTTTTGTTTCTGGCCCTTTCTCTTGCGCAGTGCTAACACCATTTTCAATCTCTTTCCATTTGACAGGGACATTATCAGGCTCATAAGTCCGCTCTCTTGATTCAGGGCTTATCCATAAGCGATGACCTCCGTACATCCTCCATTCGCTACCACCTGTCTTTCCCATGTCTGACCGGATTTCACCCAATTCATTATTAAGCCCTGCAAAACCATACCTGATTATTCTTGGTCCCACATCAACAGTGACAACAAGGTCAACAATATTATTAGATATCTGCAGACAATTGTCCCAGCCTCCATAAGTAATCTTCTGTATTTTCACACCTGCCATAAAGGATCTCCAAAAGAAAATTAACGTCTACTAATTATAATCTATGAAAAGGATTCAAGGGAGAAAGGATTCTGAGGGGTATCAAGGATTCAAGTGATAATAGTTTTTTCACTTGAACCCTGGGATCCTGGAACCCTTTTTATTCATCCACATTTAATTAACCTGATTTACACAGCAAAATACTATTAAAATCAACCACTTTTAAATAAAGCGATTTACTTGTATTTTTTCCTTGACATATACCACATATTGTGGTTTAATCTCTTAGCTACTCTAAATAGAGTGCTAATAATTTTTTTCAAGGCCATTCAATTGAAGTGGTTGAATAATAATATAAATCTATTTAATACTTTTAATTATAGCGCTATAATATAACTAAGGGAGGAATCATGTCAGAGACATTATCAAATCAGATTCAGCTAAATTCAAGCTCACTCAAAGTCCTGGAGAAGAGATACCTTAGAAAAGATGATGAAGGAAAGGTCAATGAGAGGCCTGAAGATCTCTTCAAAAGGGTCGCCAGATCTGTTGCATCTGTAGAGACGAGATACGGCAAAGTCGAGTCTGATGCGTCCATGCTGGAGGACAGATTTTACAGTCTGATGACATCATTAAAGTTTCTCCCTAACAGCCCTACTCTTATGAATGCCGGAAGAAGACTTGGCCAGCTTTCTGCCTGTTTTGTATTGCCTGTAGAAGATTCAATGGATTCAATATTTGAAGCCTTAAAAAATGCCGCCCTGATTCACAAGTCTGGCGGCGGCACAGGTTTCTCATTTTCCAGGCTCAGGCCAAACGGTGATATTGTCGGGTCAACAAAGGGAGTATCTTCCGGACCGCTCTCATTTATGACGGTCTTTGATTCTGCAACAGAGGCGATAAAACAGGGGGGAACAAGAAGAGGCGCCAACATGGGCATTCTAAGTATTGACCATCCTGACATAATGGATTTCATTTCTGCCAAGGACAACAGCTCCCAACTGAACAATTTCAATCTCTCTGTTGCGATAACCGATGTATTCATGAAGGCCCTCAAGGAAAACGGGGAGTATGACCTTGTAAATCCTCACAACCAGAAACCTGTTCGCAAGCTTAAGGCAAGAGAAGTGTTCGACTCTATAGTAAACCATGCATGGAAAAACGGTGAACCAGGCATCATCTTTATGGACAGAATAAACCAGTACAACCCAACTCCTGCTGCCGGCAAAATAGAAAGCACAAACCCTTGCGGAGAACAGCCTCTGCTTCCCTATGAGTCATGCAATTTAGGTTCAATAAATCTTTCCAAATTTGTAAACCAGTCAATAGCAACTGAGGCTGATGAAAATATCAGCTCAAGAATAGACTGGGACGGCCTCAGGGAAACTGTCCATCTGGCCGTTCATTTTCTCGATAACGTAATTGATATCAATAAATACCCTTTGGATAAAATCGAACAGGCAACAAAGGCGAACAGAAAAATCGGTCTTGGTGTTATGGGATGGGCAGACATGCTAATCCAGCTCAGCATACCTTACAACTCTGTTGAAGCATCAAACCTTGCCAACGATGTTATGAAGTTTATTCAGAGCGAAGGTAAAAGACAGTCTTCATTCCTGGCCGTGGAGAGAGGGGTCTTCCCTAATTTTGATGACAGCGTATATTGTGAGAGGATGGACCTGCGAAATGCCACAGTCACAACAATAGCACCCACAGGCACACTGTCCATAATAGCAGGATGTTCAAGCGGTATTGAGCCGTTATTCGCTGTCTCTTTTGTCCGCAATGTAATGGAGGGGACCAAACTTTATGAAGTCAATCCACACTTTGAAAAGATCGCAAAAGAAAGAGGTTTCTGGAGCAAAGAACTTATAGAAAAAATCGCTGAACACGGCACCCTCCAGGACATAGATGAAGTACCTGAAGATGTTAAAAAGGCATTTATAACTGCCCACGACATATCACCTCTTGACCATGTAAGGATGCAGGCAGCATTCCAGAAGCATGTAGACAATGCGGTTTCCAAGACTGTGAACTTCCCTCATGATGCTACAAAGAAAGATGTTGAGGATGTTTACTTTCTTGCTTATGGCCTTGGCTGTAAAGGTCTCACTGTTTACAGGGACGGTTCACGTGATGAGCAGGTTCTGTCCACAGGACAAAGCTCAAAGAAAGAAGAACCTCAGGTTGCGGCTAATGTTGCAGCTGAACCTGTCTATAAAATCACTCCCAAGAAAAGACCGGAAGTAATCAAGGGAACAACAAGCCTGTTGAAAACAGGATGCGGAAACCTCTACATTACAATTAATGAAGATGAGGACGGAAATGTCTTTGAGCTTTTTACCCATATGGGAAAAGCCGGAGGTTGTGCCTCCAGTCAGGCAGAAGCAATAGGAAGACTTGTAAGCCTTGCCCTTAGAAGCGACATTGAACCTATCGAGATAGAAAAACAGCTCAAAGGTATAAGCTGTCATAGTCCGGCATGGGCTGCAGGCGGAAAGATAGCTTCATGTTCTGATGCAATATCAAAAGCGATCGAAAGATACAAACAGGTTGGCACCAAGAAGAACGGCAATGGCTCACACACAAAGAGCGAGACAGTAATGATGTGCGGTGCCTGCCCTGATTGTGGCGGTGCTGTAGAGCATGAGGGCGGATGCGCTGTTTGTAGAGACTGTGGATTTACGAAATGTTTGTAATTGACTTATATATTAGATTTGTTCATTGACATTTATAGTTCCAAAGGACGGCCACTTGCCGTTATTGGATAGGGCTTCATCAAGTCCTGTGTCGGATATGATGAATCCGGCTAAAGGGCAGATAGACTGGATGGACCCGTGTACCGCTCGCAGTAACATTACGTCTACTGCGTCATCAAAAGGACGTAAAACAGCGATCATGGGATACCGAAAGTTGAGTCTGTCTGACCTCTCTGCATTAAGGCCATAATGCAGAGATAGCGCCAGCCAGGGCGCGAATAAAATGCTTTTTGGGTTAACGCCCAAGCCGGCTTGGGCTTAATTTGTAGGAGAAATTCTATGGTTAAGTTCCAAGTAACAGTAGAGTTAACAATTGATATTGTGAAATTAATTTCAACAATAGCATTTTTAATTACTCTATTGTTATAAAAATAGAAATAGGAGTGGAGGCGCAAGCCCTCACTCCTATTTCATTGTTAAATTGGGAAAGAGATCAATTTCTTCTTTACATTACAAATCAATAACAATATACTTTCAATAGCACACCCGCCAAGCCTCTGCTCAGTATGCTTAATTCTGGCGGGTTTTTCTTTTTATCAGGGGAATGGAAGACTTCCTACCAGAATGTGCAACCTCGAAATATTTCCAAAGGTAAGGGTTTCAGGTTGAAAGCAAGATTATTAAGATTTCATTGATTTTCGAAATATATCATCAGTATTTACGAGAACTCCAGAAACTCTCTATGTTGAAGTTATCAATAGACTGGCTTATTCTTGAGTCTGCTACATTACAACTATATATCATCATTTTTTTCGCCTTAAATATTTGTCTTGGTATAATACAAAAACTACTTTTCAGCTTTGAATAGCACCAGAGATCATGGCTTTTTGCCCATAAGGACATAATATGCGTAAAGATAAACCGAGCAAGACCGCTCGAAAGGTTGCCCTGAATATAGTGACTCTTGGCGGGAAACCTGGAATGGATAACGTTCTTCCTCCCGGAATCGTCGAGTCTACGGCTGAAATGCTTGTTGGTTCCGGCGCCGTTGGTCCGAAAACGATTCAATGGGCCCGTTCCCGAAGAATGCTCCCTGTCTACGAGGCGTTTGACTGGATGATGCCTGGTCAGTTTGAGGCATTTGGTCACAGAAAGGCATTTTGCGAGCGCCAGGTAAGAGATGGTATTGGCGGAGGTGCTACCCAGATCCTTGTTCTCGGGGCTGGTTATGACACTATGGGATGGCGCTTGGCGCCGGAGTTCCCCGGCGTAAACTTCTTTGAAATTGATCACCCGGCGACAGCCCGTCTCAAGGCTAAAGGAATAGAGGCTATGGGACAGCGTGACAATTATTACCTGATCGCTGAAGATCTCGGCAAACGGAAACTGGTGGATGTTTTAAAGGCCAATGAGTTATGGAACCAGAGCGCACGAACCGTCATTATAGCCGAGGGCCTTGTGATGTACCTACCACCTGACGCGGTCCAGGATTTATTCGGTCAATGCGCTGCAGTCACGGGCACCGGCAGTCGTATGGCCTTCACATATATCTGTACAGGTGCAGACGGTCGGCCTGATGCGGGTCCATGGACTGGATTGGTTCTGTGGATCCTCAGGTTTAGCGGGGAGCCGTGGCTCTGGAGTATACGACCCGAGGAACTTGGTCTGTTCCTGGAAGAATCAGGCTGGACAAATGCCCCGGAGATGGTGGGCACGGCCGATATGCATGGTGTGGAGTTCTATGTAGTGGCTACAAAATAAACTCAAAGTGTGATCTTTAAGACCGATCAAAGCGAAAAAGAGAGATCTGGATGATTGAAAAGGACACAAAAAGGGAAATGTAGTAGTAACCTTGGAACATAATAACAAAACCTGATAAAGCGCTGCGGAAAAGCAGCAGGTGATCTGGGTCGTTATATTTCTAATGACTATGCAAGAATGAAATGAAAAAGAGACAAAAAATAAGAAAGGGTATAATTTTATCTTCATTTTTTCTCTTCCCGGCAACATTCTACTACCTATCACCGGTACTCATTATCCGGGCAAGTGCTCAGGGAATTATAAATGGGAGTTTCATAATGTTTCTCCTCTTATTTGTTAGCTCACTAACGTTAGGACGTGCATTCTGCGGCTGGGTTTGTCCAGGCGCTGGCTGTCAGGAAATTATCTTTATCGCACGTGATAAGAAAGTGCAACGAGGCGATTATATGAAATGGCTAATATGGATTCCCTGGATTTGCTCAATTGCATATGTGGCATTTACTGCAGGCGGCTACAGTAAAATAGATTTTTTTTATCAGACAACGTATGGATTATCTATAGGTAATGTAACTGCTCTCATAACATATTTCATTGTTCTTGTTTTCCTCATAGTCTTACCTGCATTCATTATTGGTAAACGATCCTTCTGCCATCATTTATGCTGGATGGCACCATTCATGATTCTTGGGAGAAAGATAAGAAATCAATTCAAATGGGCCTCACTTCAATTGGAGCCTAACCATGAAGCATGCAAACACTGTCATACCTGTACTGAAAACTGTCCTATGAGTCTACCGGTTGAAGAAATGGTAAATCAGAATCATATGGAAAATGCGGAGTGTATTTTATGTGGAACTTGTGTTGATGGATGCAAACAAAGCGCAATACTATTAAGATATAAATAAAAATATAACAGAGTGCCGGGCAAGATGAATACGATGACTGCCTTTTAAAGCATTTAGTTAATGCTAAAGTTGACAAGGCTACACAAGTTATGAAAAAGGCCTGTGAAGAAAATTATAAATTTACAGTCTTACCAGACAATAGAGAAAAATTAAATGAATGCCTTTTAGAATACTTGCCGGGGGTAGAGAGCGGTGATGCTGTTACTGAAATTAAAAAAGTATGCGAGCGCAAGCATTTGTAATTCTGAGATATAACATTTTTGCATCTGAAAGGTGTATCTCATGCCGGATGTAATCAAAGTTAATGAAGAATAGTATAAATTATATTGTCCTGATGATTTCAATACTAATGTTATTGGCAAGTGGTTGTACCACAAACCCATTTAAAGAAGCATTTTTTAAAGAAACAACAAATTCTATGAACCACTTCAAATATCAAGAAGACAAAATTGTAGTGGGCACTATTTATAACTTTCAAATATCAAACAATGACCGATCATATGTCAAAAAAGTATCTCTTTACATAGCAGATACCAATACAATTGAAGCTTTTAAAATTTATCCTCGATCCAGTGAAACATATCTTGTTGTTGCCGAAATTGATTGGAATATTATTTCAATTAATAAAATACACCAGATAGAAATAGAGAAAGATCTGTCCAGAAAAATAACAATCGAGATGCACTTGCTGGACAGCCGAGATAATACTTACCTTATGAATAACGAAATTGAAATTGCTATAGGTCATTTCCCAGCTTTCAATCATGGGTATGACTTTTCAGATTTAAACTTTGTTTTTCGACATTTGACTGACCCAAAATCAAACATCGAGGTCGGAATCGTGGCTCCTATTCAAAACAAAATGGCTTACACAGGAAAGATGCTACTTACCTATGTGGGTGAGGAGACCTACAATAATCATGAATGCTACAAATATTTACTGAGTGGAAAAGGTATTAGTGAAAAAGAAGGATATCTTCTGGTTAACAAGGACTTTGGATATTTTGAATATATGGAGTTAGATGCTAATTATCATCGGTATATGGATTACTTCCGATATGAACTGTTGTCTGTTACAAAGATGAGTCAGACAGAATGGGAAACATTTGTGCTTGAGGAATCAAAGAACTACTTTTCAAAAAATCCTTGATGTGTGAAATGGTTGACTTCAATGAAATAAATATAAAAAATGTATACACCGGAATTTCCTCGTCGCTTCGCTCCTCAAAAATCCGGTGATACTTGCGTTATATGGAGGAAATAAATGAATAATATAAAATTCAAATTAATTTCTGTGTTCTTTAAGCTTAAATCTACATTAAAGCAAGAATTAGGCAAGGATATGTCCCGCCAGGTGGTGGATAAGACGAAATACTATTATAAAGACCTAGATAAACGTAAACCCAAAGAAAAGGGTATTATGAGATTCCACAGAACACTATTAATTCTGGGACTTGAAGGGTGGTGTCAGGGCTCCATTCTTCACATATCTAATTGATTTCGCAATCTTTCAACTTGTTTGCGCAAGTTTCTACTCCTTTCTATAGCCATACTAAACCGCCGGCTTGCTGCTGACACTCCTGTATCTCCAATCTTAAAGAAACTGCCAATTTCTTTTAGTCTCATGTCAGTGAATGTATGTAATAAATATATAGTCATATTTCTTGAAAGTGACTTGTCGTTACATAGCCCACATTATTCATAAACTTTTTGTATAATACGAAACTACCATGATTTGGGGATGTGGTTGAGTGCAGTGGCAGCGAGAGAGGCTATTGCAAAGATTAATTACCCATCGTAGAATTAAATTAGGATTTATAGGAGCATGATTGTCATTATCGGGACATTTTGGACATGGATATCCTGCAGACAATTAAAAAGCGTATGTTAAAGGAAGGGCTCAGCAACTATCGATGGCAAGTCTTTTGTATACCAGCGTAAAGATATCCTTCCATGGATATCCACTGGCAAGCCTGAACCATATTCTCCGGACTGACTGTAGTACCTGAGCTCCAATCTTCAGAAGTCTGAGCCTTAATTTCTGTATATGCATCGAGGCAAACTCGGTCTTATGCAATGCCTCTCTCAGTCGCTGCACAATCCAGTATGC
>PVMK01159314.1_pt1 | contig 19941 bp, 25 predicted proteins | sample 1853481 | NCBI WGS metagenome assembly PVMK01 (sample SAMN08533507, study PRJNA380276) | Marine sediment metagenome, whole genome shotgun sequencing project. | reverse complement strand
ATTAAGGATCTCATAGCGAGGAGATGGCCGGGCTACAGGGAAAACTAAATTTTACAGAGGAGGTATGGCAATGATTAAGCTGGATGTTCTGATAATCGGAGCGGGCACTGCGGGTGAGTACGCTGCCGGTACCGCAAAGCAGTACGCTGATTCAATTGGCATGATTGAGAAGGGGCCGGTTGGGGGTGACTGCATTTTTCACGCCTGCATTCCTACTAAGGCATTGGTACACGCTGCCCGGGCTTACAAAAAAATGAAAAGCGCCGACTTCTATGGCTTGCCCAGACTCGATAATTCCGTTGAATATAAGAAAGTCAAAGCCTTTAAGGACGGTATTATCTCCGGAATAGCTACGGGGCGTGACGAAAGATGGGTCAAGCGTGGTATTCAGGTATTTAGTGGCAATGCTCATTTTATCTCGCCAAATGAAATCCAGGTTGCCGATGAAGTTGTGAAGGCAGATAAAATCATCATCACTACTGGATCCATGCCTGCCATACCGCCAATACCGGGACTGAAGGAGACAGGCTACATCACCAATGTTGAGGCGCTGGATTTAGAAAACGTACCTGAAAGGCTTGCCATTATTGGCGGTGGACCTATCGGAGTGGAATTTGCCCAGATATTTGCTGCCTTTGGTTCCAAAGTACATATATATGAGGCACTCGATAGGATTATGGTTGGAGAGGATGAGGAGATATCGCTTGCGATGATGGGTTTCTTCGAAAAACAGGGGGTTTCTGTATCGACATCTGTTGTGGTAAACAGCGTAGAATCCACCAGTGCTGGAAAGCTGATAGTGACAAAGAGCCCCGATGGTCAAGAGATAAAGGCTGAGTATGATGACGTGCTAGTGGCTACTGGTCGCAGGCCAGCAATTGATGACCTGGATCTTCCGGCCGCTGGCATTGAGGTCGCTAAAAAGGGAATCACTGTTGATGCGTCACTTCAAACCAATGCGCCTCACATCTGGGCGGCTGGCGATGTCACAGGGATGCTTCTTTTCACTTTCGTTGCGGGGGAGCAGGGCAAGACAGCCGTGATGAATGCCGTTGGTGGCAAGCGTATCGAATTGACCTACGATATATTGCCGAGAGCTACGTTCTGTGATCCGGAAGTAGCCAGCGTTGGCCTAACGGAGAGGCAGGCACAAGAAAAGGGTTACCGTGTGAAAAGCGGCAAGTATGATTATGCCAATTTAACACGGGCTATCGTTTCCGGTGAAACTGATGGATTTATCAAGATTGTTGCCGAGGAAGGCTCCGGTCGTATTCTGGGAGGCCATATAGTAGGGGTAGAAGCTTCCAGCCTTATTCATGAGGTCGCTGCAGCGATGGCTGGAGAGCTGAGCGTTTCCGATATCGGCAACACTCTTCATGCCTACCCGACTCTATCCGAAGGGGTACGCTATGCGTGCCAGGCAATTATGTAAGGCGCTGCGGCGCAGGAAGGCAGTTCCAAGATGGGAGATAGCACCAGGTCGCAGTGGATCGATATCTCGATTTCGTTGCGGAACGCGATGGTACACTGGCCCGGCGATCCTTCAGTCACCATCAAGCGGATTAAGGATATGGAGCATGGAGACACTGCCAACCTCTCCGAGATTTCAATGGGGGCGCATTCCGGAACACATGTAGATGCTCCAATACACTTTATTCAGCAGGGTCAAGGTGTGGACAAGATGCCACTTGACACTATGGTTGGTAGAGCACGAGTGATCGAAATCTTAGATACCGAATCGATAAAACCGGAAGAGCTTCTCCAGCATCGCATCCGCCGCGGCGAGCGCATTCTATTCAAGACACGAAATTCGTCATATGTGTGGCAGGCTGATGAGTTTATTGAAGATTTCGTATTCATCTCAGACGATGCTGCCCTCTTTCTCGCTGAGCGCGGCGTACGATTAGTTGGCGTTGATTACCTCTCCGTCGGGAGCTTCAAGCGCGGCGGCAGCTATGTTCACAGAACGCTTCTAAGCGGCGGTGTATGGATTATTGAGGGCCTCAATCTATCGGGGGTAAAACAGGGGAAATACGAACTTATTTGCCTACCTCTAAAGCTCGGTGATGGTGATGGCGCCCCTGCCCGGGCAATTCTTAGACCGCTGCCACACAGGCGCGCATGAATAGACTGCCGACTAGTGCCTAGTTTAGAAGGATGGCATAGCAGATATAAAAAGTGTAACCGTACTATACATGGAGGTTAGAGCGTGGCGGAGAAACTCAATAATGAGTCACTAACACTGGGAGTAGATCTGGGCGGTACCAAGATAGAGACGTCTCTTGTAGACGCAACCGGGCATATCCTTGCATCGCACCGCCGCCCTACTCAGCCAGAAAAGGGACCGGATGGGGTTATTGGGGACATCATTGAATGTGTAAAGAATTGCCTTGGCGAAGCCAGTAAATCGGCACAAGCGCTGGGTGTCGGAATGGCCGGACAGATTGAAAAATACAACGGCATAGTGCGATTCGCGCCGAACCTGGGCTGGCGCAACGTTCCTCTTGGGGCTATGCTGGAAGAGGCGTTAGTACTACCGGTTGAGGTTACCAACGATGTGCGGGCTGCTACATACGGCGAGTGGATCTATGGCGCGGGACAAGGCGTTGATGATCTGATATGCTTATTCGTCGGCACAGGTGTTGGTGGAGGTATCGTTAGTGGCGGTAAGTTACTGGAAGGTTGTAACAATTCAGCGGGTGAGCTTGGACATTTGACAATAATGACCGACGGGCGGCAGTGTCACTGCCGCAACCGGGGTTGCCTGGAGGCATATGCAGGTGGCTGGGCAATCGCGGAGCGTGCGCAAGAGGCGGTACGAAGTGATCCCAAAGCAGGTCAATCACTTATTACATTGGCCGGCAGCGTTGAGCGCATCACTGCCGCTACAGTCACCGAAGCCTATGCTAATGGAGACCATGTAGCTCAACTCATAGTGGAAGAGACAGCACACTTCCTGGCTGCCGGTGTAGTGGGAATCATTAACGCCTTTAACCCCTGTTTGCTTGTACTCGGGGGTGGTGTCATACAGGGCTCACCGATGTATCTTTCTATGGTTGAGCGTGCAGTTCGTATCAATGCCCTGGAGGCAGCATTAGAAGGTCTGCGCATCGTTACAGCGGCCCTGGGTGATAAGGCCGGGGTTATTGGAGCAGCCGCGCTGGCGCGTCATAGGCTTCAGCAAACTCGATGAGAAATGAGGAGGCGAACATGAGCACATCAACATTTGAGGAACTTTGCATAAACACCATTCGCTTTCTGGCAGTGGACATGGTACAGCAGGCGAACTCAGGCCACCCGGGGACACCGATGGGAGCCGCCCCGATGGCTTACGTGCTATGGGATCGCTTCCTCAAACACAACCCCGGCGATCCCAAATGGCCGGACCGAGACCGCTTTATTCTGTCAGCAGGACACGCTTCGGCCCTGCTCTATTCTTTATTGCATCTTACTGGTTATGACTTGCCTCTAGATGAGATCAAGCGATTCCGACAGTGGGGCAGCAAAACACCCGGTCACCCGGAGTATGGGATTGTCCCCGGTGTGGAGACCACTACAGGGCCATTAGGGCAGGGGTTCGCTAACGGTGTGGGTATGGCTATAGCCGAGAAGTGGCTGGGAGAGCACTACAATCGCCCGGGATATGAAATAATAAATCACTTTACATATGCCATTGTTTCGGATGGGGACCTCCAGGAGGGTGTCGCTTCAGAGGCCGCTTCTCTGGCGGGGACACTTCGCCTGGGCAAGCTTATCTATCTGTACGACGACAACGATATTTCCATTGAAGGCAACACTGATATCGCCTTTGCTGAAAACGTAGCCCAGCGCTTCCAGGCCTATGGCTGGCATGTCATCGGCCCAATTGATGGCATGGATATGGGCAGTGTTGATCAGGCCATCAGGTTGGCCCAGGCTGAAAGAGGTCGCCCCAGCTTAATAATCTGCCGAACTATTATCGGCTATGGAAGCCCCAATAAGGCGGGAACTGCATCAGCTCATGGTGAACCTCTGGGCGAAGACGAAATAAGGCTCACTAAAGAGAATCTGGGCTGGACTTACGATAAGCCTTTCACTGTACCATCCGAAGTCCTTACTCATTTTTCCCAGGCTAAAGAGCGAGGTAACCGCCAGCAGCAAGAGTGGGAATCTAAGCTGGAGGCATACCAAAAAGTGTACCCAAGCGAGGCGCGGCAGCTTGAGGAGGACCTGTCCGGGGACCTACAGGAGGGATGGGACCAAGACCTTGCTGACCTATTTAAGACCACAGAGAAACCTATCGCCACTCGTGAGGCATCTGGAAAGGTTATGAATACCATCGTGGAGAAGGTCCATTCCTTCACAGGAGGTTCAGCAGACCTGGCTCCATCTACCAAGACCAACTTGAAGGATCACGGTAACTATGGATTCGAAGAATATTGTGGCCACAACATGCACTTCGGCGTTCGTGAGCACGCTATGGGTGCTATAGCCAACGGTATGTCCTTGCATGGAGGTGTCATTCCCTATACCGGGACTTTCCTTATCTTCTATGACTACATGCGTCCGCCAGTACGTTTAGCTGCTCTAATGGGAATCAGGGTAATTTACATATTTACTCACGACTCCATCGGTATGGGAGAGGACGGCCCAACGCATCAGCCCATCGAGCAACTCATGGGACTGCGCGAAGTGCCCAATCTTGTAACGATCCGGCCTGCGGATGCCACCGAGACAGTAGAGGCATGGAAGTTAGCCATAGAACGTCGCTATGGCCCAACAGCCATTGTACTTAGCCGCCAAAAATTACCTATCCTGGACCGAACGGAATTGACTCCAGCCAGCGGTGTACAACGCGGCGGATATATACTCTGGAAAGCAGCGGCCTCTCCAGATATTATCCTTATAGGCACCGGCTCCGAAGTCCACATCGCACTGGAAGCAGGAAAGCTGCTACAGGATAAGGGTATCAACGCCTATGTCGTCTCTATGCCTTCATGGGAGCTATTCGATGCCCAGCCAGATGATTATCGCAAAGAAGTATTGCCACCCAAAACTCGGGCGCGTATCTCCATTGAGGCAGGTACTCCACTGGGATGGGAAAGATATGTGGGTCTGGACGGGGTTACAATTGGTATTCCTCGCTTCGGCGCGTCAGCACCAGCCAACATTGTCTATGAGAAACTAGGGTTGACAGTCCAGCATGTAGTGGACGAGGCATTGAAACTTAAGCACAGGAGTGAATCATGAAGCTTAGAGTTGCACTGGGTGCCGATCATGGCGGCTTCTCCCTGAAAAATGAGTTAGTGATCCGGCTACAGGAAACGTGCGAGGTGTTGGACCTGGGAGCTTGTACATTTGACCGGGATGACGACTACCCTGATTTTGCGCTAGCAGTTGCTCAGGCGGTTGCTTCAGGACAGGCGCAGCGTGGCATACTAGTCTGCGGCAGTGGCGTAGGTGCCTGCATCGCTGCCAACAAGGTACCGGGAGTACGTGCATGCCTTTGCCACGACACATACTCGGCACATCAAGGGTGTGGAACATGACGATATGAATATACTGTGCCTGGGAGCACGTGTTGTTGGACCCGAGCTGGCCGGGGAATTGGTCGAGGCCTTCCTCAAGGCGAACTTCTCTGGCGAGACACGTCACCGTCGACGCTTAGAGAAAGTCCTGGCTATCGAACAGCAAGCGCTGCAATCGGACAGACAGGGCAGTAAAGGAGGGTAAAGAGAATGAACGCTATTCAGGAAGCCCAACGGCTCGGACAAGCAATTTGGCTTGATTATATACGTCGTGGGTTACTCAAGTCTGGCGAGTTCCAGCAATTCATCGAACAGGGAATAAGCGGTGTGACCTCAAATCCGACTATTTTCGAGAAGGCCATCGTGGGAAGTACTGACTATGATGAAGCGATATTAGCTTAGCCAAAGCCAATAAGGATACCGGAGAGATATATGAAACCCTTGCGGTAGAGGACATTCGAGCCGCCACTGACCTGCTGCGGCCTATTTATAACCATACATCCGGATTACATGGCTACGCATCTTTGGAGGTCAGCCCCGTATTGGCTCACGATACGGATGGCACGATAAGAGAAGCAAAACGTTTGTTCGTCTCCCTTGGCAGGCCGCCGAATGTGATGATAAAAGTCCCCGCTACACTCGAGGGCATGCCGGCCATCCGTAATCTCATCGGCGAGGGCATCAATGTCAACGTTACCCTAATATTCTCTCTAGATATGTACCGACATGTTATGGAAGCCTACATCGGCGGAATTGAAGATCTGATTAAGAATGGTGGGGATGCAGGTAAAGTGGCTTCCGTGGCGTCATTCTTCCTCAGTCGCATAGACACAGTGGTAGATACTTCGTTGGAAGAGCGCATACGGCAGGGACAAGAACAACTCAGGGATCTACTTGGCAAAGCCGCCGTAGCTAATGCAAAGCTGGCATATCATGCGTTTAAGCAGACGTTTGACAGCGAGCGATTTGAAGTACTGAGAGCGAAAGGGGGCTCAAGTACAACGTCCATTATGGGCAAGCACTGGCACGAAAAATCCGGCTTACAGCGACGTTATGTACGTGGAGCCCCTCATTGGGCCCGATACAGTGAACACTATGCCGCCGGTGACCATAAAGGCATTCCTGGACCACGGTCACGCTGCGGTTACCGTTGGGATAGGTTTTTCTGAATCTGAGCGGGCACTGGCTGATCTTGCTGAAGCTGGCATTAGCATGGAGGCTATAACTACCAAATTGCTCGATGACGGGGTTAAGTCGTTTGCCGATTCATTTGAGAAGCTTATGGCCGGCATCGAGGAGAAAAAGGCCCGGTTGCTGGGCAGCAGAGCACGTCCATCCAGGTGTAAGTATTGGCACTTCTATCAGCGATATAGAAGCTGCTCTGGTTGACCTCGATAGAGATGACATCGTAGGGCGAATGTGGCGTAAGGATCACACTGTATGGAGACCGGAACCTGCCGAGATTGCAAATCGTCTCGGCTGGCTTAGTGTGGCTGATCTGATGTCGGAACAAGTACCTGCTCTTCAATCCTTTGCTCTGGAGGTTAAAGATGCTGGTTTCCGCTACGTTGTTTTACTTGGCATGGGCGGTAGTAGTCTGGGGCCTGAGGTGCTTCGGCAGACCTTTGGAAGTGCCAAAGAATATCCTGAACTCATAGTACTGGACTCGATGATACCGGCCTCGGTGCGGTCGGTGAAAGAGGCCATCGACCCGGCAAAGACCCTTTTCATAGTGTCCTCAAAGTCCGGCAGTACCACCGAGCCTATGGTGCTCTTCCAGTACTTCAAAGCTCTTGTCGTTGTGGCCATCGGAAAGGAGAAAGCCGGACAGAATTTCGTTGCCATCACCGACCCGGGGACTCCGCTGGCTAAACTGGCTGAAGACGAAGGGTTCCGGCGTATTTTCTTGAATCCATCCGATATTGGTGGACGATACTCTGTCCTGTCGTATTTTGGCCTGGTTCCGGCAGTACTCACAGGTATAGACATCATGATGTTACTGGACCGGTCAGATAGCATGAGGGAGGCATGTGCCTCCTGCGTGCCTGTTCACGACAACCCCGGTGCCTGGCTTGGAGCGTGTATGGGCACTCTCGCACTTAAGGGACGGGACAAGCTTACACTCATCACATCCCCAGCCATTAGTAGCTTCGGTCTCTGGGTGGAGCAGCTTATTGCTGAGAGCACGGGCAAGGATGGCAAGGGGATCATACCCGTGGCTGGCGAACCGCTGATGGAATCGGCCCATTATGGTGATGACCGGTTGTTTATCTTCTTACGTCTTCAGGATGACGACAACTCCGAAATAGATAATGGGGTTGAGCGTCTCAGAGCTTCGGGACAACCCATGTTGATTCTCGACATGCGCGACAAGTATGATATGGGTGGCGAGTTTTATCGCTGGGAGTTTGCTACTGCGATAGCCGGTACAATACTCGGTATACACCCCTTCAATCAACCCAATGTGCAGCAGGCTAAGGATGCCACAGAGCGTGTTTTGCAAGAGTATACCGCCTCTGGTAATCTGCCAAGTGTAGAAACTACCAGATACGCCGCTGAACTGCTTACTAAGGCTGAAAAGGGGACGTACCTGGCCATCATGGCCTATATCCAGGAGACATCTGGTGCGGATAAGGCACTGATGGAGCTGCGCCGTAAGGTGGTAGAGCGGTATGGCATAGCCACCACCCTTGGTTATGGGCCCGCGTTTCCTGCACTCGACAGGCCAGCTTCACAAGGGGGGTCCTGACACAGGGTTATTCCTGCAAATCACTGTTGATCATGAACAGGACGTGCCCATCCCGGGCAAACCGTACACCTTTGGTGTGGTGGCCGATGCCCAGGCTATAGGGGACCTTGAGGCATTGCGATCACTAGGCAAGCATATTATCAGGGATTCATTCGAGACAGGGCGATGTGGCAGCTATATCCGAACTTATTGGCAACATGGTTTAGCGTTAAAGTCAATGATTCTTATGTAGATAGGGGTTACTTTGATAAGAGCTATAATTTTTGACCTTGACGGCGTCCTGGTACAGACGGAGAAGCTAAAAGCAAGAGCCTATGCGATGGCAGTCCAGCAAATCCGTAATCTCCCAGAACCTGATGCAAGAGCCGGCGAGGCCTACCGTGAGGTGGTTGGTGCTCAACGGGAAGTAACCTCCAGACATGTTATGGATAAGCTCGGGCTGGAAAATGAATTACGCCCGTTGATGTCTCAGTACGGTGTCTCGGAACCGTGGGAGGCGCTAACGGCAGTACGCTATCAGATTTACGACAAGATGGTCAGTGACCCACAGGTAATTCGGGACAACCAGTGGCCGTATACGGTTGACCTGTTGCGGGTTGCCAAAGAGATGGCCTGCCTGACGGCGCTGACCACATTGTCGAAACGCAAGGATGTGTTGCATGTAATACGTTCTCTCGGCATCGAACCGCTGCTTGATGTGATTCTTGCTGCCGAGGATGTTACCAGGGGCAAGCCCGACCCGGAGATTTATCTCCTGGCAGCGCAAAGGCTGCAAGTACCGCCAGAGCACTGTCTGGTGCTTGAAGATTCAGTAAATGGAATCAAATCTGCACAGTCCGCTGGTATGAATGTAGTTGCCATTGCTACCCCTTTTACCAATGCCAGTATCCATACCAGCGAAATAATTAAGGAGGCCTGGATTGTCCACGAACCGGAGAAGGTAGCTGAGGTGGTGCGACAGCGTATTGAGGAACATAACCTGACTGATCATTGAGATAGAGCAATGGAGAAAAAAGGAGGCGACTAATGGAGATAGGTATGATCGGCTTAGGCCGTATGGGTAGTAACATGACGCGGCGGCTGCTGGATGGTGGTCACCGTGTCGTGGTCTACGATCCTATCAAGGAAGCTATAGAGGCGCTTGTGGCGCAGGGAGCGACAGGGTCTGTATCTATTACCGATCTGGTGGGAAAGACTTGCTCCCACCCCCCGTGCTATCTGGCTGATGGTCCCTTCAGGTGAGCCTACCGAGAGTACTATCGATTCTGTGGCAGCAGAACTGTCTCAGGGCGATGTTGTCATTGATGGCGGCAACTCCAATTACAAGGACAGCGTACGCCGGGCGTCAGCGCTGCTAGAGAAGGGGATTAATTTCCTGGACGCGGGAACCAGCGGTGGTATATGGGGACTGAAGGAGGGATACTGCCTCATGGTCGGGGGTGACATCGAGGCATTTCACCGTATGGAGCCCATATTCCGGACACTGGCACCTTCGCTTCAGGATGGTTATGGCCATGTGGGCCCCAGCGGTGCCGGCCATTTCGTTAAGATGGTTCATAACGGCATTGAATACGGGCTAATGCAAGCCTATGCCGAAGGCTTTGAGTTGATGCAGGCAAAGCGGGAGTTTAATCTGGATCTACGTCAGATTGCTGATATCTGGCGATACGGCAGTGTAGTGCGTTCCTGGCTACTGGACCTGACGGCTGCCGCGTTAAAGGAAGATCCAAAACTAGAAAGCATCCAGCCCTACGTTGAGGATTCCGGTGAAGGCCGGTGGACAGTGCAGGAGTCCATAGACCTGGCCGTACCCGCACCGGTCATGGCGCTCTCGCTCCAGGCAAGATTTCGATCACGTCAGGAGCAGCCCTTTGGTGCCAAGCTACTAGCTGCTCTGCGTCAACAGTTCGGAGGCCACAGGGTAAAGAAAGCAGAATAGAACTACTGCGAACTGCAAGAGTTCTATAGCTGCTGTTCCCGAATACTGGGTCGATTAGCTATCTTTAGTATCAGAATTTTTCAAAGGAAGTAGCAATGGTCAAACAAATAAAGGTCGTACCTGCCATACTAACAGAAGACCCCAGAGCATTGGAGACTATGGTACAAGAAGCGGAGGCATTTACCGACTACGCCCAGTTTGATTTTATGGATGGCCGGTTTGTACCGTCACGGAGTATAACCTATCAGGATTTGATGGCGATTCCAATTAAATTCAGCTGGGAAGCTCACCTTATGGTAGAATGCCCCCAAGATTATCTGGATAACATGAGGGAAGCGGGAGCTAAGAAAGTGATCTTTCATTATGAGTCTACATCTTCACCGCAATCTGTTATTTCTCGGGCAAGAGAGCTTGGTCTAGAGCTAGGATTAGCCATTAACCCTGAAACGAATGTACCTTCTTTCCTCCCTTTGGTTGACGATGTAGACAGTGTCCTTTTTCTTACCGTCCAACCTGGCTTCTACGGAAGCAAGTTCATTCCCGAAGTCCTGGACAAAGTGGTAGAACTCCGTCAAAGCCGGCCGGCTATAGAAATAGGTGTTGACGGAGGCATAAATGAGAGCAACATCGTCCAGGTTGCTCGCTCGGGGGTCGATGTAGTCTATGTAGGAAGCGCCATATTCATGCAGCCAAAGCCAGCAGAGAAGTATTACGGTCTTGTGGCCCTAGCTCTAGAAGTCTCAAGCCCTAATGAATTAGGACTATAAATCTTTAGCAGGATCAATCAGGACTAAATCCAGCGAAAGGAGGTAGCTCGGAATGTTAGCTATAGGGATGTTACGAGGGAAGGCAGGAGTGCATACTTTTGAGCTTCCCAAGCCAGAGATTAAGCAGCCAGATGAGGTGCTAGTACGGGTGAAAGAAGCTGGGGTAGATGGTACAGACTTCAATATGGTCAGGCATAATTTGCAGGACATAGCTGAAGGCCGCAACGAGATTGTTATGGGTCACGAAATGGTGGGGGTGATTGAGGCAGTGGGAAGCGATGTGAAGTCAGTAGCCCCTGGCGATATGGTGGTCTTTACTGTACGCCGGGGCTGTGGGATCTGTCAGCCATGTCTGCATAATCAGAGCGACATGTGTATGACTGGTCTATATACGGAGCGAGGTATTCACAAACAGGACGGCTTCTTTACTGAATTCGTTGTGGATCAGGAACAGTATGTTGTAAAGGTTCCGGGCGATTTGGCAAATCTTGCAGTGTTTACCGAACCGCTAAGCATTGCTGAAAAGGGGATAGAGCAGATTAGCGTTATCCAATCACGACTTCCGTGGGCCTGCGAGCACCCGGACCACACTTACACTTCGCCAGATTGGGGTAAGTGTAAAACAGCACTGGTGTTGGGAGCGGGACCACTGGGGATTCTGGCGACAGCTTTACTTCGATTAGCTGAGGTGCACACCTATGTCGCTGATATCGTGCCCGAAGATAGTCACAAAGTGCACCTCGTAAAACACATGGGAGCCAATTACATAGATGCCCGCAGTAAAACACCTAAGGAAATAGTTGAATTTTGCTGCAGTGCCACCGCTAACCTGGACATAGTATTTGAAGCCTCGGGTGCAGCGGCTACCGCCGTTGAGCTAATTAGCCACATGTCACGCAGCAGCATATATGTCATGACTGGTATTCCCAGGGAAGAACTTGTCATACAGGTCGATGCAGCCCAGTTGGTACGCCAGATAGTCCGCAATAACCAGGTGGTGGTAGGCAGTGTCAACTCCAACCGTAGCCACTTTGAGATGGCGCTGAAAGACATACCTGCTATAAACTCGCGGTTTGGCGGCATGCTTGAAGAAATGATTACACATCGCTTTAAATTGGAGGACTATGAACGCATATTTGTCCCTACTGACCAGAATATCAAGACAGTGATTGAGGTAGAACCATAAAAGCAAGCTTTTAAGAATGCAATTAATGCAGGAGGCAAGCATCAAATGAAGAGAAATCTGTCTATTGGCAAATTGAGAGGTCTCCAGCAACTGGCGGACCCAATTGGCATCCTGACAGTGTGTGCCATGGACCACAGAGCGTCGCTTCAGCGGGCACTGAATAGCCAAAATCCCGATGCGGTAAGCCACCAGGATATGGTTGATTTCAAGCTTGATCTTTGTAAAGCAGTAGCGCCTTTTGCCAGTGCGGTGCTTCTCGACCCTATATACGGTGCCGGACAGGCCATAGCTACCGGTGTCCTGCCCGGGAAGACGGGATTGCTGGTAAGTATAGAAAAGACCGGATACTCTGGTGAAAAGGTGGCAAGGATCACCGAGCTTCTTCCCGACTGGAGTGTGGCAAAGGTCAAGAGACTGGGTGCTTCAGCTGTCAAGATTCTTCTCTACTTCCGGCCTGACCTCAAGGATATAACAGCAAGACAGCTGGACCTTGTGGCCAGGTTGGCAGACGAGTGTATAGAACAAGATATACCGCTCCTGGTTGAGTCCGTAAGCTACCCCACAGAAGCAGAGGGAGGGAAACCGGAAGAGTTTTCCAGAAAGAAGCCCGAGCTTGTCATTGAAGCCGCACGTCAGCTAACTGACCTACCTATAGACGTGCTAAAGTCGGAGTTCCCGGCAGACATCAATTACGAGAAAGACGAGCGGAAACTTATGGAAGCCTGTCAGCAGTTGGACGAGGCGTCTCAATTACCCTGGGTGCTGCTTAGTGCCGGTGTTGACTTCCCGCTGTTCAAGAAGCAGGTTGAGATCGCCTGCAAGGCAGGGGCTTCAGGCTTTATGGCAGGACGTGCCCTATGGGAAGAAGCCACTCAAATTCGTTCAAGGGATCAGCGGATGAATTTTTTTCAGGGTGAAACAGTTTCCAGATTGCAGCAGTTGGCAGAGATAGCTGATAAATATGGTAAACCCTGGTATGCAAAGATGGTTGCACAAGATGGCCAGTTTGCGCCTGTAGCTGAGGATTGGTATCAGCGTTATTGATTACTTGAGTAATCATTATATTGAGAATGGGGTGGGGAATTGAAATCTAGCGGTTATATGGCGAGGCGGACCAAGATAATATGCACGATAGGTCCAGCTAGCGGTTCAACAACCGTGATTGAGAAGCTTATTGAAGCAGGCATGAATGTCGCCAGGCTTAATTTATCTCATGGTGACCATGACGAGCACGATCGCTACGTTCAGGAAATAAGAAAGATAAGCCGGCGACTGGGAATCAACGTGGCTGTTCTTATCGACCTGCCGGGGTCGAAGTATCGGGTTGGAGGACTGAAAAATGGCCAAGCTGAATTAGAAAAGGGCTCACATATCGTACTCACCACCCGACAGGTGGAAGGTAATGCTTTGCTGGTACCGGTCAGTATCCCGCATCTGCCTCAGGATGTACGTGTTGATGGCATTATACTCCTCGACGACGGTGCAATACAGCTCAGGGTGATATCTAAAGTGGGGACTGAGATAAAATGCCTTGTTAAAGTTGGTGGCATGCTGAAGAATGGACGTGGGCTTGTAGTACCAGGCATGCGTGCATCTGGACCCTTTATTACCGATACTCTAAAGCAACACATTTTGTTTGCTATTCGGGAGCAACCCGAATATATCGCACTTTCCTTTGTCAGCAATGCTGACGATATAGCTCAGGTGAGAGCCGTACTAAAGAGTGAAAGGCGTTGACATACCTATCATTGCGAAGATTGAGAGAGGTATTGCGGTAAAAAATTTCGACAGCATTCTAGCTGCCAGTGACGGCATTATGGTGGCTCGAGGGGATCTAGGTGTGGATATTCCTCTTGAGAGAGTGCCTTTGGTACAGAAAGAGGTTATTCGCAAGTGCAATAAAGCAGGTAAGCCAGTGATTACGGCTACCCAGATGCTTGAATCAATGATCAGTGCATATAGACCGACACGGGCTGAAGTTACTGATGTTGCCAATGCAATATTTGATGGTACCGACGCCACTATGCTCTCAGCTGAGACCTCTGTCGGTAAGTATCCCGTTCAGGCAGTGAAGATAATGGCGAAGATCGCTCAGGAGGCAGAAAGTAGTCTACCCTATGAACAGATGTTGGCAGAAAAAGGCAGATGGCTCGAACGGAAGATAGCGGAAATGATTGCCTATAACGCCTGCCATACGGCACAAAGCCTCGGAGCGGCAGCAATTGTGGCCTTTACTCAATCCGGTAGTACAGCAGGTAGGGTATCAAAGTTCCGCCCCAGAGTGCCAATCCTGGCCATAAGTCCCTGATAATGTTGTATGCGGAAGGTTAATGCTGTGGTGGGGTGTTAATCCTGTTCAGATAGTTGAATTGCCATTGGTGGAAGACCTCTTTGCTACTGCGGTCAGCCTCACCAAAGAGCTGGGTCTGGCAAAATCAGGGGACGTCATAGTAATTGCCGGGGGCATCCCAATCGGTGTGGAGGGATCCACAAATTTGCTGAAAGTTGAGAGGATCCCATAATAGGATTTCGACACCTCGATAGAGATTTCAATAGAAGACACCTTTTTAGCAAGGGTTGAGATATGATTGAAAAACGACCTAAGCGAAGGGCCTATTTCAGACTTAGCTGCCAATAGTGTTCGTCTCATCAGAATTTTCAAGATTGTCCATTACCTGTTGTAAGCCTACAAAATCATGAATGCAAGTATTTATATCCAGTTCCCCCCCCTGTATATCAATAGCGAGTTTAAACTGTGGCGAAATAACCACTACTCCGACGGGTTGCTTTGAAGCATACGCCCAAATCCCATCCTCTCTTTTATCACAATAGAGATATATCTCTTCCAATGGGATTATTATTATTTCACCAATGGTAGAGGGTTGGCCAACACGATTTTCTTTCATTTTCTACGAGCTGAGATAATTGCTTTTATTACTCTTAAGGTGGTCAAAGAAAATATGAAGAGAAGTAATGGCTTGATAAACTGAATAGGGTATATCCTGACTCCGCCTTCGGCATAACCCTGAAGGTTCTCTTGCTCAAAATCTGGCTGTATATTTATATCAATAGTAGGCTTTTGAACGCCTGCAAATGTAACTAGGGGTGTGATTGCAGCAAAAATAAAACCCGTATCTGCGGGATCTGCTAGTCCTAGCGTCAGATGAACACATAGGTTTCGTATCTTAATACGACGAATAATATCTTTAATAAACCGAATAACGTGCTTCAGGAATCCTCTGGTCCGTACAACAGCAAGTACAGGTTTGACACTTCTCTTTCTCTTTTTCTTCTTTTCCTTTACCTTTACCTTTGCCTGTTTTCTTGTAGCCCTGATATCTTTCCCGATCAAGCCGAAGAGCCATCCAATACGCACCCTTGATTCTATATGGTCTCTTTTACCAACGTTGAATACGAGATCAACCGGTACGGTAAGAAGGATAATCAGGAAAATTAATATGCCCAGTATCGGACCAAGGATCCACACGATTATTCATTTTCTTTCTTTTTTTCACCACGTTTTTCGATTGCCTTGCCGATCACTTCACCAATTTTTTCCATGACATTGGCGGCTCCTCCAACAGGCGCTACATGCACACCATCCTTGTTTATGGCAATAATTGCAACGGGTTTAATGCCTCCGCCGCCACCTGTACCACCACCGGAGCTGCTACCTTTTTCCGTCTTTTCATTGATTCCCGTGCCACCGCCTGCGCCAAAGCCAAAGCCAATACTGACTAGCGGAATGATAGTATTACCCTCAATAGAAATCGGCTCGCCTACCGCACTCTTTGTGTTTAAAACCCGCTCAATTTCGCACATAGTTGTCTGCACAAGTTTTTCTAAGTCTTCCATTATTTCCTCCTTTCTTTATTCAATATAGTACTATAGGCTATCCGTGTATACTTGTATGTGACTTATGTCTCCTTAAGTTGATTAGCAAGCTATAAGTAACTGCTATGCTTTTAGGATAGCTTAAACGGATTACTGGCAGGGATATCATAGACGATGGTGGAGCTTTTGTCAATGGGTGTCCTCACGCATTCTGGCATCTATTTGGCATAGGCAAGTGACGCATTAACAGAAGTAATGGGGTCAGGTCTTCACATCTAAAGAGGAGTCCTAATTTAAAAGTACAGGTTCCGGCTACATGTAACGAAGTGAGAGTGCTGAAATAGTCTCAATCAACCCCCTATATCCCCCAATCTTTGGGGGACTTTTAAAGCTGGGGGACACCCCCAGACCCCCGGCAAGAAGTATCCTGCACCTCTTTTTCAACGGTCTCGAAGTATCTACTTCTCCTACATGTTCAGAACCGGTAATGTACTATTGGAACAAATCTAGCCGACCCTGTTTGATCAGGTGTAAGCTAGAGAACCTCATAACTTCTCGAATTTGCTCCCTATAGCCAGGCGCATAGCAGTGTGTTTGGCAGTCCTTGCACATCGGCTTCGGGTCATAGGTGCACAGAAGCAGCTTCGATATGCCATGGTCTAGCAGCTTGCTGCAGTCTTGGCATAATACCAGCTCCCTATCGCCGAAAATATCCTGTAACCTGGCGTCTTCTATGTGGAAGGTGTCCTTTTCATCTGCATGGTGATTCTCCGTGCAGAATACATCGATGAAAATGCCCAATATCCTGATATCCTTCGCTTTCTTGTCGTCCAACCTCTCGAAAATATTGGTCATCTTCTCACCTGCTCATCGCTTAAGTATCAGGGTAAACAAGCCATGCTGGCTAATGCTGATTCACAGGCCAAACCTGTCCCTTAGTATCAAGGACACCGTCTTAAGATAGTCGAATGCTTTCTCTACTATTCGTTCCTCGAGTGATAAGTCGCACATACCGCTATCCTCAGCGGCTATAGTCTCATTGCTGGCGCCAACCAGACCGATGTTCTTAAGACAACATCTGGCCGGCGCAACCAATGCCTGCTCTGCAATACGCTTCGTAGAAACGTCGCTATTCCCGGCGACCACTTCCCAATAACTGCATAGAAGCCCGGCCAGCTTTTCCGGAGTCTCAATTTCAAGAGCTGAAGAGTTTGTGGGCACAAGTCCCCAGGAGATAATACGGCCACTTCTAAGGAACTCAGCAACGGCTTCTGCGTATCCTTTCGGCATGAATTCCATCTGGTAGGCGTCAAAAGAAAGGACATCGATACCTAAGCCCAAAAGATATGGAAGGTTGACGTTGGCACAGAGGTGCAATGCTCTTGGTCCATCTAGACCGCTCATGAACTCATGATATTCTTGCTTAGCAAGTACGTCATTGTAACCCGAAAGACCGCTGAACACCCACCCCAACCCGGGTTCATCCAGCCAGACAAAGGCGTTCTTGTTCTTCTTTTTCAGCTCATGGTACTGAGCATTGATTTTTCGCTGAATAAAATCGAATAGGAGTACCCTGACCTGATCGTTGTAAATGATTGGCTTGTTATTCTCATCAGTGACCTTGAACCCAAAGCTCACCGGGCCTATGAACTGCCCCCTGATTGCGGTGTAATGGTTGAGATCATTAGCCAGGAACCGATGATAAACAACGGAGTAGCTTTCACTCAGGGAAAACGCCTCGGGATCAGCCATTTTCTCAGAATATGCGATTAGCTGTTCATCGAATTTGGCCGAGTCGAAGTATACCCTTTCATTCTCAGCATCGATGGTTATTCCCGGGAAATACTCAGATGCCTGGGCATACATATCTTCGTAGTAGCTAACATCGGGCAATTGAGGCCAAAAGGGAATATCAAGGCTAAGAGCAAGCTCAAGGGCTCTCTCAACATCCTTGTGGGGCATTATGCCCATGGCCGTAGTCTGGCAGTTGCCCTGGAATTCTATACTTACAGGCATTAAACCCAAGCTTAAATACCTAGTTTTTCCCTTTTTAACTCTATATTTGCCAATATGTCATCCGCTGCCTTAACCGGATCCTTCTCTACATTCAGCTGGCCACCGGTCAAGTCTTTACAGTCTTCGGTCAGAAGCTTAACCAGATTTGGCCCGCCGGTGACGGTTGGCACCGGATTCACATAGGTGTAAAGGCCAAATGCCAAAGCGAAGACGGCGTCGATAGTCGCTTTCTGCTCCATGTATTCAGGTGCGACTGCAGCCACCGGTAGTTCAGGAATAGGCACGTTTCCCCATGGCACTGGAGACTGCAGCAAGCAGGTCAGCGAGCCGACCGGTATCGGTACAGGTTCCATAACTGAGAACTGGCGGTATTCCGAGGCTCTGGCAGAGACCTTTAAGCCCGGTGCCGGCGAGCTCTGCGGCCTCAGGACTACATAGACCGGCGACCTGCATCGCTCCGTTGCCGCAACCCATTGATAGAATCAGAAGGTCGCGCTTAATCAGTTCTTTCGCCATCCTGACACTATGCACATCCTGGCCGGTATCTCGCAGGGTAGTGCATGAGATAAGCCCTATGATCCCCCGTATGGATCCGCCTTTAATTGCCTCTAAGAGCGGTTCGAGGGAACCGCCCAGGGCATCGACAATGCTCTCGGTAGAGAACCCTACTATAGCCTCACCCAGTGGTAACCCGGTGACTGGTTTAACGGAGGCTCGACGCTCTTTGAAGTTGTCTATAGCCATCTGTAGCAGTTGGGCTGCCTGCTCCTCGGCCTTCTGCGGTTCATAGTTAACGCGCTCTGTGATGCCATCAAAGGCAACCAAGTCACTTACTGGTATAAGCTTGAACTTATATTTCTGCGCATAAAATGGATCTACAGGCATGGAGCAATTCATGTCGCAGGCGAAGAGGTCAATACAACCGCTGCCGAGCACGGCCTCTTGCGTTATCCAGTTTCCCGTAAAACCATAGAACACATCGTCCATTTCCCATCTTTGAATCATTTCCTGGCCCGTTTCGATGTTGGCAATAATGCGCAGGCCCTTGGCCCCAACTGCCTTTGCCTTATCCTGCCATTCCGGCTTTCTGGCCAGCTGCACCATAGCGAAACCGAGAAATGGTTCGTGACCGTTGGGCAAAGCGTTGACATAATCCGGATCAAGGACACCGAGGTCAACACGCATCTTATGAGGCCTCGGAACTCCGAAGATAATATCCTGACAGTATTCATTTACAATCTGACTTTGATAGGCCATGGCGATACCCATGCGCATTGCTTTGAGCGCGAGGCTCACATAGTAACCATCTACATTGGTGAGACATGAACTTGTTGCCCGCAGCATCTCACCGTATATCCCGCCTGGAAACAGGTCCAGCTTCTTCCATACTGCCTTGCGCTCTTCGGGAGCCAGTGCTTCTACAATTTGACTTGGGCTCGTCAAACTTGCGATTGAAGTCAGCCTGTACGAAGTCATACAGGCGCAGAGCCGTCTCAGCCTCTGTACCTGCAGTGGACACGCCAAGCCTCTCAGCAAATATCTTCAGTTTATCCTTCTCTGTAATCTTAAAGGGTGTCTCCCCCTTAGCTGTAGCCCGGAGCGTTTTTACGGTCTGTTCGGTGTGGTAGTGATAAGTCGAGGTCCCCATAACGTTCCTGAGCAGCATCATGCGCATTGCCATACCATCGCCCGGTAATGCCACAGACACCTTTTTTATCTTTAGCTACGTCCGCGCGGCAGGGCCCATTCGAGCAAAGGTCACATCGAACGCCTCCCATACAGAAAGGGCAACGCTGGTCAGGATTACCTCCCATACCCTGGGCTTCGTACCTGTCCCAGATATTATCCACGTTGTCTTCTTTGAGCCGTTGGTAAACTTTACGTACCGACTCGTGATATGAAATCCTGTCACCCTCCATTGCGGCACCTCCTTATTAAGCGCA
>PVMK01179831.1_pt1 | contig 19942 bp, 16 predicted proteins | sample 1853481 | NCBI WGS metagenome assembly PVMK01 (sample SAMN08533507, study PRJNA380276) | Marine sediment metagenome, whole genome shotgun sequencing project. | reverse complement strand
ATCATGGTCTATCCCATGCCGTTGGCCGCACATCGCCGGTGACACCTGGCGGCACTATCCTGCTCCACAACGTCGAATTCCTCAGCGGATTGGTGCTGTTCCAGCTGGTCAACCCGGGGACGCCGATCATTTACGGCACGGGTGCCTCCCAACTGGACATGCAGACTGGACGATACGGCGGCAGCGCAGATGGCATATCCTGTGCCTGGGCCTGGCAGAAATGGCTCGCTTTTATAATTTGCCTTTCAACCTGGGCGGCCTGGCGACACACTCGCACAGCATGGATATGCAGTACGGCGCAGAAGCCATGACCCACGGATTGCTGTCATACCTGTACGGTGCAGACGAGATCTACAGTATGGGTTTGCTGGGCGATGCCCAGGTCCTTTCCTACGAAAAGCTGGTCGCCGATAACTTTCTCACCCAGCAGCTTGAATCGATCGTTAAATCGATCAACGTGGATGAAGCACATTTGGGTGCAGAACTGATCGCCAAAGTGGGCATTGGCGGACACTACCTGAAGCAGAAAGAAACGCGCGATTTCACCCAGCGTGAATACATTCCCATGTGGCCGCCAGCAGACAAATCCATCCTTGAGTTGGCCCGAAAAGAAGCCTTAGAAATATATCATCACCATGAAGTACCACCCTTACCAAATGGCGCAGCTGAAAAGCTTGATGCCATAATAACTCAGGCAGGCACAGAACTCTAATGAGGTATCCATAATGATCTCCAAGACACCCGACATAATCGCATTTGATACGCAAAACAAACAGACAATTCTCTCCGCTTCCCAATTGGAGACTCTGCAGTCGAGCACATTACAGCTGTTATCAGAAGTTGGTGTGCATCTTCCGTACAAACCTGGATTGGAGGTCTTCGCAGATCACGGTGCTCAGGTTGATATGGAATCTGAGATGGTCAAGATTCCCACAGATTTGGTTGAGAATGCTATGTCTACTGCCCCGCGCTCTTTTACCCTGGCAGGTCGAGAACCACGTTTTGACCTTGTCTTGGATGGCAGCAAGTCATATGTAGCGACGGATGGATGTGGGGTGAAGGTAATGGATGCTGGTACGCGTGAGATGCGCCCTTCAAGAAAAGAAGATGTCGCACGGATGGCCCAGGTATGCGATAGTTTACCCTTGGTAAGCTTCTTTTGGCCGATGATCAGCGCACAGGATTACGGGGTTGCAGCGCCGGTACATGAATGCCACGCAGGGTTGACCAATACTTTAAAACACGTGCGCGGGGGTACAACGGTACATCCAAAATTAGCAAGGTATATCGTTGAGATGGCTACCGCTGTGGCAGGCGATGCTGAGGCACTGCGCCAGAGACCGCCAATTTGCGCAAATATCTGCACCATTGCACCCCTGGCGCATGATCACCATGGCATGGAAACAGGATTGATTTATGCTGAAGCCGGGATCCCGGCCAGCTACATGGCAATGCCGACCATGGGATCAACAGCTCCCGCAACTCCGCTTGGCGCCCTGGTAACTGCAGATGCAGAAGTGATCAGCGCCATGGTATTGGTTCAACTGCTATATCCGGGTGCTCCGGTATTCCACTCCATCATGAGCTCGCTGATGGATCCTCGCACGGGAGGTTATATTGGTGATGTTTCTGTCCCAATGAGCCAGATGTCGGTGGAGTTGGCCCACGCCTGGAATGTTCCCAGCCTGGGCGGGGGCAGTACCAGCAGCGACGCTCTTGAAATCGGTTGGGAATCAGGGGTTTCCACTGGATTCGGTGCGACCTTGATTCCGATGATAGGAGGCGAGGTGTGTGGTTATATTGGGCTGACCGCTGGATCGATGATCCTATACCCAGAGCAGGTGATCCTCGATCACGAGATTTGCCTGAGTGCCCATGAATACTTCCAAGGATTTGAATTCAACAGCGATGATCTTGCCTTGGGCGTGATTGCTGATGTGGGTCCTGCCAGCCACTTCCTGCTGCAGAAACATACCCGCCAGCATATTCGCGATTTTCGTCTCTCGCCTATCTTACGACAAAAGGATGACCAGGGAGAAACGCGCGATCCGCGCCAGGTCGCCCTGGAGCAGTACCTGCAGATTGAAGCCAACCACAAACCAGAACCGCTGCCAGAGTACACCACCCAGGAACTTGACCGCATCATGGCCGCTGTGGATGCTGAAGCCAGAGAGCTGGAGAAAGGTTAATTCATGGCAGAGCAAACGCCAAGCGGCTTGGGTTTCAGCATGCCGGCTGAGTGGGATCCCCACGAAGGCACCTGGCTGCAGTGGCCGCAAAATAAAATCTATGCGCGCTACGAGTTGAAGCTGGAGGGCATCTGGCTCAATATGGTGGATGCGCTCGACGAACACGAGAACGTGCACCTGGTGGTGGCCGACGAACGCCAGCGCGATCATGTCGCCCAGCAGCTGCAGTACCATGGTATCGGGCTGAATAATGTGGATTTCTACATCATCCCCACCAATGATGTCTGGGCGCGCGATAATGGGCCGATTTTTGTGACCAACGACCAGGGACAGGTGGCAATTACAGATTGGACATTCAACGGGTGGGGAGAGCGTTTTGATTACGAGCTCGACAACCAGGTACCTGCCAGGATCGCCGAGCAATTGGAGGTGCCGTTGTTTGAAGCCCCCCTGGTCCTTGAAGCCGGCGCGGTAGAGGTCAACGGCCGCGGCACTTTCCTCGCTACCCGCTCATCGATCATCGATTTGTACCGCAACCCTGGGATGAGCCAGGAAGAGATCGAAGATGCATTAAAGCAGTACCTGGGTGTGGAGCACTTCATCTGGCTCAGCGGAGCAGGACGGGGTGAATGCGATATGTGGGGAGACGAAACGGACTGCCACATCGATATTGTGGCTCGCTTCTCGAACCAGTCGACCCTGCTGTACAACTGGACCGATGACACCAGCGACCCGCGCTATGAAATGTTCAAATTGTCTTATAGCGAACTGCAGCGAGCAAGCACAGAATCTGGTCAATCCTTAACCCTTGTACCTCTACCGACGCCGGAAGTGCACCAGACGACGCAGATGACCAACTGGCGCAAGAATACATTCACCGATGCGGCTTACAGCAACTACCTTGTGGCGAATGAGGTGGTCCTGGTGCCGGTGTATGGCCACAAAAACGATGACCGCGCCATGAAAATCATCGCTGAACACTTCCCGGGCAGGCAGATCATCGGCATCGAGGTGGTTGGTTTGATCGAACACGGCGGTGCGATCGGCTGCGTAACCCAACCGCAGCCTGCCGCCAGGGAGACAAAAGGAGACTGAATGTCCCGAAAAGTGCAAATCGGGTTGATCCAGATGTCCTGCACCGACGATAGGCAGGCGAATATCGAAAAGACCTTCGCAAATATCAGGAACCTGGCACAGTCTGGCGCACAGATCATCTGCACCCAGGAGCTCTACCAGACGCCATATTTCTGCCAGGTGATGGACGACAAGATCTTTTTGCTGGCCGAAGAGGTGCATGCCGAGGCTGAAACTGTCAAGAGTTTGCGATCCCTGGCAGCAGAATTAGAGGTGGTCATCATCGCCGGTTTATTCGAGAAGAGGTCCGTCGGGCTGTACCACAACAGCGCGGTGGTGATCGATGCAGATAGCAGCTACCTGGGTAAATACCGCAAGATGCACATCCCCCAGGACCCGGGCTACACGGAGAAATACTATTTCACACCCGGAGATCTTGGCTATAAGGTATTCAGTACTAAGTATGCGGATATCGGGGTGCTGATCTGCTGGGACCAGTGGTTTCCTGAGGCAGCTCGTTTAACTGCCATGAAGGGGGCTGAGATCATATTCATACCCACCGCGATCGGATTCGATCAGCAAAATAAAGCCTCCGAAAGACCTGTGGAAAGTCATGCCGCCTGGCAGATCGTCCAGCAGGGACATGCCGCAGCCAACGCCTGCTACCTGGCGGCAGTAAACCGGGTGGGGCTCGAGGGTGCACCGGACGGCAGCGGAAGCATCCAATTCTGGGGCGGCAGCTTCGTGGCCGACCTCTCCGGGCAGGTGGCTGCAAAAGCTTCCATGGAAGAAGAAGAAAATTTACTTTGCGAACTTGATTTTGAGCAGATTGAGAAGGTGCGCAACATCTCATCCTATCCATTCCGGGATCGCCGAGTGGATAGCTACCAGGATTTAACAAAACTTTATTCAAGTTAACCGAGGAGAGATTGATGGCAGGGTCAACGCCCCAACTAAAACCGATTATTCCCGAATATCGATTGAATGTGCTCAATGATAAGCAATTGGAAGAAATCCAATCCGCCACGTTAGAAGTTCTCGAAGATATCGGTATTTACTGTCCTTCCAAGAGGGCACTATCCATATATGCTGAGAATGGTGCCAGGGTTGACTATGAAACGAAGATCGTGAAGCTGCCCAGTTCGGTCGTGATGGAAGCCATGTCTCACGCTCCCCGTTTCTACACCCTGGGATCAAGATCACCAGATCACGACCTCAATCTCGACGGTACTGCGATGTATGTCGCTACAGATGGCACCGGGGTTGAGACCGTGGATTTCAAAACCCACCAGCGCAGAAACTCGCTGAAGGCAGATGTGGGCAGGATGGCACGCGTTGCAGATTATTTGCCATCGGTCGGCTTTTACTGGCCCATGGTCAGCGCCCAGGATCACCCACAAACAGCTTCCCTGCACGAATTGGAGGCCTCCTTTAACAATACCGTCAAGCATGTCCAAACCTGTACAGTGGTAGAGGAAAAAACTGCCCGGTATGCGATCGAGATGGCCAAGGTTATTGCAGGGGATTTGGAAACAATGCAGGCACGTCCGCCAGTTTCATCTCTGATCTGCACAATCGCACCCCTGGCGATGGACCTGGAATCTATGGAAGCTGCACTGGTGTTTGCCGAAGCTGGATTACCGGTGGGCTTCATGTCGATGGCTTGCGGAGGCTTATCTTCACCGGCGACGGTCGCAGGCACGATCGCGGTCGCAGATGCAGAGATGGTCGCAGCCATGGTATTGGTGCAGCATGCCTTTCCCGGTGCGCCGGTTTACTACTCACTGATGCCAAGCCTGATGGATCGCATGACAGGAGATTTTGACGGAGGCGCCTTGAATTCGGATATATATTCGCCAATCGGCGTTGAACTCGCCCACAAATGGGGCGTACCCACCCTGGCACCTGTGGGTACCTCTGCGCGTGTATCAGGCTGGTCTTCTGCCGCGGGGATAAAAGCCACCATGCTGGCGGTTGCATTGACTGGTGCTGATACTGCCAGCGGGGTTGGATTGCGGGAAACTTGCACACTGCTCACCCAAGAATCGTTGGTCCTGGATGCTGAATTTATTGACATGGCGCGTGTAGACGCGAGTGGCCTCGATACCAGCCAGGAGGCATTTTCACTGGACATGATTAGAAATGTCGGGCCGCGAGGAAATTTCTTGAAAGAGAAGAAGACTCGCCACCAAGTGCGCGAACTGGAATACTCGGAACTGACCAAACAATTAAGTTCAGATGGTGGCTATCGAGATCCGATCGAAATGGCTGCTGAGAAAACAGATTGGATATTAAAAAACCACTATCCAGAACCTTTGGAAGAACATCAAAAAAAGGCATTGAAGCAGATCCTTGCAGCAGCAGATCAAGAATTCGCCTGATTGGAGCAACCCGGAATGAAAACTATCCTTCAAGTACTTTCAGAAGACGAAAAGAACCAGGTTCATGCTCGTACCTTGGAGATTTTAGCCAACACTGGGGTAAGAGTTGACACCAATATCGGCAGAAACCTGCTGAAAGAAGCTGGAGCACAGGTCAATGAAGAGACAAACATAGTGCGTTTTCCACGCACACTGGTCGAAGAATCACTGCGCCTGACAACTACAGATTTTTCGCTTGGAGCCCGGCGGCCTGGTTGGGATCTGAAGATGAATGCCGGCAATTTCACGCTTTTAGCAGATGGTGAGAGCACATTTGTAGCGGATGCCAAAACCGGAGAGCGGCGACCCAGCACATCCAAGGATTGGATGAATGCAACCCGCCTGATCGATGCCCTGGATGAAATTGGCGTTTACTGGTCGATGGCTGAACGCAGCGACGAACCTGCCATCCCACCTGCAGCAGACCAGGTCCGCTACTACAGCGACATTTTTCGAAACTTCTCAAAACACGTGCAGGATGGTTCCTCAAGTGCAAAGCTCACCCCCTGGTTATTGGAGGTTTTACAGGTCGTCTTCGGGGATAAAGAAACCATCCGTAAAACCCATCCCTTCTCCTTTCTGATCTGCCCACAATCACCTCTTGTGATCGACCAGCAATTTGTCGAAGCTTATTTTCCACTATTGGGTTGGGATATCCCTGTGGCGATTATGCCCATGCCGCTGATGGGCGGCACAGCTCCCGGCAGCTTGATTTCAACCCTCATCCTGGGAAACTGCGAAGTTTTAGCCACTTTATGCTTGATCCAGGCTGGTGCACCAGGAACACCAATTATTTATGCGCCGGTATTGGCGATCTCGAATTTACGAAATGGATCCTACAGTGCAGGAGCCATTGAGAGCGGCCTGACCGGTGCAGCCAGCACGGAAATGGCTCGCTTCTATGGGTTGCCGGTTGAGGCCAGCGGTGGAGGCACCAGCCAATACATGCCAAATATTCAAGCTGCTTATGAAAGAGCATTGAATTCATTGCTGCCCGTCCTCTCCTGGCCGGATATTTTGATTGGTCCGGGGTCAATGGGCGGCTCAACCCATCTCTGCCTGGAGCAGCTGCTGATAGATGTTGAAGTATTTAAGATGGGCATCCGCAGCTACCAGGGCATAGCAGCTGATGATGACCACTGGCTGGACGATGTGATCCAGGATGTCGGTCCCGCGGGTTACTTCATGGGCCAACCTTCGACGGTGAAAAATATGCGCTCTGGAGAATGGTATATCAGCGATTTGGGAACTCAGAACAGTTATGAAGAGTGGCACAGATCCGGGAAACCGGATTTGATCGAAGAAACAAGATACAAAATCGAACAAATTCTATCCAACCACAAACCGCTCCCACTGAGTGAGGAAATGGAGAAGGAACTAGACCAAATATATAATCGAGCGCAAGCAAATTAATTTCCATCTGGTCCATACCTGATTGGACCGGCAAACTATACTCATTTCAATCTAAGGAGAAAAACATGCGTGCATTAGTTCTTGGAGGAGCTGGAGCCGTGTGCAAGGAAACCACCCGCGACCTTGCTCAATACAGCAGTTATGATGAGATTGTGGTAGCAGACTTTAACCTGCAAGCCGCCACCAACCTGGTAGATGATATCGGAGACAAGCGCCTTACGCCGCTCTTCTTCGAGGCTGAAGATTACGGCTCGATGCTGAAACTCTTCCCTGCTTTCGATGTGGTGGTCAATGGACTGCCCTGGAAATACGACCTGCCAGTGACCAAAGCCTGTGTCGAGGTAGGTGTCAACGGGCTGGATGTATCCACGGAGGAAGACCTGTGGAGCTACGATGCAGAGGCAAAGGGGAAAGATGTCGTCTTTATTCCCGGTGTTGGCGCGACGCCCGGGATCACCAACGCCATGGCCAAGCAAGCCGCAAATCGCATGGATGAGGTGGATGATATCCAGATCAACTTCGCGGCCTTCCGCTCGCCAGCACCAGCTCCAGGACTGCTGATCACTTTTTTGTGGGAATTCCATCCCAAGACTGAATCCCGGGTCTACTATGAGAACGGAGAATTCATCTGGACAGGACCATTCGAAGGGCTCAAAATGATCGAATTCCCGGGACAAATTGGTGAGCAGGAAGTCTGCTATATCCCCCACCCGGAGACGCGCACCATGCCCAAATCATTAGGAGCTAAGAAAGTCTCCGTGCGTGGCTGCTTCCCTCCGCATGCGATGAAGATCGGTCGGGTGATGCTGGATTGGGGTCTTTACTCCGATGAAAAAGTATCTATCAAGGGCATCGAAGCCTCACCCTTTGATATAATGTTCGACTTGCTGCTGGAAGTTCCGGAAACCAAAGAAACCCCGATCTGGGCATATGGCCTGGTGGTGGATGTCTTTGGTAAACTGGATGGAAAATCCGTCAAGGACCGGCTGTGGAGCGAGCACCCGCCCCAGGAAGAATGGGGAGGATCAGCCGCTTATTATAAGAATATAGCCATCCCATTGAGCATCGGCGCAAGCATGATCACGGATGGCGAGGTATCTGCCAGGGGGGTGGTGCCTCCAGAATCCGCTTATGACCCCGATCGCTTTTTTGAAGAGCTGGGCAAGAGGGGAATTGTGGTCAATGAGGAATTTGAGGAATTGTAAATTGGAATACAAATTGAATCATAATCAGGATTGGAGACAGTTATGAAATTGCAGGGAGAAAAGACGAGATCTTTATTTGAAAAAGGAAAAAGGGTCATCCCGCATGGCGTGAATTCCAACTTTCGTTATTGGGGTGATGATGACACGCTGATCATCAAGAAGGGCGAGGGTACATACGTCTGGGATATGGATGACAAGCGCTATATCGATTACCGGCTCGGATTTGGACCGGTGATCCTGGGTCATGCCTACCCGCCAGTGGTCGAAAGAGTCCAGGAAGCCCTGCTGGGCGGCAATATCTTTGCCTGGACGACCCCGTACGAGATCAGCGTAGCAGAGCGTATCACGCGCATGTGCAATGTGGATAAAGTGCGCCTGACAAATACCGGGACGGAGGCCACCATGCATGCGCTGCGCATCGCGCGTGCCTATACCGGGCGCGAGAAATTCATCAAGTTCGAAGGCCAGTACCACGGCATGGCAGATTACTTCATGTTCAGCACGGCCTCATCTAACCGTGGAGGATTGGGCTCGATACGCAATCCGATCCCCCAACCCAACACCTCAGGCATACCAAAAGCCATCAACCAGTACGTGCTTTCGGTAGCCTTCAACGATTTTGAAGGCCTGGAGAGAACCGTCAGGGCTAACTGGGGAGACGTGGCAGCTATTTTCGTCGAACCGATGCTGGGCAATTCAGCCAGCATCATGCCCAAACCAGGTTTCCTGGAGAAGATACGCGAGCTGTGTGATGAATACGGGATTGTGATGATGTTTGACGAGGTAAAAACAGGATTCCGGATAGCCAAAGGTGGCGCCCAGGAGTACTTCGGAATACAGGCTGATCTGGTTACCTATGCGAAAGCGATGGGCAACGGATTCCCGATCGCGGCCATCGCCGGTAAGGAAGATGTGATGATGACCATTGAACCCGGCAGCCTGGCTCACGGCGGCACATATTCCGGCAATGTGGTCGGCGCAGCTGCAGCAGATAAGACGCTGGAGATCTTGGAAGAACAGCCTGTACTCGAAACCATCGATCAGCGCGGTAAAGCACTGATGGTCGGCATTGGTGACATCCTGACCGAGGCCGGCATCCCGCATGTGGTCACCGGGGTACCCAGCATGTTCGGAATCTTCCTCGGAAAGGACGAGGAGCCGGGTGATTTCAGGGAATACCTTGCCGGGGATGGTGAATTGTACGAGGCGATCAGCATGGGATTGAGCCAGCGCGGTATTCAGCCGGATGCTGACGGCCGGGAACCCTGGTTCCTGTGCTATGCATTGAGCCAAGCGGATGTCGATGAAACTCTGAACGCCTTCAACGATGCTGTGAAGGATGCCAAAGATAATTGAGGCCAGCACACAATACACAGCGAACGAATGACTGAGAGTACATCGAATAAAAACCAAAGCCTGCGGAGAATAATCACCGCAGGCTTTTTCATATTCAAGTTGATGTTTATTGGAGCAAGATCAGAGCCCGAGCAGTTCCTTCTTCTTAGCCTCAAACTCGGCATCAGTGATGATGCCTTTATCACGCAGCTCACCGAGTTTCTCTAATTCCGCCAAATAAGATGCCTCACCTGCGGGTGCTGGAGCTGCTACGGGTGCCGGAGCTGCTGCTGGTGCCGGAGCTGCTGCTGGTTCGGGTGCTGCCTCGGTTGCAGATGCTCCTAATTCAGCCTGGTCCTCATCGGTCAGCGGTTCAGACTGGATGTTCAGCTCCTGCATGGCATCCTGCAGGTCCTGGTCCTCAAGCTGGTCCGGCGGTTGTCCGGTGTGTTCTTCAATGCGCTGTGCATCCTGCTGGCTGAGCTTAACTGCGGCGTAAGTCCCACTGGCTGCTAATACAACGAAACCACCCACCAAAACCATTCTTCTTCTCATTCGGCGGCGGGTGCGGTGGACTACTCTGCGGGTTGTTCTGCGGCTCGTACGGCGGGCACCTCTGCGTCTGGCCATGATTACCTCCTGGTTATTGACGTTATAGGTTCAATATAGAAATTGTAATCCAAAATTACATTCAGGCGGAAATCACCTTTTTCAGTTTACAATATCCAGATAAATTATACTGTATTTCGTTTATTCACCAATGGGGCGACAGCTATGAAGAATATCAAGTTCATAGCTACCCTGCTTCTAACAGCAGTGACCTTAATAATAACAGCCTGCAGTTCTTACCAGGATCAGATTTCCTCTTCAGGAACACCGACATACACCACCGCATCCGAATGGCATGGTGGATTTTAAAATGGTAACTGCAAGCGCAGCATCCAGAAATTAGCTATTCCGACTTTATGATTGAAAATTTTGTCTGCTCATCAAAGAAATCCGCCCCCTCAGATCATTTCAGGGGGTTGACCGCCCAATAAGTAATGGGTGTCTTTTTGTGCCCAAGCAGGAGCGCGGGCACGAGAGATTCACGTTTCTTGTTCCCATGCTCCCGAGATTGTGAAAGAATTCTACCCTCCTCAAGAAGGCAATAGCATAGTACATTTAGGTGAAACTCCGAAATAGAACAGAGAATCCCAATGACAAAGCGCAAATACAAAGAAGGCCTAGACCGTAAACAGGAAATGCTTCTTCCGTCAAGAGTGGAAGAATACGTGACGGATGATAATCCTATTCGTGCGATTGACGCCTATGTGGACAGTTTAGATCTGGCAGCATTGGGGTTTCTCCATACTGCTGGGGGCCTGACGCCAGGACAACCAGCCTATCCACCGGGAGCACTGTTGAAGTTATATCTGTATGGCTATCTCCATTGTATTCGCAGCAGCCGCAGGTTAGAAAAGGAGACTCAGCGCAACTTAGAGGTGATCTGGCTCATGCGAGGCTTGCGCCCGAGTTACAAAACGATAGCGGATTTTCGTAAGCATAGTCTGCGAGCATTGAAGGAAGTCAATAAGGATTTTGTGCAGTTGTGCAAAGAGTTGCAGTTGTACGGGAATGAGTTGGTGGGCATAGATGGCAGCCATTTTCGTGGGAGCGTCAACAAAACGAACATATACACTGAAAAACGGCTGACAAAGGCGTTATCACATTTAGAGAAACAGATCGAAGCCTATCTTGAAGAGCTTGAAAGGGCAGATACTGAAGAAGTTGAGATTGAGGCAGACGACCGGAGCCTTGAAGAGAAACTGAAGGTACTGCAAGAGCGGCAACGAAAGCATCAGGAGCGATTGGAGAAGCTCACCGAGAGCAACGAAACGCAATTAGCAGAAGTCGATGAAGATGCCCGCTTGTTGCGTAAATCTGGTCAGACAGTGGCTGGGTACAATGTGCAAGTGGCCGTTGAAGCCAAGCATAATCTGCTGGTAGCCTGTGAAGTGACCAACGAGGGCAATGATGAAAAGCAACTCGAGCCGATGGCCAGAGAAGCCCAAGAAGTGTTGGGGGTCGAGAGCTTGGAAGTGGTTGCAGATGCGGGCTATTTCAATGTGGTCCAAATTATGGCTTGCGAAGAAGCAGGTATCACGCCATATGTCCCCGAACCCAACAAGACCAACCAAGCCCGGTTACAAGGTCGCTTTGCCCGAGAGGCCTTCCATTATCAGGTGGAACTGGATAGTTATGAATGTCCAGCAAGCCAGCAACTAACACATAATAGTACCTTCGAAAGAAACGGCAAGCTGATGTTCACTTACGCTAGCAAAGCCTCTGTGTGTGCCCGATGCTCGCTCAAAACCCAGTGTCTACCACCAAAAACCCCGTATCGTCAAGTGAGCCGTTGGGAACACGAACATATCGTGGAAGCCCATCGTGTACGTATGGCCGAGAAGGGAAGTGATGTGATGCAGCAACGTGCTGCCCTAGTTGAACATCCCTTCGGCACACTGAAACAATGGTGTGGCAGTACACACTTCCTACTGCGGGGGATGGAAAAAGTAGCTGCAGAAATGGATCTCTTGATGTTATGTTACAACTTCAAGCGCGTTTTATCCATCTTGGGGGTAGATGCTTTGCGAGTTTATTGCCTTGAAAGAGCGAAGAATGTGATGCTAAAGGAAAGGTTTGTGTCTCAAAAACAAGTTGCTGAAGTTTTCCTTTCGTTCTTTTCTCGTTTTAGCTCGGGGTTTTTGTGTCAGACTTCCTCGTAAAGCATTTGTCTGAGTTGATAGTGTTTTTTCTAGGTTATTCTTTCACAGCCTCTCCTGCGTGGGCAAAAGAAGGTAATAAATTCTATTTCCAGGAACTGGTTTTCTTGATAAAGGTCCAGAGATATGCTATTCTGATTGTTATAGGTTTTCTCAACCCAGGAGGCTGAACTTGGTCCATAGAATTCTACTCATGGCGTTGCTCGCGCTGACGATCATGGCATGCGGGAGAGTGGAACAACCGAACACGGATGCGCAGGATCGCTGGTTGAGTGCCAAATGTCCCCCCACAGAGATCTGCGGACCACAAACAAGTCCTGAAACCTTGGTCAGGTCCTGGCTCGAAGCCAGCCAAAATGGGCTGTGCAGCGTTCTGACCAAATACACCTCTCCACAGCGCACAAAGATTGTTCAAGATTATTGTGGAAAAACCTTGAGCTATAAGATCAATACAATTGAGATTAATGACTCACGTGGTGATATTGTTGGCAAGCAAAACCTGAAGGAAGCCATTATCCTTGGAAATTTAGAATTCATCCGAAATGGAGAAAGCCATTCCGTACAGAAATGGTCGCTCGTCCTTGAAGATATTGGTGGAAAATGGTATGTGTATGAAGGATATCACTAGCGGGAAAAGAATGAATGTGTAATGAACTTGATATGAGAGGCGATCGTCTCATTTGTATAATAAACTGAGTTTTTGATTTGGAGGAACTAGGTAGCGATCAAAATTAAGATTGTGCCCGTTGTGACTATTCCTGAAGGGTTTGTAAATTGATGAACGTAAAAAAACTGGAGCCTTATTCAATGAAATCCATACAAGAAACGGTAGATGTTGTTATCGCCGGTGGTGGGACGGCAGGTCACATCGCGGCCATTCAAGCCGCCAGGGCTGGTGTGACCACCTCAGTAATTGAAGCCGGGAGCATGTTGGGCGGCACCATGACTGCTGGTGGGGTGTATATGCCGAACCATTTCTTCAGCCCTCACGGTCCTGTTGTGCAGGGTATTCCCTGGGAGCTATACTCCAAATCAAAAGAAATCGAAGGGCTTGAGCTACCTGATTACAGGAGAAGAAGACCGGTAGAGTCACCCGGTCACTACAGCTACATCAATATCCCCATTTATGCCGCCGTAGCCGAGCAAGAGGCTTTGAAAGCGGGCGTGATCCTTCATTACCATGAGTTTATTGCAGCGGTTAAAGCAGCAGGAGATTCTTGGGAGATCACTTCCTTCGGCCGCGGCATCCAGCGCACAACGAAGGCCAGGGAGATTATCGATTGCTCTGGAGATGCTGATATCGTGAGAATGTTAGAGTTAAAAGTTCTCGAACCGCGGGAATCCCAGCCGGGCGCACTCCAGTACAAAATTGAAGGCATCGAGTATGAGCAAGTATGGAAGGAAGAAGTTCAATTATTGTATGAAGAAGCGATGGAGAGCGGCGAACTGCAGCAAGGCGACTTTGCCTACGCAAACATGGAACCCTTCAAGTATTACCTCGATCACGGCGGGCACAATGCAACACATATTTATGATGTAATCACATATGATGCTGATGGCCAAACGCGGGCAAATATCGATGGCCGGGAGCGAATGCTGCGCATGTTTAAGTTCGTTAAAAACTCGATTCCGGGTGGAGAAAGAGCTGCGCTGAAGATGATGGCCCCGTATGCGGTAGCTCGAGAAACATTCCATGCCTTAGGGGAGTACGTGATCACTCGAGATGATTTCATGAACGCAGTTGATTTTGAGGATAAGGTGTGCAACGCATTTAACTACGTCGATATGCACAGCCAAGAAACAGGCTGTGAAGTCACATTTCTGGATTCCGATGAACTGCTGCCCAAGGTTCCTTTCCGGGCGTTAATTCCGAAGGACAGCCAGAGGATAACTGTGGCAGGAAGAAATGTATCTGCAAACCGGGTCGCCTTCGCTGGTATCCGCGCCCAATGCACCTGCATGGCAATGGGCCAGGCGATGGGCGCCGCGGCTGCCCTCGCAGTTCAGAGAGGTGTGTATTCCCGGGAAGTCAGCAGTCAAGATATTGTCGCACTAACGGTTGAGCATGATGCTGTTCCGGTTTGATTTTCGCTGAAAACACAATTTTTCCCGGCTACGCCGGTGGAAATGCCAGTGGGGATAATTCAACGGAAAAGAATCCAATTTGACCTCCCCACTAGAAGCATAACATCCACCATTAAATTTGCATCCAAGCAATTAGAAATTGGGGGAATTCGTGTAAGTTTCATTCATTTAACGAGATTCGTTCTGTCTAACCCCTAGAAATCTGTTGGTTTTATTAGAATTGTCCATTTCCAGTTGACAAGACTTGTGAAATATTGTATTATTTGGCTGATCAAACAGACAGACCGGTCTGTCCTTTAGCGACCCGAATAATCCGATTATGCCTCTCAAAAACCAGATCGTACACGAATCTCGCAAGCTTTTTTCACTCAATGGATTCCTCGGCACCGGGATCAACGACATCATCGCTGCTTCAGGGACTTCAAAAGGGGGCTTCTACAACCATTTTTCGAGCAAAGAGCAGCTCTTCTACGCAGTTCTGAGTGAATCCCAGGAGCTATGGCGAGAAAGAGTGCAGTATGGGATCAATGAGATCCCAAGTCCAACAGAAAAGATCACTGCAATCTTGAACAACTACAAAGATCGCTACCTCAAGGATGCCGAGAACTTCCCGGGCGGCTGTATATTTATCACTTTCTCTGTCGAGCTGGACGATACCCGTCCCCACTTAATGGAGGAGGTCAACAAAGGTTTTGAAGGCTTTACAGGTTTGCTTAGAAGTCTTCTGGATGAGGCGAAAATTGCCAACGAATTGTTTCTAGACACGGATTCCGCGGCTGTAGCTGAGACATTATTTGCCGGTATGCTGGGCGCTTCAGTCTTGTACGGAGTGGATAAAGACCAGGAAATCTTAGACCGCTCGATCAATTCGCTCATAGATTATGTTTTCCAGCTCAGAAATGAACATTTTCAGGAATAACACATATAACCATCCAAGTTCAATTATGCGTATGAAACTTTTTGATTTCACATCCCGTCAATCAAAGAAATCTAATTCCGAAATGGAGAGGAGGTTGACAGCAAAATAAATCAGGAACAACACCTGTAAATTATATTTTCTGGAACAAGATATTTCGGAAATACTGGATCGATGAATAAACAAATTCATTTAAATTCAAGGAGATGATCATGGCCACCGTACAGGAATTAGAACAAGGGCTGAATAAATATTTTCGCCCGCTCACTTTCCCTCTGGCGATAAAGATGCTCAAATCGGAGGATGAAATCCCTGATAGAACCCGCCGACCGATGGAACATTTGGGGAAGAAAGTTGCCATTTGCCAGGGCATTGGCATGGCCCGTAAATATGGATGGGCGATCGCCATGGGCAAGGAGGACATGCAGTGCTCACTGGGAGCTGCACCGTTTGGCTTCTTCAAAGATATAGATTTTTATAATGAGGGTAATTTATCAGCAGGCATGTTCACTCCCTCCACCGAGGTCGGTAAAACCCAGGAAGATCTGGTCGATCGCTTCGGTTATGGTGAGTACAAATACATCCTGGTTGCACCGCTGCAGTTCACCACCTTTGAGCCCGATCTCTACATGGTCTACGGCAATCCAGCGCAAATTATGCGCCTGATCCAGGGCGCCCTGTACAACGAAGGTGGTGCCGTACACTCGTCAGCCATGGGTCGCCTTGGTTGTGCAGCGATCATCACCGTGATCAAGGAAGATAAATGCCGCTATATCGTTCCCGGGAATGGCGACCGCATCTTCGGTATGACCCAGGACTATGAGATGGCTTTCTTCATCCCGCCATCAAAAGCCGACACCTTGCTGGATGGGCTGCTCAAGACTCACAAGGCAGGCGTGCGCTACCCGATTACCAGCTTCTTTGACTTTGAAGGCACTTTCCCGCCCTCCTACCGTGAACAAATGAAGATCTGGGAAGAGGCAGGTGAATTATGAGCCAGGAATTTTCCGGCAAACAGAGGGTCTCCGCAGCATTCAAAAAGACTTTTACGGATAAGGACCCCGAGCTCGACCGAGTCCCGGCTTACATCTTCACCGGCTCCTGCAATGCAAAACTGATTGGAGCTTCGGTTAAAGAGCTGCTCACGGATCACAAGGTGTTCGCTAAAGCCCAAATTGCAGCTTATGAGCGCTATCAACCAGACATCATGATCATGATGTGGGATTTGAGCATGGATATCGAAGCCATGGGCAACGAACTGCGTTATCCCGAAGACAGCATGAGTGTTGTGGTCAGCGAATTCCTGGATGACAAGAGCAACTTCAGCAAGCTCCAGGTGCCCGATCCCCAGAAAGATGGGCGCATACCTGGATACCTCGAAGCCTGTGTTGAATTAAAGAACGCGGTGACAGAGGCCCCGGTTTCCGGTGTGATCGCCGGACCCTGGACAATTGCCATGGGATTGCGAGGCGCAAACAACCTGATCGTCGACACCAAAATGGACCCGGATTTTGTCCACGAGCTGATGAAGGTCAGCACAGAAGCCACCAAGGCATTCACCGAAGCGCTCAATGAAATCGGGATCGGCGTCGGCTACTCAGAAGCCCCAGCCTCCTGCAACCTGATCTCTCCAGGCATGTATCGTGACTTCGTCTTTCCTTATCACAAGGAGCTGGTTTCCTACTTTAAGGAACAGAAGGTCGGCGTCGGCATCCACATCTGCGGGAATGCTAACCCGATCCTGGAGGACATGGTCGCCACCGGCGCCAGCAATATCAGCGTTGATTCCGGTACAGACCTCGGCAAAGCTGCAGAAGCTGCGCGCGGCAAAGCGGTCTTGATCGGCAATGTTCCCACCGAGTTATTCCTGGCAGAGAGCAAGGATGTGATGCGAGATGCAGTTCAGAATTGCCTCGACCAGGTAGTGGACGACAGCGGTTATATCCTCGCCCCCGGTTGTGAAGTACCAACCATTGCCCCACCGGAGAAGATTGACTGGTTTATGGAATTAGCCAGCGAGGTTGGTTCATACCAATAAACACAGGATAAATTAATCAGGTCTTGCCATACTTACCAGAATGGCAAGACCTAGACCTGTTGTTGAGCAGCAATAGAGGTGACAGCGGATGAGACTTGAACGAAAAGTAGCCCTGATTACCGGTGGAGCAGCCGGGATCGGTAAAGCCACCGCAGAGAAATTTGTCCAGGAAGGAGCCAGGGTCGTCATTTGTGATGTCAATGAGGCTGTTGGGCAGGAGACAGCCAATGATCTGGGGGAAAACTGTACATTCTACAAGGTCGATATATCCGATCGCCAAATCGTCCAGACCTGGATCGAAGAAGTGATCTCCGCGTTCGAGCGGATCGACATCCTGGTAAACAACGCTGGAATCCTGCGCGACGCTACCCTGGTCAAAGTCAAGGATGGCGAACTCGTCAAGCAGATGAGCGAAGAGATCTTCGACGCGGTCATCTCTGTGAATTTAAAGGGCGTGTTTAACTGCACACAAGCTGTCGCGCCATACATGATCCGCCAGGCAGCAGGTTCAATCATCAATGCCTCTTCAGTCGTTGGGTTGGACGGGAACTTTGGCCAGACCAATTATGTGGCTTCCAAAGCTGGTGTGGTCGGCATGACCAAGGTCTGGGCGCGTGAATTGGGCCGGTACAACATCCGTGTCAATGCTGTTGCTCCGGGAATGATACTTACCGAAATGCTGCTATCAATGCCTGAGGATATTCTGGAATCCTTCAAGCAAAAAGCATCGGTTAAAAGGTTGGGCACTCCAGAAGAGGTCGCCAATGTCTACCTGTTTCTGGCCTCAGATGAAGCCAGCTATATATCAGGTGAAGTCGTCCGGGTAGATGGAGGCCTGGTAATCGGGACATAGTGAATATTCATGCTTAATGGGAGTTTTTACAGATGGAGCTAGCCAATCCTGAGGCACTGGGTTTCTCTGCGGAGCGATTAATTCGCATCAACAGCCTGATGGAGCGCTATGTAGATAGCGGTAAATTGGCCGGGATAGAGACCTGCGTTGTCAGACATGACCAGGTAGTGCACCGCGAAACTTTCGGATATCAAAATCTTGAGACAAAGACACCCATGTCGGGTGATTCAATATTTCGCATCTATTCCATGACCAAGCCGATTGCATCCGTGGCGTTGATGATGTTGTTTGAAGAAGCTAGGTTCAACCTCACCGATTTGGTCAGCAAATTCATACCTGCATTCAAGGATGTTAAAGTCTGGGGTGCAGATGGTGCACTAGTAGCTCCTGTACGACCCATGACAGTTCAGGATTTGCTGCGCCATACAGCTGGGTTGAGCTATGGTGGGTATGCCGACTCGCAATCTCCCGTGGACAAGTTATACGATGAAGCAGACCTCTTCAATCCCAAGATCACAATCAAAGAGTTTTCCGAGCGTGTTGCCAACCTGCCGCTTATCTTCCATCCAGGAGAGAAATGGCATTACAGTGTTGCCACGGATATCGTCGGCTACCTGGTAGAAGTGCTGGCGGACAGGCCGCTGGGAGACTTTATCCAGGAAAAAATAATTGGTCCTTTGGGGATGGTGGATACTGCCTTTCATATTGACCCCTCTAAGTTGGACCGTTTTTGCACCCTCTACGGTAAAACAGCGGACAGTGATTTTGGTGTGCTAGATTTGCCTGAATCCAGCGAATTTCTCCCACCAGTGACATTACATTCCGGCGGATCTGGGTTGGTATCTACAACCGCTGATTACTTGAAATTTGCCCAATGCATATTAAACAAGGGTGAGTTGAATGGCGTGAGACTGCTTGGACCCAGAACAGTAGCATTAATGACCTGCAACCACCTCCCTGCTGGGCTGACCCCAATTGCGTTTGAAGGTTCGGATCCCATGTTGGGAATGGGATTTGGATTGGGATTTGGCGTAATGTTGGATGCTGCCCAAAGCGGGGTGATGGGATCGGTGGGCGATCACAGCTGGGGTGGGTACGCAGAAACCTTTTTCTGGATCGACCCGCGGGAAGATATGATCGCAATCATGATGAGCCAGTACCTGCCATCACAAACTTACCCAATTCGGAAAGAATGTAGCACCACCGTTTACCAGTCGCTTATCAGTTGAGGTAATCATGACGGAAAAACCTAAAAGCAAGAAACCCCGATTGATCAGCTTCCGCATCCGTAAATCCCCGTATTTCGAGGCCACAGAGCGATACGGGTGCCGGGCATATACCACCTACAATAATATGTACCTGCCCCTGGTTTATCAAGACCTGGTGAGTGATTACTGGCATATCAAGAAGGGTGTCACCCTGTGGGACGTGGGCTGCCAACGACAGGTCGAGATTACGGGTCCGGATGCCTTCAGGTACCTCCAACATTTAACGCCCCGAAATTTAGATGATTTTCAAATTGGTCAATGTAAATATCTTCCTCTCACCACGCCAGGTGGGGGTATTCTCAATGACCCGGTGTGCACCCGCGTTGGTGAAAGCCAGTTCTGGCTTTCCATCGCCGACCGGGATATTCATCTCTGGGCAAG
>PVMK01124959.1_pt1 | contig 19942 bp, 16 predicted proteins | sample 1853481 | NCBI WGS metagenome assembly PVMK01 (sample SAMN08533507, study PRJNA380276) | Marine sediment metagenome, whole genome shotgun sequencing project. | reverse complement strand
CACTTGTGTGCCGTTCCGGCAGGACAGATTATCGCACAGCTTGGGGATACGACGGATGATCCCGTCATGCTTCCACTGACACCAGAGCAGGCCATCACCTTGGTCTCCGTAAGTGGTGGTTCACCGCCAGGCGTGCAAGGCTTCAGCGTGATGATGCTGTCCGGTCCGGAAACCTATCAGATCCAACTGCCGGGCAGTCCCGATACAGAGAATGTGATTTTCCTGGCCGATGCCCAAGGGAGTCCGTATTTTGGGGTTGGAGCCTATTTCCCAGAGGGGAATTTTACCTCCGGGGTGGAGAATGAAGATAAGGATGCCGTTGAGACAGGCACTTCCATCGCAGGAACCTGGCAAGATCATTCTGAATCTGGCAAGTTGACCTGTAACGGCTCTTCAATGGACATACCCTCCGAATCAGCTGGTGTGGTTGTGATTATTGACAACGGACAAGGCATTATCATTGAAGGTATAAAGGATTTCCCAAAACTTGAGGTGATGCTCTTATCGGACGGCACATACCAAGCGGACATAGACACATTGCCAGATGGCTCGCCCGGTACAGGGCAGCTTCAGCTAGCGCTTGTCTCGCCGGGAAGAATCGAGGGCCAGTACACTTCCTCGTTCGAAAATTGTACGATTGTGGTACCGATTACCATGACGCTCATCACTGCTGCGGAAACCGCTGGTGAAGATAGCCTGGCACCTCTGAAACCTGCTGAATTCAGTGCTGAAGAACTTTTCAATCCAGGTGACACATTTATTCCGCAAGTCGAAGCCTGTCTTTCTTTCCCGGAGATATGCAAGGACGAACTCACATTTTTAGAATCTATTAATGCATTAATGAGCGGATGGGGCACATTTGACGGTGAATCCCGATTTATTACTATAGGTTCCGTATCTGGTGGTGGGGGGGCGGGAAAAGTGATTCCCATCAGCAATAATTGTGACACCGGTGATAGCAGCCAGACTGGGACAGCCTGCGTTCCAGCTCCTGACCAGGGAAACGCATATATTCCTCCCTATCCCGCCGATGCAGGTTGGGGATCCAAGGGGGTCGGGAATCCCACCCTTATCTCGGTCCTGGATGTCAATGCAGCTAGTGTCATTAATGGCATATATGATTTATGGATGGTGATGGGAATCCCAGGACCGGATGATTGGGATGGTTTCGTTGATATCAACGCCGATTCAGTGCAAGTTTATGAGTTGGACTCGGACACAGGCCAACAGACGCAATGGGAGCAGATCAAGATTACAGACAATGGATTAGAAATCACAACCGATCACAATCGGCTGTTCGTTATCTACCTTTTTCTGACAGCGGAAGATGCGCTCAACGCGCCAGTAGTGCTTTACTCACCGCAGCAATAGCGCGACTGTGAGGTTTCATCTCCCAAGCCCTGTTGGATTCTCTCATCCCGACAGGGCTTTATTGTTATTATGTTGAGCGAACGGAAATCGTGAACCCAGTTTTCCCCAAACTCGTTTATAAAACGGGAAACTTGTCAGGCATCGGAGTATCCCGAGCTGGTGATCGAGAAAAAGCAGAGCACGCGCAAGAAGCTCCGCCGCATGGGAGCTTCTTGCTTAGCGATGAAAATGGGGTCGAAAGTGGTTTTTCAACGGTTTGCCAGACTCCGTCGTTTGGTTATCCGTTACGATTCGGTAGCAGCAAAAATATCACACTCTGATCCATCTGAGTCAAACATATAGCGATCGCTTAGCGTCCCATATCAAAGTGCGGTAATGTCAGTTCCAACCCTGGCAGCGGATCGGACATGTTCATCTGCGTTGAAACGCTGATATAGCTGCTCAAGAATCCAGTATTGGGTAATACTTCTCCGGTTTATTTCGTTCGACAACCTGTTCGGCAGCCAGCGCTAGGCGCAGCATCGTAACTTCATCCCACGCCCGACCGATAGCTTGCATACTCAAAGGCAGACCAGTTGCGTTATATCCAACTGGAAAAGCGATTGAAGGGAGTCCCGTCATATTTGCATACAGTGAAAAGCGGGCTATGGCGGTCAAAGTTCCCAGATCTGATTCTCCATAGGGTAATGTTCCCTTAGTAATGGGGGGAGCAGGCACGCCAGTTGCCGGTGTTATGATGGCATTAACCTCATTTAAAATGTTGTTAAAATCCCAGATCATTTGAGTACGCACGCGCTGGGCTTTAATATAGTCCCGGCTGCTCATGGATCGAGCCAGGGTCAGGTTGGTGCGTACATCTAATCCATGATCTTTGTGGTGTTCTGCGTGATATTCTTCCATCGCCTGAGCCATTTCATTGGAAATCGTGATTAGGTGAGCATTCTTGCCGGCTTCTAAATTGGGGATCGTGATCATTTTGATCTTTGCGCCCATTTTCTTAAATTGCTCCAGCATGGCCCGATTACCTGCAATCTGATCATCGGTAGCATGATTGAACCAATGATCATAAATGCCTAAGGTTAAGTTACTGAGATCAAGGTTATCCCACCCGTTTAGCGTAGGCGTGGGTTGATGCATCGTATCAGGCTCATTTGGGTCAGCGCCAGCGATGATCCCCCAGCTGATGGCGATATCGGTGGCAGTGGCACCCAAAGGTCCTAGATGACCAACACTCCAATCCAAGGCGGTGTGCCATAGCTGCTCACGCGGGTATAGGTGGATTTGAGGCCGACTACACCGCACAATGATGCTGGTATGCGGATCGAACCTCCACCATCAGCGCCTAACGCTACAGGAACTAAGCCAGATGCAACCGCGGCACCAGAACCGCTGGAACTGCCTCCAGGGTAATGGTCCAAGTTGTAAGGGTTACGGATCGTGCCGGTGTTCGGGTTAAAACCAGTAACACCAATACCAATCTCATGCATATTGGCCTTACCGATGATGATCGCCCCAGCTGCTCTTAGGCGGGCAACGATGGTAGCATCATATTTTGCAACCTTTTTTATAAAGGAGGTTCCCAGAGTTGTAGGGTAAGGAACCACGTTTATTTCTTCTTTCACTGCTACCGGGACTCCATCCATCGGTCCCAAAGGGTTACCTGCTTTATGGCGTTTGGATGAAGCATCGGCCTGTTCATAAATCTCATCTGCGATACTGTTGGTGATCGCATTCAGAGGGCGGTCGCCGGATTTGCCGTCCGCAACCGCTTCGATTACCCGCTCGGCAATTTCACTTGGGGTAATTTTTCCATTTTTGTAAGCATCGGCATAATGAAGGACGGTGGCAAATTGAAAGCTCCCTGGTCGGCTGCCCGGAGCCCTCTTGGGTATTTCATTCGCGGGGACGCATTCGGCTTCTGTAGCCAAACGACCGATAAAATGGATCGGTTTTAATGTCGGGGGAGCTTCTACATCCATTTCTCGAAATTCCTCTATGCCAATATCAGCCAACAACTTATTGATCAATAAGTTTCCAAATGGACCTTCGAGAAGATATGCAAAAATACGCAGGGCACTCCCCTTTAGGATGGGCGCCTTAACAGTTTTTAAATCATATGTTGTGGTTTCACTTTTTTTAGCCAGTGTATTCATTTTGGTTCCTCCTTTTCGGGAAATTCATACCACAAACAGCCAAGACTGCGCCGCTTGGGTTATTAGAGTTATTCTAAAATTACAGTTTTAGTTAGCACGCATTCGCTGATTTCCCCTACCATTTCTAATGTTACTTCCTGGGTTGAACCCGCGCTAGTTACAAAGGACTCTAGATAAGTAAAATCTTCAACCTTGCCCGAACTATCAACAGCGGCAAATTCAGTCCAGCTGAAATTGAGTGAGCAAGAACCATTATCAGTTTTGTCCTCACCGGAATAGCGCCAATGGTATTATCATCGTAGAAGAAAATACATCCGTTGTCAACAGCCCCTACTAAACATCGCACAAAAGATCTGTTGAAATATGAGATATTATCGTTATACTTAGAATAGGTTTATACAAATAGTAGATGGAATATATTTAGAGATACTGAGAACCATAGGAACACTCAGATTCAAAAAATTGGAAGCGGTGAACCATAGATCTAATTTGGTCGCTTATCCCTCAAAGTAAATTCACAATACAGCGGAAAAATCTGTGCGCAGCAAATAGCGAAACCGGCCTTGTGGCGGGTTTGTTTTTTTAAAGGAGGTGGAATTTCTGGTTCAAGAGAATAGTAGCAATACAACAACCCGTTTTAAGAATGCAAAACCCTCAAAATATCTATCCCCCGATCAAACTGTGACGCCGTGTGGAAATCCGTCCTTCGAGACGGAATATGGGCAGCAAAATACAAAAATTCCCGCAAGGTAATATCTTGCGGGAATTTTGTGTGCTGGCAATGCAACCAGTTTAGAAATCGGATGGCATGATTTCGGTAGCGTCAATGATGCTTGTATCGGAAGCGGCCTGTAAGTAGGCTTGGCCTCGAAGATGCGCGTTAATGGTGGTCGCGTAGGCCGCAGTAAAGAATACGCCGATAAAACAGGCCACAATACCTAAAGAAGCGATAAATCCAGCGGCCAGGCTGCCTAAAAATACGATCGCATAAGCACCCGGTTGGGCACGTACCAGACCAACGACCTCACCAAAGCGGAATGCGGAGCTGAGGTCATTTTTGGCTGCCATATTACCCAGCGCGGCCGGAACGATAAAAGCCATGATCAGTGAGTAAATAAAAACCAGGCAGCTGATGCAGAAAATGACAAAGGAAAGTCCCGCTATAAGCGCCTCGTCATTGGTCGAATCTATGCCGCCAATGGCAGCTAGTTGTACACAAGCTTGCAGCAAAATCACGGGGAGCATATAAGCAAACCACACCACGGCCACTTTAAAGCCGCCGCCAAGTATCTCGCCAAATTCGCTCCAATCGGGCAGCGGTTCAGGGTCTTTTTTGATCACCCGGCGCGTGATTGCAAGGCCCCATCCTGCGATCAGCAATGGGCCGATAACGGGTATCAAGATGAAGAGGGCCGCAAGGCCAACTTTTTTGAGCCAATCTTGGTCCTCGAAAGGATATGAAAAAGCTTTGCCAAAATCCATATTATTTCTCCTTAAATAGTGAAATTATGAGATGCGAGTCAATAAGGGCTGAGCAGTGTACTAATTCTAACGGCTAGCAGCATATTTTGCCATACTTAATGGGGCAACAAAACAAGAATGGGCGTAATATATCATATATTTTTTTGGTTTGCATGATGGCAGGTTGATAAGTTATGCTTTTTTCTCTCCCTTGGATAGAAAATACTTTGTGGCCTCGGCTGAAAATGCGGGGATGAAAAGAAGCGGTAATAAGATGCTCCAATGGGCCCATTGCAGTGCAATTGTGCTGAAAATTGTTTGTAAGAAAGGAACATATATTACGGCTAAGAGCAGCACAAGCGATGATAGAACAGCCCAGTTCATACTGCGGTTCGTAAATAGACCAACTTTAACAATTGGATAGTACTCGGAGCGCGCCGTGAAAGCTCGCAAAAGCTCTGAGAAAGAGAGCGCTACAAAGGCCATGGTCCTGGCCAGTTCAGGCGAATCTGGGTATGCGTTCAAGCCCCAAAAATATGCGGTTAAGGTAATTGCTGTGATGGCAATGGTTTGGATGATGATACCGGTGCGCATTCTATGGTTAATGATCGGTTCTGAGGGGGAGCGCGGTGGGCGGTCCATAATATCGGGATCGCCTTTTTCAACACCCAGTGCCAGCGCCGGGGCGCCATCCGTGATCAGGTTCAGCCATAACAGTTGAATTGCGGTCAGGGGCGAGGGCTTATCCATTAATATTGCAATGAAGATGATCGCGATCTCGGCCAAATTGCATGAAATTAGATAATAAACAAATTTGCGAATGTTACTGTAGATCACTCGGCCCTGTTCTACCGCAGAAACGATGCTGGCGTAGTTGTCATCCGTCAGCACCATATCGGCGGTTTCTTTGGTCACATCGGTGCCAGTGATGCCCATTGCCACGCCAATATCCGCCTGCTTGATTGAAGGGGCATCGTTGACTCCATCACCGGTCATGGCGACGACTTCACCATTAGCACGCAAAGCGTTGACCACGCGCAATTTATGTTCGGGAGAAACACGTGCAAAGACATCGGTTTCAGCAACTTTACCCTGCAGCGCACGATCATCAAGGGCATCGATATCTTGACCGCTCAACACGTGCGACCCCGAACCCATCAACCCAATATCTTCGGCGATGGCACGCGCTGTGTTGGGATAATCGCCTGTGATCATGATAGTGCGGATTCCAGCTTTGCGAGCGACCTTGATCGCTGTGGGAACTTCAGGGCGGGCGGGATCGATCATGCCGATCAGGCCGACAAAGATCAACCCTTGTTCAAGTTCATCGGAGCGCGCCTCAACATCGTTTTCATTATTCATGTGCCGGGTGACACGGAAAGCCACACCCAATACGCGCAGTGCTTCTTGGGTCATGGAGTCATTGGCTGCTAGTATACTGCGGCGCTGCTCATCGTCCAATAGAACCGCTTGATCATCGCGATTTTGGTAGTGGCTGCATTTTTGCAGCACAATATCAGGCGCGCCCTTAACGGCAATAACGAAAGCCTGATGGGCTTTGTCATCGTAAAAAGGGGATAGATCCTCTGGCCGGGGATCACGAATGCTATGAATAGTGAGCATACGTTTGCGGTCAGAGTCAAAGGGTATTTCTTCAATGCGAGGATAGGCATGCTGCAGGGGGTTAAGTTCAGCGCCAGCCTTAGCGGCGGCAACCATCAACGCGCCTTCAGTGGGATCACCAACTATCTGATAATTTTTTTCTCCAGGCTCCAATTCTAAAACTTCAAGAATGGCATCGTTGTTCAGCGCGCCTACCCAAAGTGCGGTATGGACGGCCGGGAATTTTGATAAGTTAACAGGTACCCCATTGTGGAAAAATTCTCCTTTGGGGCTGTATCCACTGCCGCTAACATCAAGCAAATCGCCATCCACAGCCACGCGTGTAACTGTCATTTCGTTTTGAGTTAACGTGCCGGTTTTATCCGAGCAGATAACTGTAGCAGCTCCTAAGGTCTCTACCGAAGACAAGCGGCGGATCAGGGCATTGCGTTTGATCATTTCGCGCATGCCCAAAGCCAAGCTGATGGTGACTACCGCAGGTAAGCCCTCTGGAACAGCGGCAATCGCCAGGCTGACTGCAATGATGAACATTTCTAACGGTGGCGAGCCACGCAGCCATCCCAGAACAAAGACCAGGCCGCTGATGATCAGAGCAGCCCACCCCAACGTGCGTCCTAGCTGATCGAGACGTTTTTGCAGCGGAGTCTGCTCCTGTTCAACGGACTGCAGCATGGTGGCGATCTTGCCGATTTGTGTTTTCATGCCTGTATAAATGACCACGCCAGTACCACGCCCATAGGTAACAACAGTACCCATAAAGGTGATATTGTCTTGATCGCCGATCGGGGCATCGGACGGCAACTGAGCTTGGGCGTCCTTCTTTGATGGCACGGATTCGCCTGTTAGCGCGGCTTCCTCTACTTTAAGGTTGGCTGTATCGAGCAGACGCACATCCGCGGGGATATAGTTGCCGGCCTCAAGAAAAACAATATCTCCAGGCACCAGCTCACGTGCAGGGATGCTGATGCGGTGTCCATCACGCAGGATATTGGCTTCGGGAGCGGCAAGCTGCTTCAATGCTGCTAAAGCCTCCTCAGCTCGGCGCTCTTGAAAAACGCCTAAGATTGCATTGAGCACAACAATTGCCATGATGACCACGGCTTCAACCCAATCACCCAATATCGCTGAGATCAGTGAGGCGGCAATTAACAGCATTACCACAAAATCTTTAAACTGATCCCATAACATTTGCCAAATTGTCGTGGGTGGTGCCTCGGTAAGTTTGTTGAGACCGTAGATATTTACGCGCTCTTGTGCGTCCGCTGAAGATAGCCCTATTGCTGGCAATACATTCAATTTTTCTGCTACTTGATCTGCTGCCAAAACGTGCCATTTGATATTGTCGAATGGCGTTGGTTGTTTTTCAGCAGTTGGTTTTGTTGGCATTGATAACTCCGCATTAAGAACTACCGTTATGGCAAGATATTCAAAGCTTAGGGAATAGCTGATCCCCTGTCTGAGTGCGATTATACCGCTCTCAGGGTAACTAACCCCATTATTTTTACCGGGTTGCGTGCCAAATCAATGATTGTTTGTATAAAAATCAGGATTAAAATTGCGCGCACAGGCACACCATGAGGCTGCCAAAAGAGCGGTTGTTAATTAAGTTATTTGTTTGGCGCACCGTGCGGGGTTTTTTGACCCTCAACAACTAAAAATAGAATTACCAAGGTCGATATCTGATCAACGGACAGCCCCAGGTTTGTTTTCCCAAGGGCTGTGGCAAATCGTGTTTTTCTTTATGGGGACGGAACTGATGTGTCTGCTTGGCTGCCGGATCGCTGCGAGAAGATATACCAATCAGCAATGGTATTGAAGCGGTCAGCGGTGTCAAAGAGTGGGCCGATGCGCACACCCTTGATTTCTGTATCTACACCGTAGGTTGCCATCGGGTAGAAGAGCGGCAGCGCAGGCATCTCATTGACAAAGCGTACCTGGAAGTTGCGGTAAAGCCGGGTGCGTTCTTCGGGGTCTACTAAGATACGGCCTTGTTCAAGATACTCGCTGGCCTGTCTGTCATTCCACATGGCGTAATTCTGGCCCTTTTTAGTTTGCGTTTGATGCCAGAAAGGATACGGATCAGGGTCTGGTGATTGCGAGAGGTTAATATCCACCAAGACAGCCTCATAATCGCGAGTTTCAAGATAGTTTTCAATTAATTCTTGATAAGGTACGGCTTGCAATTTGACGTTAACTCCCAGACGGCCCCAATTTTCCTGAATGGCACCTGCCAGGGATGTGTAAGGCTCTCCTTCGGGGTGGGTCAGCGTGAAGGAGAGGAAGATCCCATTTTCATTGGCGCGGATACTGCCGCCTTCGGTCGGGATGGTATAGCCAGCATCTTTGATTAATTGGATGGCTTGTTCAGGTTGATAATCAATGCGCACAATATTTTCGTAATAAGCCCAAGTATTGGGGAAAATAGGTCCATCGGCGATGGTGGCCTGGCTATTTAAAACTCGGTCTACCATCCATTGGCGGTTAAGCCCCATCAGCAAAGCATGGCGAATGGATGCGTCTTGGAAGAAGGGCAAATGAGCATTATCTAAATTGAGAAATATCAACGAAAGCTCAGGCAGACGGCCAGTATAAAGATCAAGGTTAGGAGATTTTAACGCCTGAGGGAGAATTTCAGCAGTGATTTGGCTGATCCCTTGGACCTCACCGGCCTGGTAGGCAGTTAAGGCTTGGGCGGCGGTATCGTAATAGCGGAAAATGATCTGATCGATGAAAGGACGTTCTTCGTAAAAATTATCGAAGGCAGTCAGGACGACACCGGCGATACGGCCATCTTCAACGATCAATTGCTCGAAACGGTACGGTCCGCTGCCAATGGGGTGTGCATTAAAGGGGTCGCCAATTAACTGTTCGGGGGTCAGTCCGCCCAACAAATGGGATGGCAAAATGCCAATAGTAAGATAATCTAAGAAAGGAGAGAAAGGTTCGGGGAGGCGAAACTGCAGCGTGCGCTCATCCAACTCAATGGCTTCGATCGCGTCCCAAAAGGTGCGTAAATCTTCAGGAATTGGCAAATTGGGGTTGCGAAGCAAATCGATGGTATAAAGCACATCGGCGCTGGTGACCGGGTTGCCGTCGTGCCAAACCGCGTCGGTGCGTAGCGAGAAATTATAGACCTTGCCATCCAACGAGATGCCCCAAGATTCGGCTAGTGCTGGCTGCGGCAGCCCGCGATCATCGAAAAAAAGCAAACTGCGGAAAACAAGGTGGTTAATGTCACGATCCGCAGGATTATAAAAAGCTAGCACTGGATTGAGACGCGAAAATTCACCAATCAGCCCTTCGGTATAATGTCCACCCGTGACAGGCTTGCGCTCGAGTGGTTGAACATTAACCGGCTGCTGTCCAAAAAGCAGCGCGCCGATAGCCACAAGAGCAAGAAATACAATGAGGAGTTGCCAACGCAATTGTTTCATAAGTGCGCTTTATGCAATAAAAAAAGGCGCCATGCGGCTCAGTTTTTTTGATAACCTTAAATTACCAAAGACCGGAGCTTGGCGCCTTTTTTAGATAATTATCCAGTAAAAAGAACAGTGACTATAGCTAATGCGAAGAAAAGCACGCTTAACCCAATGGTGATGCGAAAGAGTAATTTTTCGACGCCGCGTCGAGCTGTGAAAACACCGCCAGCATCACCGCCGGTTAAACCGCCGAGCCCGGCGCCTTTGCTTTGTAAGATCACACTAGCAATCAACGCAATAGACGTTATAATCATTGCGATATTAAGATACAATTCCATGACAAATTCTCCCATTAAATAATGAGTGCCAGTGAAAATTGGCGCTCATGTGCTTAAGCAGGGCTGGATTATACCTTTGGCTCAAAGAATCGTCAAATCACCAAAATTATTGAAGAATATGGGACGGCTTTCTGACTGATGCATGAAATAGTGATTAACCTGCATATGCACACACCCTATTCAGATGGGCACGGCACCCACGATGATATTGCTCAAGCTGCAATTAGAGCAGGTATTGATGCTGTAATTGTTACAGATCATAATATATGGGTCGAGGGCATAGAAGGATATCATGGTGAGGGAAATGAGAAAGTTTTGATGCTGGTTGGGGAGGAAGTCCATGATCAAACTCGCTCTCCACAGAAAAACCACTTACTTATCTTTGGCGCTGATAAAGAATTGGAATCTTTAGCTCAGAACCCTCAAACGTTGTTGGATGCGGTTAACGAAGCGGGCGGTTTGGCTTTTATCGCACATCCTGTCGACCCGGCAGCTCCGATTTATAATGAACCGGACCTTTCCTGGGTGGATTGGGATATTCAAGGCTATGTCGGTATTGAATTATGGAATGCCATGTCGGAGTTTAAATCACTGCTTAGCGATAAATTCCGGGCCATATATTATGCTTTTAATCCGGGGGCAGTGGCACATGGCCCCTTTGAGCAAACCATCCAAAAATGGGATGCCTTACTTAATAATGGTATGCGTGTGGTAGCAATTGGCGGATCCGATGCGCATGCAATGCCAGCCAGCATGGGGCCACTCCGCCGCATTCTTTTTCCTTATGAGTTTCACTTCCGGGCGATCAACACACATGTTTTTACAACTGAACCATTGCGCGGCGAAGTAGAATTTGACCGTGAACAAATCTTCACGGCTCTCCGTCAGGGACATGTGTTTGTCGGTTACGACTTGCCCGCATCAACCAAAGGATTCACGTTTAAAGCCCAAGGAGCAGGCACGAAAGCCTGGATGGGTGATGAGATTTCTTCTAAAAAAGGTGTCACACTGCAAATCCGTTTGCCGCAGCGCGCCGAGTGCATTCTTTTTAAAGATGGCACAGCGCTAAAAACATGGTCTGATCGTGATCTTTGTGCTCACGTGACTGCAGAACCGGGCGTATATCGAGTTGAGGTTTATATAAACTATCGCCGTAAACGGCGGGGTTGGATATTCAGCAACCCAATTTATGTTCGCTAACTTAAGGTTATCTTTTTCCATATTATGGGCACCGCAGTCCTTTTGATAAGGCGCACTATCTATGCTGCGCGCTCTCTGCGCTGCGACATTATGTAAGGCCAATATGAAGCATGGTTGCAAAACTACGTTCCCTTAAGGTTGAAGGCATTGTGCTGCGTCATCGCGATTGGGGGGAGTCCGATCGCATGTTGACCTTATTCACCCGCGAATTGGGCAAAGTGCAAGCCTTGGCAAAAGGTGTGCGTAAACCGCGCTCGAGGAAGGCAGGGCATGTGGAACCATTTTCGCGTGCCACGCTGCTGTTGGCTCGCGGGCGCAGTTTTTTTATCTTAACCCAGGCCGAGGCTGTTAATATACACAGTGCTTTGCGTGAAAATTTAATTCTATTAGGGTATGCATCCTATGTTGTGGAATTGCTGGATCGATTTACGCACGAGGAGGAGCAACAGAATCTCTTCTACCGTTTATTGGCAAATACGCTGACACGGCTCAATCGGGGAGATGATCCAAATTTGGTGGCACGCTATTATGAAATCCGCACCCTCGATTTTGTGGGATTTCGTCCCCAGCTTATGACCTGCGCGCAGTGCAAGGTTGAGATTCTTCCTGAAGATCAGTTCATCTCTGGATCTCAGGGTGGTGCGCTGTGTCCTAACTGTGGACGCGCCTCTCGGGAAGCGCGCCCTATCTCGATGCAGGCGTTAAAATATCTCCGTCACTTCCAGCGCAGCAACTACAAAAATGCAAGCCGAGCTAAAATTCCAGAAGATGTATATGCCGAAATCGAAAACCTGACGTACTATTATCTGACCTATGTTTTAGAACGCGGTTTGAATTCGTCGGCATTTTTGCGTCGTGTGCGCGAGATATAAATAATGTGTTTTTGCCTGACTGTCACCGCGAGGTACTTGAAACAATCTTTGCTCATGTTTTGAGGTTTATTCAGGAGAAAATTTCTTGCGTCTTGATCTAATTGTAATGCTGCACGGCGGAACTCATCGGCTTATGGAGAGGAAAATTAAATTCAGGATATACTGAATTTTTAGCGTGAAGGAATGGTTATCTTATGATCCAAGAAAAACCAGAAGTTATTATCGGAGAATTGCTACGCTCGCGCGGCTGGCGCTTGGCCGTGGCCGAATCTTGCACTGGCGGCTTGATCGGTCATCGCATCACAGATATTCCTGGCTCATCAACATATTATATGGGCAGTATCATTGCGTATGCCTATGATGCGAAGGTGCGTTTACTGGGCGTAAAATGGGATACCTTAAACGAACATGGAGCAGTCAGTGAGGCTGTAATTACAGAGATGGCGAGTGGTGTGCGCCGCGTACTGGCTGCCGATGTTGGCCTGGCAGTAAGCGGCATCGCTGGTCCAACTGGTGGCACGGCGGACAAACCGGTCGGCCTGACATGGATCGGTTTGAGCACGCCTTACTGCGACCAGGCTGTTCAATTTGTTTGGGATGGCAATCGTCTTGAAAATAAAGCCAGCGCGGCGCAGGCTGCTTTAGAATACTTGATTGATTTTTTGCAGATGGAAAAAGATGATAGCGATAGAAGTTGACCTTCGCTGGGGTCACAGGAAAAAGGTTGAACCCGTAAGCTTTGTTTGCAAGGGACGTACGTATCAAATTGTTTCTATTGGCAGGCGCTGGAAAATTGGAAAGGACGAGCACATTTTGGTCATGGATGCACGAAATCGGGCTTATCACTTATTTCTTGCCCGAGATGATGCGCAATGGTATTGGGTTAACAGCGATGATAATCCAGCCGTGACCGCGGTCTAGAGATCAGAAGGAACGACGAGATAGGGCAGTTGAGATTCAATCAACCTTAAGGAAAACTATAACCACAGCAGGCTGCTTTTATGCTCAATAAATTCATCGGCAACAGGAAAAAAATTCCCTACATAAAAAAACAACAACCCCCTGGTAATTTAATCAGGGAGTTTGTTTTTTTAAAGCAACAAACGCCTAAGTGAGGGGGGCACCCAAGCGTTTGTTGGTAATATAATACACGATTACGAAATATATAGCAAGGGTGTTTTTGGTAGAATCATTCACAGAACAATGCAAAATTTTAATTTAATATTGCTTTTTTAAGGGATAAACGCCCAAGTATCCCTTAAGTTTCGTACTTTTATTGATGGTTCTAAACGATTGTTATTTTGAAACTCCCAGGAAAAAACTTTAACGCCGGCGATTATTTGTTCTTCGATGGCGAGAAGGTTTTCGCCGTCTGCTGCTAGACCTTTTTGGTGGCGCTTTTTTTTCTATCGCAGGCAGTTCTGGCGGTTGATGCATCCAAGCATGATAAGCATCATCTAGCAGCATGGTTAATAATGCCAACCCATCTTCGTTTTCTGCTAATTGAGCCGCTAAGGGCATAAATCGTTTCATACGCTCAATCTGTAGGCGGTCACGATCGCGTAGACGAGCCTCTAACTGACCGATTAGGCGCTGCGCAACCAATGTGCCCACATCTTCGTCTCGGGGAAGCGGTCGTTCTACGAATTCGATTTTGTAGTGCCTGCCGATACTGCGCAGCTGTCTTTCTTCATTGTGTGCAATCAGCATGACAGCCGTTCCGCTGGCGCCTGCCCGACCGGTACGTCCAGCGCGGTGAATATAGGTTTCAATATCTTCTGGAGGCTCATACTGAAAGACGTGAGAAAGGTTGGGGATATCGATACCGCGGGCAGCAACATCCGTAGCGACAAGAAAGCGTAATTTACCTTCGCGAACGCGCTTGAGAACTTTATCGCGCTTATTCTGTGAAAGATCGGAACTGATCTCATCCGCGTTGTAGCCAAAACGTTGTAAAACCTCGGCTACATAGCCCACTTTGGCTTTTGTGTTGCAAAAAATTATCGCTTGCTGAGGCGTTTCCATTTCGATAATGCGCACCAACGAGCGATCTTTATCCATGCCTGGGGTCAGGTAGTATACATGCTCGGTATCCTCCACGTAGACCCGATCTTGGCTCAGACTGAGGAAGCCCGGTTGGTGCAAAAATTGATGCGCCAGGGCTTTAACATGGACCGGAATTGTAGCTGAAAACATATAACCGTTGACCCCGCGCTTGGGTAGAAAATTTTGTATGCGCAACATATCGGGGTAAAAACCCATCGACAACATGCGGTCAGCTTCATCAAATATCAACATTCTGAGGTTTTTCAGGGTTAGGTTGCGCTTAATCATATGATCTAAAATACGACCCGGGGTGCCAATAACAATGTGGGCACCCTTTTTGAAAGCCTCGATTTGCGGCTTATAGCTAGTACCGCCATAGACCGGTATTGTGCGTATGCCGCTGTTGCCGACCAACAGCTTGGCATCAGCCTCCACTTGGCGCGCCAATTCACGGGTAGGTACAAGCACAAGTACTTGACAGTTATTCTGACGAACATCAACGCGTTCTAGAATTGGCAAAATAAAAGCGCCTGTTTTCCCGCTGCCTGTGCGGGCCTGAACCATCAAATCGCGTTTTGCTTGGATATACGGAATCGCTCTGGATTGCACGGGGCTTAGTTCTGTCCATCCCGCCCGTGTGACTGCATTCTGCATAACTTTCGATAGCTGACTGAGAGAAACGGGTGGCAGCGCGTTTTCCGGTTCGGTTATTTCAACGTGATCAGCATCACGGCGGTGTTCTTCTGTATTCATTTTGCATGCCTTTGAATTTTGCGTGTCATCCCTGCCCCAAATTTCTTGTCTTCATAGAGAATGCTGGAGATCTAAAAAAACAGGACATAACTTATTGAAATAAAACACATCTACACTACCCAACGACACCTGCGTTGGGGGAAGAATAATCTATACTATTTATCAGGATGATAATTTGCTCACTGAGAATCGTCAAGGAAGGGCTGGTGTATCCGAAAGGATCCTAATATATTTAAATATAACCTTGGATCATGTGAGCAAAGTAAATCAACTTTGACAATCAGATGGCTTTAAATGAAGATAAACATTAATAATGGTAATATCTATGAGCATAAAAATTGTATGTTGGTTGGAAAACTAGACGAAATGGTCTGAGAAAATGGGAGAAGAGCCATGATGTCTACTAAAGTTCGTATCCTGCTCGTGGATGATGAGCCGTCCATTATTGAAAATTTAGCGCCATTTCTAGAGCGCTCTGGCTTTGAGGTTAGCACTGCATCCAACGGCGAAGAGGCAATTACAAAAATTGCAGCAGAAGAGCCTGAGTTAGTTGTTAGCGATGTGCTTATGCCAAAAATGGATGGTCGAGAAATGCTGCGTTCTCTTCGACAGAAAGATTATTGGATTCCTGTTATCTTATTGACACAAGTTGGCGAGGCGTTCGAACGTGCTATGGCCCTTGAAGAAGGGGCTGATGATTATATCAACAAGCCTTTCGAACCCCATGAGTTAGTGGCGCGCATCCGGGCTGTACTGCGACGTGCAAAACCCGGAAAACCACCACTATCTGCTGCCTGGAATCTCAAATGTGGTGATCTAAGTTTTGACAGGCGCGCCCGCAGAGCCTATCTTGGCGGTGAAGAAGTCCTGTTGACCCCAAAAGCACTGGTGCTCCTTGAATATCTGATGACTCATCCTGACGAGTTGGTGACTCGCGAACGTCTGCTTGATGTTGTATGGGGCTGGGATTACCCGGTTGGATCACGGGCGGTCGATACTCGTGTGGCAGAGCTGCGACGCGTTATCCGTGATGATGCCGCTAACCCGCGTTATATCGAGACTGTGTCAGGACAAGGTTATCGATTTGCCGCTGATGTGGAGGGAAATTAAATGCGCCTGCGCTGGCTATGGGCCTTAGTTCCACTTGGTTTGGGTACGATCACTGCATTCCTTTTCATCGGAACAGATATTCCCAATCCCCTGCTTTACGCCCAGGCCGATTTGGGAACTTTGGTCTTTGGGCTGGGTGTAGGATTTTCTATATTGGCAGCCATCTCTTTTGCTGTTCTCGAAAGCGCAGAAAAATTTCAGATCGATACCATTATTCAGTCCGCTGAAAACCGGCGCAGATTTTTGCGGCGCTTAGATCATGAGCTCAAAAATCCTCTCACAGCCATATTGGCAGGGCTAGCCAATCTTTCCATTGCCGAATCCCCTGAAGATCGCGGTATAACCCTGCGCAGTGTGCAAACCCAGGTTGGTCGCATGCGCCAGTTGGTAGCCGAACTTCGCAAACTTTCGGAGCTGGAAACTCGCCCATTGGACCTCGGTCAAGTCGAAATGACCGAACTGCTAGAGGAAACTTTTGTCCTGGCCAAAGATACTGAAGGTGCTGATCAACGCGAATTGACCATTTCGATACCTCGCGCCCCCTGGCCGCTGCCAGTAATATTGGGAGACCGCGATTTATTGATTTTAGCGGTCCACAACTTGTTGAACAATGCCATCAAATTCACCCAACCTGGCGATACCATCGAGATACGGGCTTTTGAAGATGGCAATCAGGTAGTCATCGAGGTGGCGGATACCGGACCTGGGATCCCAGAAGAAGATGTTGCTCACGTGTGGGAAGAGCTCTATCGGGGTACAGGTGCTCGCGGGATTCAGGGGAGTGGAATAGGATTAGCTCTAGTTCGGGCCATCGTTTCCCGCCATGAAGGAGATATTACTCTGCGATCAAGACTAGGGGAGGGCACGGTTTTCACGGTGCGTTTACCTGTGGGGAAGTAGCGCATTATATATTTTAATCCTTAATAATGACAAAATCCCGTCTCGTTTGAGATGGGATTTTGTTTTTAATTGTTACCAAGCTGTAACACGCTGCAACTGGAAAATAACACCTCTGTCAATAGCAGGTAACAAGAGCAGTTTAGGATATAAGCAGATTTGAGAAGGAGTAAGAAAATGAAAATTCAAACCAGAATGCGAGAAATCAGAATCACTTTATTCGACATATTTAAGGAGTTTGTTATGGTTAAGACTATAAAATATATGATTACCATGCTTTTGATAAGCCCCATTTTGCTGAGCAGTTGTGGTGTCATTCCCATTATTAGCGGTCTATTATCGGTCTCCCAACCAGAAGTTGATGCCGATCTTGTGCTGCCTCCGGTGTTTGGACCTGAAGCTGCTCGCGAGGCTGCTCTTGAATTCGTGCAATTAAACTTCGGAAGGTCAGCACCCAGTTCCGACTTGATCTGGGTAGGTGATCAAGACCCTACTGACGGCATGGTAGGCTCATCCACAGCGCAATACCTAGCTGATGGCTGGAGCGCCCGGGTAACTTTCCCTCTTGTTGCGCCAAATGCCACTATCTACACTGTCAAAATTGACGGAGATGTTTTTGCTTGGGAAGGCTTGATCAACGCCTACGGAGAGGTAGTCACGACAACTGTCAGTTTGGAACCCACACCCAATGCAGACATTGTCGATCCGACTCCATCAGATGCTCCGGTAATTGGTACGCGCTATTATCGAGATGATTTCCACAGGTTGCCATGGAATATCCCGCAGCTTGGTCGTTGACGGAAGTCTCCTCTGGGGTTGGTCACGACGCGAAAGCCCTACGGCTCCAAAAAGGGACTTGGGTGCTCGAAATCCACTATAAATTCCGCTGGGATAATGTCTCCTTTGGCGGCGGACTGCCTGTAGGAGATGTGGTCGATCGCGGTTGGGTAACTTTGGTTGGTCGATCTATCCCCAATCATTTTGTTGTTTATGATGGAAAAGATAAGGTTATGTTTTTTGGAGATCGTTTTGAGGATTTAGAATTCTATATTCGACTGGAAGCTGATTTCAGTGGCAACACGGACTACTATGCTGTGGATATTCCTGATCACATCGTGGATGAAGCTACCAACATCGTTGCCAATATCATGCGCACCGGACAGCCGGTTTCTCCTCCAGTACCGACCCCTACACAATTACCCCCTACGCCAACCCCTGTGCCTGTACCCTGCAACGCGGTCAGCTTCCAGGCCGATCTGACCATCCAAGATGGCACCGTCTTTGCGCCCAATGCAGACTTTACCAAAATCTGGCGGCTGAAGAATATTGGTTCTTGCAGTTGGACCTCGTCCTATGATCTCGTTTTTGTAGAAGGCAGCCGCATGGATGGAAAAAAGGCGCTGGCATTGCCCGAGAAAATACGCCCTGGTGAGACTTTAGATATTTCCATTGAATTAACCTCCCCAGCAAATGCCGGCGACTACCGTGGTTATTGGATGCTTCGCTCTGGCGATGGCAGTGGTTTGGCTATGGAATGCCGCCAACAAAGCATTTTGGGCCGATATCACCGTCGTGAACCCGGAGGGCGATTACGAATATGATTTTGCTCTTAATTTCTGTGCAGCTACCTGGCGCAGTGACGATATGCGTCTTCCTTGCCCTGGCTACACAACTTCAAATGAAGGCTTTGTCCAATTACTGCAAGATCCAAAATTAGAAAGTCGTAATGAAAATGAACTTGCCATCTGGGTGCATCCCAACGAAGAAAAATCAGGCTGGCTAGAAGGCACTTATCCATTTATGCAAATCGAAGACGGTGATCATTTCAAAGCCTGGGTAGGCTGTCTTAAGGGCTACGACAAGTGCAGCCTGAAATTCTATCTTGATTATGAAGGCGAAAATGGAAAGGTTCGTCGATTGGGAGAATGGATCGAAGAATATGATGGCGACGTAACCATGATTGATCTTGATCTATCAGGTTTAGCTGGAAAAACCATACGACCCATCCTGGGTGTTGAAGTGCTGACGAAAAATGTGAATGACGCTCACGGTTTCTGGTTTGTTCCAATCATTGCCAACCAAGATTAATCCAAAATATTGTTGGAGATGCCCTGATAGTGTTTTGGGCATCTCCAAACCAGGAAAATCTGTGATGAAACTTTGTTTGTTCTTGTTAATATGCTTGCTCTTTTTGATCACCTTGGCATCATCGTGCAGTTCTCATATGATCATTATTACTATTGTTATTCCTTCACAGTTAACCCCCTATTACCAATGGTTAGAAGATTTTCCGGCCTGGCGATCTGAACCACAAAACATTCCAATTCCTACAAAACCTGCTCTACTTCAATACCAAGCCAACACAGCCAATAATGGTTTATTGCCAATCTTTTGAAACTTGAATAGAAAATTTGTTGCTTAATATTTCTAAAAATTCCACTATAATCAAAGATAGGAGACAAAAAAATGAAAAATATCCGAACCCTCATCTTCGCAATTTCGGCATTAATTGCTGGGTCCCTGGCATGTGGAACCGTCCAGGTAGGTGTTGTAACACCAACTTCCGAATCAGATACGATAGACATGGTGCAGATCCAAGAAACAGACCCTGATTTAAATACCAGCCAGCCCACAAGTGAACCTGTGGAGAATTTCTCTCACCTGTGGGTGGAATACTGGAATCCAACGCTCAATTACGG
>PVMK01128592.1_pt1 | contig 19944 bp, 17 predicted proteins | sample 1853481 | NCBI WGS metagenome assembly PVMK01 (sample SAMN08533507, study PRJNA380276) | Marine sediment metagenome, whole genome shotgun sequencing project. | reverse complement strand
GATGTCGGCAAGATGCGGGTTCCACCCGAGATCCTGAACAAGAAGGGCCAACCCACCGATGAGGAGTGGGAAATCCTCAAGAGCCATCCGGGAGCCGGCGAGCGCCTCGTCGATCCACTTCGCGGGAATCTCCTTGCCAGCTGCTCGGAGGGCCTCCACCATCTGAGCTCGCAACCGAAGATTGTGCTCGGGATCGAGATTGTATGGACGCATGGGTTCATCCTACGCTCAGCTCTCCGGTGGAACCTGACAAACGCGAGCATGAACCTCGTTCTTCCGTCAGGAGTGTCCACCTTCAGTCGCAGAAATCAACTGCAACCCAACTGCAACCCAAACGGCTGGAACGGGTAGATACCGGATAGCACGACCGTTGTGGGTAGGGGTTGGAAAGCCTTGCAACGGCTGACTTTTCGGGATTGGGTGGTATCGGTTGGGACGATCTGGCTCAGGCCCTCAACCTAGCGCGTCTACCAATTCCGCCACTCCGACGTGGTGGGATGCAGCGCGAGTATAGAGAACACATCCTGAATACGGTCAGGTTCAAACGTCTCCGTGACGCCAGTGCCCTGTCCAGGAACGTTCGGGGTGTCGATGTCGATTCAGGGGAGCTGGTCGCAAGAACGCAGGACGAAGGCGCAGTCTGGGCTGCGTCGAGGACGAGGACGCCGCGAGCGGTGCTCCTGGGCGACAGAACAACGCAGAGGTTCCTGGACAGGGCACTACAGATCGTTGCGGTGCCAGAACTCGATGTTCCAGGTGAAACCGGCCTGCGTTGGATTGTGCCTGAAACCAACGATCTCATCTGCCCACACTGCCGCTGCCACCGGATGAGAGAAGAGTGGAATGATCACGAGATTGTCAGCGAGGATGCTTTCGGCCTCTCGGATCAATACTGTGAGCTCGCCCTCGTCGACCGTGGCGTTCATGCCATCGCGTACCTCGGCGAATCGCTGCGTTGCTTCGTCGATCACAGAAGAGTCTTCCGTGCCCCACCGGTAGAAGTTCTGCCCATCGGGTGGCGGCGGCGCCTCCGGATCAAACAGATCGTGAAAGCCCACCAGGGACGCGAACCCGGGAGATCCTCGCCATGTCCACTCGCCGACATCCCACGATCCTGTTCGGAGAGTCTCACCGAAGAACAACATGCTGCTCTCGAGCATATTGTTGTATGGGATTCCTGACTCTTCGAACATGCCCAAAAGCAGCTCGGATGTTCGCACGCGTTCGTCATTCTCGGTATTGGTGGTGAAGACGACGGAACATTCCCTCCCGGTTATCTCAATCGCCATCTCGTAGTTCTTGGCCGCCTCGACCGGGTCGTGTGCGTATTTGGCCCAGGCCTGCTGGGATAGCATCGGAGAGAATGGGTCCACATAGGACTCGAGTGGCTCGACAGTGGCGGCGAGGATGTCGTCAGTCAACGCTCTCTTGTCGATGGTCTGGGCAATGGCGAGGCGCATCTCGTATATCTCATTGCAGCTGTTCTCATTCCGATCGAGACGGCCGAGGCCGAACTGAAAGTTCACGTGCTCCCAGTCAGGACCTGGGAGCACGTCGACGACGGCACCTTGTGGTTCGAGAGCTTGGAGGGTCTGGATGTATTCAATGATCCGATCGTCCCTCTGATTCGGACTGAACACGTCGATGCCTCGGGATCCGAACGACTCGATAAGCGTTGGAGTATCCGCCATGAACGTAAACGTGACCGAGTCGAGGTACGGCAGTTGTTGTTCGGTCTCCTGATCGATCTTCCAATAGTTCGGATTCCGACCGAGCGTGATGGATTCACCCGGGACCCACTCCTCAAAGATGAACGGCCCTGCTGACGGCCAACGGGATTCGTTCCAATCAACCACGAAGTCGCTCCCCTCCACAGCGTGCTTCGGAAGGATCTCGCCGAACATCGATTCGATATGGAGCGTCGGAAGGGCCATCGTGTATTCAAACGTCTTCGGACCGACTTCGGAAGCGATGATGTCCTCGTAGTTGTCCTTCTCGATCGGATAGTCAGGATTCATGATCGTATCGAGAGTGAACTGGAAATCGTCGCCTGATACCGGCGTTCCATCTTCCCATTGGGCCTCATCGCGGATGGTGTAACGCACCGTCATGGTCCCGTCGGCATTGACGACCACGCCCCCGTTCGCAGTTGAAGGCAACTCGACGACAAGCTCTGGCACAAACTTCAACGTGCCAGCGTCAATGTCGTAGACGCCAGCTGCGTATGCCTGACCCAGAAGGGCAGCGACACCGACGTCTCCGCCCAACATGAATGAGTTCAGCGTCTGAGGCTCTACTTCGGAGCCGACGATCGCCTCTCCACCGACACCATGCTGGGGCAAAGCTTCAGTCGTGCTGGTCGCGGGCGGTACCGATGTGGTTGTAGATGGGGGCGCCTCGGTTGTTGTGGTTGTCGTCTCAGCATCTGTGCTCGAGGTACAGGCGCTGACGACGAGGGCCAATGAAGCGGCGATCGATCCAATCGTGAAGAGGCGACGGCGAAAGGTGGAGTTCATCGTCACACCCCTGGGGTGCCGAGGTCGAGGTTCGGCGAGGTTCTCAGATCGCCAATAGCCACGTCAGGAGGAAGGTGGTGATGGTGAATAGGACTGCGAGTATGACCGTCAGCCGGTCGAGGTTCTTCTCGACGACTGTCGAACCACCGACGTTACCGCTGCTCATACCTCCGCCGAACATGTCTCCCATGCCTCCGCCCTTGCCCGCGTGAAGAAGGATCAGGAAGATCAAGCTGAGCGAGACAAGAAGCTGTAGAACAGCAACGATCGCTGTGATCATTGTACGGGCCTTTCGTAAACCGGGACATGGAGACAATCCACATCCGACCGGCGTGAAGTATGGCGACGAACGGGCACTACCGCAACTACCCAATGGACCACATACAACACACGACATGCGACATGCGGCACACGACACAGAGTCGGTCATCTGAAAGCGAGCGCCAGCGAGCGGTCGTGTGTCGGAAAGCGAAGCGGTCGGCGGCCGGGAGTCGGGGTACACCTAGCCCGCTTGCGCTGCCACCGCGGCTGCTGCGATGGCGACTGCCTCTGGGTCGCCCAGGTAGCGGGCCTCCACGACACCGAGATCGGCATCAAATTCATAGAGCCGCGGCATTCCGGTGGGAATGTTGAGCTCGGAGATCGCATTCTCAGAAATCCCGTCAAGGTGCATGACCAGCGCTCTCTGGCTGTTCCCGTGTGCAACGACAAGAACCGTCTTCCCTTCCCTCAGATCGGGCACGATCGAGTCGTACCAGTACGGGAGCATCCGCGCCGCGACATCAGCAAGACACTCCGTAGCGGGGAGCTGTTCTGGTGCAAGAGAGTCGTAGCGACGGTCATGGGACGGGTGTCTTGGATCTGTGATCTCCAACGCCGGAGGGGGGGTTGAAAAGGACCTGCGCCAGATATGGACCTGTTCAAGTCCGAATTCATCGGCGGTCTCCTTCTTGTTGAGACCCTGAAGGGCACCGTAGTGGCGTTCATTGAGTCGCCAGTGCCGCTTCACAGGGATCCAGCCCATCTCCATCTCTCCTAGAGATAGATCGGCCGTGTCGATCGCTCTGCGGAGAAGACTGGTATGGACGACATCGAACGCCAGGTGCTCTTCGGTCATCACAGCGCCGGCTTCCACCGCCTCGCGCTCCCCCTTCTCAGAGAGAGGAACGTCTGTCCAACCAGTGAAGATGTTCTCGAGATTCCAGAGACTCTCTCCATGACGGAGCAATACAAGTTTGGATGCAGCACCCATCCGCCAAGCGTACCGCGGTCTCAGACGGGTGACTCTTTTTCGAAGTCGATCTGACGGATTCCCCAGGTCGGTGTCCGCAATCCTGACCACTGGTTTCGCTGCGGCTTGACGATCGCCTCCTCACCCATAGGAAGTAACCCAACGTGTGTAGCGCCGCATGATCGGATGGCAACTCCCAGCACCACACATGCGAGATGTCGCGGGTCGTCATCGAAGGTTGTGATCGTCATCGACACGGACGCTCGGCCCGAGTCGAGATCCGCTTCAGCTTCGACCTCCTTGAGGCCATCAGCCTGGTGCAGCCTGTCGAACACTTTATCGATGTGCTCGCCGAGCTCCTCATCCGACCAGCCGATTCGCCTCACGATGTCGAACTCGCACGCAAGTTGATACGTTGCCATGGCGTCACCTTACCGGGCGCTGTTCACGACAGACGAGTCATACCCAGTACCGAATGACGGACGCAAAGGTGTCGGGATCGAGTGAAGCTCCGCCTACGAGGCCGCCATCGATGTCCTTCTTGGCCATGAGGCCAGCGACATTCCCAGGGTTGACAGATCCGCCATAGAGGATGCGCGTCGAGTCAGCCGCGCCGTACGCAGTATCGCGGATCTGTTCGCGTGCGAACGTACACATTGCCCCAGCATCGTCTGCGCTGGCAGTTCTCCCCGTTCCGATAGCCCAGATGGGTTCGTACGCGACCACAAGTGAAGCAACGACTTCCGGGTCAAGCCCCGCGATCGCTGCTTGCACCTGAGCTGCGACTTTCGCCTCGGCTTCACCGGCGTCGCGCTCTGCTTCCGTCTCACCGACGCAGATGATGGGTGTCATGCCGTTTGCGAGAACAGCGTTTGTCTTCTGATTCACGATCTCGTCAGTTTCACCGAACAGCTGCCGACGTTCCGAATGTCCGACGATCACGTATCTGACGCTGAGTTTCGAGAGCATCGGAGCTGCTATCTCACCGGTGAACGGGCCCTCATCATGCCAATCGCAGTTCTGCGCGCCAAGCCTGATTGCCAGGTGGTCGGACTCGATCACGGTCTGGACGGACCGCAGCGACGTGAACGGAGGACACACAACCACTTCCACGCGTTCATAGTCAGCAGGGTCGAGCCGATAGCTCAGTTTCTGCACCATCTGGATGGCCTCCAGATGATTGGCATTCATCTTCCAGTTCCCAGCCATCATTTTCTTACGCATGTGTCCCTCCGGTCCGGTAGACAGTAGACGGTAGACGGTGGAGAAGGTCTTATACCGTAAGGGAGCGCCGCGCGCCGTACCGACTACTCACTACCGACTACCTCTTCTCAGTACTTCTATACCGGGGAGTTTCTTGCCTTCGAGCATCGCAAGACCTGCTCCCCCACCGCTCGACACGTGCGATATTCGGTCTTCGAGTCCCATCGCACGGATCGCAGCGACAGAGTCTCCCCCACCAACAACCGTGAGGCCATCACAGTTGGCAACTGCATCGGCTATCCCCTCTGTGCCAGCTCGAAACGCCTCCCACTCGAACACGCCCATCGGCCCATTCCAGAACACGGCCTCCGCCTCGACAATCGCACGCGAGAACCGCTCGACGGTCTCGGGGCCTATGTCGAGTCCCATCGACCGTGAAGGGATCCGAGAAACCGGGACGATCTCGTGCGAGGCATCCGGAGCAAACGCATCTGCTGCGACGATGTCGAGCGGAAGAACGATCTTGTCTCCGTGCGCGGAGGCGAGTAGATCCGAGACGGATCCGATCATCGAGTCCTCGACGAGCGACTTGCCGACCGAGTATCCCGAGGCCTGGAGAAGTGTGAAGCACATCCCCCCGCCGATAAGCATCAGATCCACCTTCGGAAGCAGATTCTCTATCACTCGGAGCTTGTCGGAGACCTTTGCTCCGCCCATGACGACCACATAGGGTCTTCCTGCGTCGTTCAGAAGGCCGTCGAACGCCACAATCTCGGCCTCGAGCAACCGTCCAGCGGCCGACGGCAACCGCTCGGCAACTCCAACGTTCGATGCGTGTGCGCGATGTGCCGTCCCGAACGCGTCGTTGACAAAGACATCGGCGAGTGCTGCGAAACCATCTGCCAGGGCGGGGTCGTTAACGGTTTCACCTTCTTCAAACCTAGTGTTCTCAAGGACGACCACCGCGCCTTCAGGCGCAGCTTCAATCGCTACCTGAACCTCGGCACCGACCGTCCCGTCGACGAGAACCGTCTCGAAGCCGCCAAGCTCGGCCAGCTTGTCTGCGACAGGCCTCATCGACAAGGAAGGATCACTACCCTTCGGTCTGCCCAGGTGACTCGCCACGACCACGCGGCTCGCCTTCGATCTGAGTTCCTCGATCGTCGCGAGACTTGCCGATACGCGGAACGCATCCGTGATCACTCCGTTGTCGAGAGGTACGTTGAGGTCCGATCTCACAAGTACGGTACGACCCGCGAGTTCGAGTTCGTCGATCGTTGGAAGCCCGGCGTCAGCCAAGCTTGCGTACCAGATCGACAAGACGGCTGGAGTAACCCCACTCGTTGTCGTACCAACCGAACACTTTGACCAGCGAGCCAGACACCATCGTGGACGCACCATCGATGATGCACGAGTGCGGGTCACCGACGATGTCAGACGACACGATCGGGTCCTCCGTGTACCTCATGATCCCTTCAAGCGAGTCCCCAGCTGCGGCCTTGAGTACCGAGTTGACCTCCTCAACGCTCGTCTCCCGTCCAACGTTCACCACCAAATCGGTGATGGAACCGTCGGCGATTGGAACGCGGAGAGCTGTTCCCAGGAGCTTGCCCTTCAGGGTCGGCAGGACCTTGCCAACAGCCGAGGCAGCTCCGGTGGACGCTGGCACGATGTTCTGCGCTGCAGCCCTCGCGCGTCGTGGGTCGGTGTGCAGCGTGTCAACGAGTGCCTGATCGCCCGTGTACGCGTGAACTGTTGTGAATGCGCCCTTCTCAATGCCGAACTCGTCGTCGAGCACTTTCGCCATCGGCGCGATGCAGTTGGTGGTGCAGGATGCGTTCGAGATGATCTTCTGAGTCGCGGGATCGAGATCGTCATCGTTGACACCGATCACGATCGAGACATCAGGATCACTCATCGGAGCACTTACAACAACGTACTTGGCGCCCGCGTCCAGGTGCTTGGATGCGGTCTCATGTGTCCTGAAGACACCGGTTGACTCGATCACAACATCGATACCCAGCTCTCCCCATGGGAGGTCAGCCGGGTCTCGCTCTGCGTATACCTTGATCGTTTCACCGTCAACCACCATGTCGCCATCGACGACCTCGACAGATCCAGGGTATCTTCCGTGAACTGTGTCATATTTCAGGAGGTTCGCATTTGCCTGGACATCGCCGAGATCATTGATCGCCACGATATCGATGCCAGCGAACGCCCCCATGACGTTGCCCCACGCTGAAACGACCGCATCCTTGTCCGATATGTCGACGTTCTTCACCGCTTTTCGCAGTTCATCGCCGACATCCGACCCGTTTGCCGAGCGTAGGAAGTTCCTACCGATTCGTCCGAATCCGTTGATCGCTACCTTCATGAATATCTCCTGATCATCATCGAGTGATGGCTCTGAGTGCATCCCCAAGTTTGCCCGGATCATGACTCGGCCAAGAGTCACCGTCATCAACGAGGTCCGACAGAGCGAGGTCGGCACCATATGTCGCGGTGAGCTCTCGATCGAATTCGATAGTCCCAAGCGGAGGGACGACATCAATGTGTCTGTTGTTCGCGACGATAGTACGCGGTGGGCGCACTCCGGTCAGGCGCAGAAGCGCGTCGAGATGATCAATGCCATCCATGCCCAATGTTTCGCCATCCTGGGTGACCAGGTTGCCTACATAGATGATGTCTGCTCCGGTTCGATTAATGGCCTCGGTGATCCCTGGCACGCGCATCGCAGCGATCGTCGACGTCATCAGGCTTCCCGGGCCAAGAATCACCTGATCGGCAGCTTCGATCGCTCTGACCGCTCGCGGAGTTGCAGCGGTGGAATCGGGAAGCACACGTATCGCGTCCACTGGTCCACGATGGAGCGAGACTGCGACCTGGCCGGTGATCACCTCTCCATCTGATTCGATCTCAAGACGGAGGTGCTCTCCACCAGCGGGGATAACAGAGCCCTCGGTGCCCAGGAGTCGTTCGGCCCTGATCAATGCCTCTTCGAAGGAACCTTCGATGTCAGCGAGTCCCGCAAGGATCAGGTTGCCGAGTGAATGTCCGGCAACATCAGCTCCTTTGAATCGATAGTCGAACACGCTCTTCCACGAAGAATCTTCCGGAGTGAGCGCGAGAAGACACTTACGGATGTCACCCGGAGGGGGAATGTCGAGATGCGGCGCGAGCCTTCCGCTCGATCCACCATCATCTGCAACGGTAACGACCGCGTCGACACGTCCTGCATACGCGAGAGCCGCCCTGAGTACTCGAGATAGGCCTTGTCCGCCTCCGATCGCCACGACGGCAGGGCCTTCCATGGAGTCCTCTAGCTTGCGGAGCAAAGCCTGCGGCTCGGTCTCTGTTCGCCGCATCAGAGGTCTATGTCGCGATGGTTCAGAGATGTCTCGACGCCGGATTCGCGAAGGTGGGCGGCCAGCGCTTCGGCAAGCGCCACGCTTCGATGCCTGCCGCCCGTGCACCCGACCGCGATTGTCAGGTACGACTTCCCCTCAGCCTCGTAATACGGCAACAGGAAGTCGAGCATGTCCGTGGTCCTGGTAAGGAACTCCCCTGCCTCATAGTGTTTGAACACGTACTCACGCACAGGTGCATCGAGCCCGGTCTGAGGTCTCAGCTCAGGCTCCCAGTGAGGGTTCGGCAGGAACCGCACGTCGAACATGATGTCGACGACCCGTGGCGTACCCCTCTTGAAGCCAAATGACGACACATCTACCCGCATCGATGGCACTGCCTCAACACCCGAGAACACGTCTCTGATCTTCTCCTTGAGCTGGTGAACGTTGAGGTCGGAAGTATCGACCACCACATCGGCCATTGCGCGAACCGGCTCGAATGCCACCCGCTCATTCGCAATCGCATTCCCGAGCGATGTGCCATCGGCCGGATGAGGTCTTCGTGTCTCTTCGAAGCGACGGGCCAGGACCTCGTCATCGGCGTCGAGGAAGAGAACCGTTGTCCGAATCCCGTCCCTGTGGAGATCTATGAGTGCCAGGTCGAGATCAGTCTCGTCCACTCCTGTTCGCGTATCGGTTACCACGGCAATTCTCGATCGGTCACCTTCTGCTGGTCCCGCAGTAGCGACAAGATCAGAGATGAGCACCGTGGGGAGGTTGTCGACAACGAAATATCCGATGTCCTCGAGGATGTTTGACGTCTGGGATCGGCCGGCACCAGACAGTCCCGTAATTATGACGACGTGGGTACCGGTTTCATCGTTTGGCATTGTTCTGTTCATACCTCGTGGAGCGCCTCATGGAGTTCTGTCGCCACCCTATCGGGAACAACGGCCCCAAGATCCGAAATCGAAGCCTCGCGCATCCGCTTCACGGATCCAAACCTTGCGATGAGCGCCTTCTTTCGACCGGGGCCCACGCCAGCAACGCCGTCAAGAATTGAATTCACCATCGACTTGTCTCTCAGCGATCGGTGATAGCTGACCGCAAAACGGTGGGCTTCATCTCTCACCCGTTGAAGGAGATAGAGAGCTTCCTCGCCTCGCGGAATGATGATGGGATCCGACTCATTCGGTACAAACACCTCCTCGAGTTTCTTCGCGAGGCCCACGACGGGAATCTCGAGATCGAGTTCGTCGAGCACATGGACAGCCCGCCCCAACTGGCCTTTGCCTCCGTCGATCACGATGAGTCCTGGGGGATACGAGAACTTGCCCTGTTCCTCGATCGGGAGTTTCTTCTCGGCGAGGTATGCCTCGAACCGCCTTCGGATCACCTCCTCCATGGCTGCAAAGTCATCCTGTCCGTCAATCGTCCTGATCTTGAAGCGTCGGTATTGCGCTTTGAGTGGAAGCCCATCCTCGAACACGACCATCGATGCAACCGTGTGTCTGCCCTGGATCGTGGAAATGTCGTAACACTCGATTCTCAGCGGTGGTGCGGGAAGATCAAGTGTGTCCTCGAGGCTTCGCAACGCCTGGGCCCTGGCGTTGTGGTCTGAGTGCCTCTTCAGCCGGTTTCGTGCGAATTCCTCTCGTGCGTTTGCAGCAGCCATCTCCATTATCCGGCGCTTCGGCCCCCGTTGTGGCACGCGCACCACAACGCGCGACCCGCGGTTGAGGCTGAGCCACTCAGCAACCATCTCCTCGTCGGCTGGCATCGACTGCACAAGCACCTTGTTGGGCGGGCGGTCTGCCGCATACAGTTGGCCGATCATCTGCGCAACAAACGCGTCCATCGCAATATCCTCGACTCTGTCGACGACCATCGCCTTCCTGCCCGTGACCCTTCCGTTTCGAACGTTCAACACAACAACGACGATCTCGAGGTCATCCTCCTCGAATGCAATGACATCGAAATGTTCACGACGATCCGTGACAAGCTCCTGACGTTCGAGTGCGATCCTCATCGCAGAGATCTGGTCGCGTATACGTGCTGCCCGCTCGAAATCTTGATCCTTCGCCGAGTCGAGCATTTCGCGCGTCAGGTCAGTCATCAACTCATCGCTACTGCCGCTGAGGAATCCGGCAAGGCCATCGACAGCCTCGTTGTAGTCCGCGGGCGCGCACTCGCCAGCGGAGGGACCGCAACACTTCTCGATAGGGAAGAGAAGGCACGGGCGTCCGGACGTCTCATGCCTGGCGAATTGCGTGTTTGTGCAGGTGCGAATCGGATACGTTCGAAGAAGACCGTCCAGGGTCTGCCTGATCGAGTATGCCTTTGCGTAAGGCCCGAAGTACTCGACACCCTTCCTGCGTTTCCCTCGCATCACTGTTGCACGCGGCCACTCCTCGTTCCGTGTGATCGCCAGGTAGGGAAAGGATTTGTCGTCCTTCAATCTCACGTTGTAGGTCGGCTGGAGCTCCTGGATCAGTGAATACTCCAGCATCAGCGCGGCGAGCTCCGATTCGGTGACGATCCACTCCAGATCCGCTGCGGCGTTGACCATCGTCCTCGTCCTGGGCGCAAGGTCGGGCGCGAAGTAGTTCGCGGTACGCTTTCGGAGCGACTTCGCCTTTCCGACATACACGGGCCTGCCATGGACATCACGAAAGATGTACACGCCAGGACCATCCGGGATGGACGACGGGGGAGGTCGCGTAATCATTTCGAAAAGAGTAGACGGTAGACGGTAGACGGCGCCAGCTTCCGCCACCGTGAGCGAGCACCGATGAGCATGGTTTCTATGGTGTACTCCTCGCCCTCCTCCATCTGACCCCGAGGAGTCGCGGGATGTGCTGCTGCCCTGCGTAGAAGGGGATACGCGCAACTGTCTCATCGCTCAGACCCCGCTCGATCATCCTTTCGAGTACCCATCCTGTGGCTGCCGCAGATGTGAGAAGCTCGTCCATCGGTCGGTGAAAGAACTCGACGACGCCGTCTCCTGCCGGCTCTGTGGATGAGCCCTCATAAAAGTACGCGCCCCACCGCCAAAGGATCTCGTCATCGATATCGAGCATGGGGCACGAACCCGGAGCCGTGAACGCCGGATGATTGATCACTACGACGAGGTGTCCTCCCGGCTTGACGGCCCGAGCGGTCTCGGCGAAGAAACCCGCATGATCTCTGATCAGATCCAGCAGGTACACGGAGATCGCAGTGTCGAGTGTGTCGTCTCTGAGCCACCCGAGGTCAGGCAATTCCGTTTGCACAACCGTTCCGCTGGCATCGGCTCGCTGCAACAGGTCAAGACTCAGGTCGCAACCGAAGATATCGCCCCCTGTGAGCCTCATGCCCTGACCCTCCCCGCAGCCGAGGTCCATCGCAAGCCCGACCGACCGCGGCATCAGCTCGAGGAGCATGGGGTGGACATCCAGCGGATAGGCAGGATCCTGCTCAACCTCACCTGCCCACCATTCTGCAAGGTCGTCCCACTTGTTGGCCACACCGCTTCTCCTATGGATCGTCACACGCTACAAAACGTCGCGAAGGAATTTGCCCGTGTAGCTCTCCGGAATCTCCGTGATCTGATCAGGCGTGCCGACGGCGACGACCTCTCCGCCGCCCTCACCACCATCGGGGCCAAGATCGATCACCCAGTCGACGGATTTGATGACATCGAGGTTGTGCTCGATCACGACGACGGTGTTCCCGGAATCGACCAGCCGCTGCAGCACGCCGAGAAGTTTGCGAATATCCTCGAAGTGGAGACCAGTGGTCGGCTCATCGAGGATATAGAACGTGCGTCCCGTTGATCGTTTCCCAAGCTCTGCGGCGAGTTTGACGCGTTGTGCCTCTCCCCCTGACAGGGTCGGGGCTGGCTGACCCAACCGCACATACCCGAGACCTACGTCGTAGAGCGTTCCGAGTACACGGGCGATTCTTGGCTGGTTCTCGAAGAAACTGAGCGCTTCCTCGATCGACATGTCCAGTACTTCGGCGATTGAATGCCCCTTGAATTGAACCTCGAGCGTGTCCCTGTTGTACCGAAGCCCCCCACACGTGTCGCACGGGACGTACACATCGGGAAGGAAATGCATCTCGATCTTGAGCGTGCCGTCGCCCTTGCAGGCCTCACATCGCCCACCAGCCACATTGAATGAGAATCTGCCCGGCTTGTATCCCCGCATCTTGGCATCCGGAGTTGCGGCGAAGAGTTGTCTGATGGCGTCGAACACCTTCGTATAGGTCACGGGATTCGAACGCGGCGTGCGACCGATCGGCGACTGGTCGATGTTGATGACCTTATCGATGTGTTCCAGGCCCCCGATACGTCGATATCGGCCTGGCATGGTCCTTGAGCCGTGAAGTGACGCATGGAGCGCACGACTGAGGATCTGCTGGACGAGTGAGGATTTGCCGCTTCCGGATACGCCGGTGACGGCGGTGAAGGTTCCGAGCGGGAACGTGACGTCGATATCCTTGAGGTTGTTCTCGGCCGCTCCAATGATCTCGATCGAGTCCTCGCGCCCGGACCGACGCTCGGCGGGGATCGGAATCGACCGCGCACCTGACAGGTACATGCCGGTTATCGACCTGGGTTCGGCCTCGAGGTCCGCGACGGAACCCTGAACAACGATCTGTCCGCCGTGTTCGCCTGCTCCAGGCCCAATATCAACGACCTGGTCCGCTATCCGAATCGTCTCCTCGTCGTGTTCAACGACGATCAACGTGTTGCCGAGGTCCCTGAGCCTCAGCAGCGTTTCGATGAGTCTCTGGTTGTCCCGCTGGTGGAGGCCGATCGAGGGCTCATCGAGAATGTAGAGAACTCCGACCAGACCAGAGCCGATCTGTGTGGCGAGGCGGATGCGTTGTGCCTCCCCACCAGCCAGAGTCGCCGCTGAGCGTGACAGCGCGAGATACTCGAGCCCGACAGCCACAAGGAATTTGAGTCGTTCGCCAATCTCTTTGAGGATCGGGCCGGCGATTGTCGTTTCTCGATCGTCGAGTTCGATCGAAGCGAGGAAATCCTCGGTGAGCGCGAGACTCATGTCCGATATCTCTGCGATCGATCGGTCGTCGATGGTCACCGCAAGCGACACATCATTGAGCCGGCCACCGCGGCACCGGTTGCAGGGGATCTCGCGCATGTACTGCTGATAGCTTGCACGTGCACCATCTGATTCTGAGTCCTGGTATCTGCGTTCGATCCAGCTCAGTGCTCCCTCGTAGCCGGCGTCATACGACCGTTGACGCCCGAAACGATTCTCGTAGCGAACCGTATAGGACCTGTCTCCACCACCTCGTAGAAGCAAGTGTCTTGTCTCATCATCGAGCGATGACCATGGCGCATCCGTGTCGATTCCATGCACTTTCGCAACGGAGGAGATGAGCCGTTGGTAGTAGGTCATACGGTGCCTACCACGCCACGGCGCGATGGCTCCCTCCGCCAGCGAAAGGTCCGGCTGAGGGACGATGAGATCCGTATCGACCTGGTACTTCGTCCCAATTCCCGAGCAATCCTGACACGCGCCGTAAGGGCTGTTGAAGGAGAAGTTCCTCGGCTGAAGCTCGTCGAAGGACAGGCCGCACTCCGGACAGGAAAACGCCTGGGAGAACGAAAGCGATGGCCCATCGACGATATCGACGATTGCGGTGCCATCACCGAGCTGGAGAGCTGTCTCCATCGAATCTGCCAGTCGACGCTCCATCCCTTCGCTCCTCACCAGACGATCAACGACCACTTCGATAGTGTGCTGTTCGTAGCGAGCCAGGTCAAGATCCTCTGTGAGATCACGAACCTCGCCGTCGATGCGGGCCCGTGAGAACCCTTCTTTCACCAGATCAGCAACAAGACTGTCGTACTCCCCCTTGCGTCCACGCACAACAGGAGCCAGAAGTTGGAACCGGGTGCCATCATCGAGTTCGAGAACGCGATCCACGATCTGTTGGGGAGTCTGGCGCGAGACGGCGTTCCCGTCGTTGGGACAGTGAGGAACCCCGATACGAGCGAACAGCAGGCGAAGATAATCATGAATCTCTGTAACGGTGCCAACCGTTGACCTCGGATTACGGCTGGCTGTTTTCTGATCGATTGAGATCGCCGGGGAGAGCCCTTCGATGAAGTCGACGTCCGGCTTGTCCATCTGCCCGAGAAACTGGCGAGCGTAGGCGGACAGTGATTCGACGTAGCGGCGCTGCCCTTCGGCATAGATGGTGTCGAAGGCGAGAGAGGACTTACCCGATCCAGAGAGACCCGTGAACACGATCAATCGATCGCGCGGGAGTTCCAGATCTATGTCCTTGAGGTTGTGCTCTCTGGCACCCTTAACAAGGAGCTGCTGACTCGCCACGGTACCTCCTCACCTTCATGTCCCGTGAAACCGGGAGTGTACCGAGCGGGTGCGACACGAAGGAGACGACACACGACATACGATGCACGACGAAGAGCTGTGTATCGGAACGCGAGCGCGGCGAGCGATCGTGTGTCGGAGAGCGAAGCGGCCGTGAGTCGTGGAACGAGCGCAGCGAGCGACTATGTGATCGCTGCCTCAGAAATCTCTTTCAGTTCGCGCTTGAGTTCGTTGATCTCGTCGCGAAGCCGGGCGGCATACTCGAAGCGGAGTTCCTTGGCTGCTTCGTTCATCTCCTCTTCAAGACTCTGGATCAGACGCCGGAGATCCGGGGTGGTCAGATCGAGTGGCTCACGGCGCCGAAGTTCATTCGCCCGCTTATCAACCGAAGGTGCACTGCCGCTCGATACAAGCTCAAGGATGTCCGAGACCTTCTTACGAATCGTCTGAGGATCGATGCCGTGATCCTCGTTGTACTGCAGCTGCATCATGCGACGACGGTTGGTCTCCGACAAAGCCTTGCTCATCGATTTCGTCACCTCATCGGCGTACATGATCACGGACCCATCGACGTTTCTCGCAGCCCGACCGATCGTCTGGATGAGGCTCGTCTGCGAACGAAGAAAGCCCTCCTTGTCGGCGTCGAGTATCGCGACCAACGCGACCTCAGGAAGATCAAGCCCCTCGCGCAAGAGGTTCACTCCGATGAGCACGTCGTACTCGCCCAGGCGAAGGTCCCTGAGAATCTGGACTCGTTCAAGCGTATCGATGTCCGAGTGCAGGTAGCGGGCCCGGACACCGAGTTCGAGGAGGTAGCCGGAGAGATCCTCTGCCATCTTCTTGGTGAGAGTCGTTACGAGCACCCGGTGTCCTCTTGCAGCCGCTTCCTGAACCTCGCCGATGAGGTCATCGATCTGACCCTTCGTCGGACGCACTATGACTTCGGGGTCAACCAGTCCCGTGGGCCGGATGATCTGTTCCACCACTTGGTCGGACTCCCGAATCTCCCAATCGCTTGGAGTGGCCGACATGAGAATGGCCTGATCGACACTTCCGTACCATTCCTCAAATGTCAGAGGGCGATTGTCGAGCGCTGACGGAAGTCGAAAACCGTGCTCGATAAGTGTGTCCTTCCGTGATCGGTCGCCCGCATACTGCCCGTTGATCTGTGGAATCGTCACATGGCTTTCGTCGATAACCATCAGGAAGTCATCAGGGAAATAGTCGATCAACGTAAACGGTGCCTCTCCTGGCTCTCTGCCGTCGAGGTACCGTGAGTAGTTCTCGATGCCCGAGCAGTACCCAACCTCACGCATCATCTCGATGTCATAACGCGTTCGCATCCGAAGACGTTGGGCCTCAAGGAGCTTCCCCTGACGATCGAGCAAGCCAAGGTGCTCTTCGAGCTCCACGCTGATGCCAGCTATTGCCCCGTCGATAATCTCCTGGCTCGTCACGTAGTGCGTGGCCGGATAGATCCACGTATCGGTCATCTCGTCGATCACCTCGCCAGTGATCGGATTCATCCTTGAGATGCGTTCAACCTCATCCCCCCAGTATTCAATGCGGACGATGGTTTCCTCGTAGGTTGGAAATACCTCGAGAGTGTCACCCTTCACGCGGAACGTGCCCCGTGTCAGGTTGATCTCGTTTCGGTCGTACTGGATGTTGACGAGTCGCTTTATCGACTCCTCGAGAGGAAACTCCACTCCACGAACCAGCCTCAGAAGCTGTCCGCCGTAATGCTCGGGGGAACCCATGCCATAAATGGCGGATACCGATGCAACGATGATGACATCGTCGCGTGTAAGGAGAGCCGCTGTGGAAGCATGCCTCAACCGATCGATCTCATCATTGACGGTCGATTCCTTCTCGATGAACGTGTCAGTTTGGGCGATGTACGCCTCTGGCTGGTAATAGTCGTAATAGGAGACGAAGTACTCAACGCGGTTCTTGGGGAAGAACTGTCTGAACTCATTGGCGAGTTGGGCAGCCAGCGCTTTGTTTGGCGCGAGAACCAGAGTCGGTTTCTGCACCTGTTCGATCGTCCAAGCAATGGTTGCCGACTTGCCGGATCCCGTTATGCCGAGGAGGGTCTGAAATCGGTCACCCCGGTTCACGCCCTCGACCAGACGCGCTATCGCCTCGGGCTGGTCGCCGCTCGGATCGAAATCGCTGACAACCTCGAACGGAACCGAGGCCGTCACTTGGTCACCTCGTCGACCACTGCCTCGATGGACCGCATCGTCTCTGACCAGGCACCGCTGTTGTCGATCACCATGTCAGCCCACCGGACCCAGTCGTCATCAGACAACTGGGAGGCCACTCGGTTGCGGATGTCCGGGGCATCTCCCCCTCGGCTGACCGCCCTCGCTATGCGCACTTCCTGGTCGGCGATCACCGCGACCCTGAACCAGTCGCCTGGGTATCGTCAGATGCTGGAGGGGGGTCTCGACAAGGACCGGCCCTTGCGTCACGGAAACCAGTCTTGTGATTTCATCGCGTATCGACGGATGCGTCATCGACTCCAACCGCTGGAGTTCGTCTGCATCTGAGAAGACGATCTGTGCAAGGGATTTCCTGTCAACAACTCCGTTCGAAACGACAGCTGGCCAGCGCTGCGCTACAGCGTCCGTCGCATCGGTTCCAGGTCTCAGCACCTCAGCACCAATAGCGTCCGCATCGAACACCGTGAACCCGAAACGGCCGAACTCTTCCGCAACGGTTGATTTGCCCGCGCCGATGCCTCCCCCGAGAAGTACGCGTGCATCGTCAGGTCCGTCCAATCCCATGGTCGGGACTGTACTCTAGGATTGTGACGGGAAACCCAACATGGACACGTCGGCTGCAGATAACGTCATATATCGTGCATATATCTGCATTCCTGATCGCAGCGACCACCGAGCTGATTACGGAAGGGCGGAACAACAGCGACATTCGCAGCGATCATCGTGGCGCTCATCGGCGTGGGCATCAGTCTCACGCTCACGCTCCCATTCCCTCAAGACGCTCGGCAGCCAGCCGCGAAGCTGGCCGCGAGCATCATTTTGTACTCGGTAGCGATAGCGCTCACCGGAGGCATCGAGAGCACCTTCACTCTCATGCCCGTCGCGGCCATCTTCATCGCCGCGGCGGGGGGAAGCCTGCTGTATGCGGTGCCCACGGCGATCGCCTCCATAGCTGGTGTCCTCGCTGCATCGTGGTTCGCCGACGCAGTGGTGGATACCACTGCCCTCATCCGCATCCCTGCGATCTATGCGATTACTGCACTTGCCTTCAGCGAGGTTCAGAGGGCGATGACGACCGAGGCGCAGCGGGCTCAGGGATTGGTCGTGGCCTCCGATGCGGCCCAATCGAGAATTCCCCGACTCACGGCAACGCACGAACTGCTCGAGAATCTGGTCCAGGTTGCCCAATCACCTGACATCAACGCCGTGACGACCGCCCTTGACGCTATCCGGGATGTAGGGCTCATCCTCCCCGATACACCCACTCGGATCGTTACGAGTGATGGAATCGTGCTTGCGAGACGCGGAACCATCCCTGAACACGCGTCAGCACGACAGTTCGCGATCATGTGCTCAGGGGAGCAGGTCGCAGATCTTGAGCTGTGGGACGAAGCCAAGCACCTTGGCGACCCCGAGATCTCCACAATCGCACGTGCCGTAGAGCCTGTGCGCCTAGCCATCGACAACGCGGCGCACCTCCAGAAGCTCGCAGGAATCACGATCCAGCGAGAGCGGGTGAGGCTCGCAAGGGAGCTGCATGACGACGTTGCACCCTCAATTGCGGCCGTCGGTCTCGCTCTCGACATGGCTCTGATGTCCGGCGAGCTCGATGAGGAACAAACCAGAAACCTCTCCGCGACGCGCTCGAATATCTCTCGCCTCGTCGAGCAGATCCGCAAGAGGGTCCAGGACCTCCGCGCAGACCGTTCAATGAGTATCGTGGAGATGGCGCACTCGCTGGTGGCCGAGGTGGACGCCGATGGACCAACCGTCATCGTCAATATTGATGAGCGAATACCCCCGCGTCCCGCCATCGCGGCCGAGCTCGGGGCGTTCATGGCCGAAGCGTTCAGGAATGCTCTGGTCCATTCCGAAGCGACAGCCATTTGGATAACCGGGCGCATCACTGACCACGACGGATTCCTCGCCGTGCAGGACAATGGTTCGGGCTTCGACGCCGACCAGTCTACCGATCAGCGTTTCGGGCTTGTCGGGATGCGTGAACGTGCTGCAATTATCGGTGCAACCTTCGAGCTGGAACCAACACCAGGCGAGGGCACGGTCGTCTCATTGACATGGAAGGATGGAGCATGATGGGTCCCATTCGAATAGTTATCGCGGACGACCATCAGATGATGCTCGACGGTCTGCGAACGGCTCTCGACAGTCTGCCCGACATAGACGTCGTTGGCACTGTGACCGACGGTTCGATGCTGGCTGAAATCGTCGGAACGTATTCGCCCGACGTCCTCCTTGTTGACGTAGAAATGCCAGGCATGTCGGGGATCGCAGCCATCAAGGCGATCAATCCCCTGCCACCCACCCTGGTCGTAACCATGCACACGGCGGACGACTATCAGCGGGCTGCAGCTGAGGCAGGGGCTGTCGGGTTTCTCTCCAAGGGCATGCCTCTACCCGACCTTGCAGCAGCCATCAGAGCTGTATACGACGATCAGATCTTGCTCGATGCGCCCGATCTGAACGTGGTTCTCGACCGCTACCGAACGCCAACACTCTCCCAAAGGGCAGAAACGGTCACAAGCAGGGAGCGGGATGTCCTCAGGTGCCTCGTCCAGGGAATCTCGAGCACCGATGACATCGCGGAGGAACTCTATATCTCGCAGAAGACGGTGAAGAACCACCTCGCGTCCATCTACGAGAAGCTCGGCGTGAATGATCGGGCGCAGGCCGTCGTAGAAGCCATGAAACTCGGACTCGACAGGGACTGGTCGGACCCGGCGAAATAGGCCGAACGACCCATTAAGTATTTGCTCCCCATGCCGTAGTTTTACATACGGATCGCCTTGTATATAGGAGGAAAGAAATGCTTCGTCTAGTGACGGCCTTCCAGAGCCGGTTTATCAAAGAAGAAGAGGGTGCCAGCATGGTCGAGTACGGCCTGCTTGTGGCACTGATTGCAGTCGTTGCAATCATCGCAGTGACTGCCGTAGGTACGGCTGTGAGCACCAACTTCAATGAGGTTGCAACCAATCTTTAGACTCACAGAGTCTTTGGACTAATCAAAGAGGGTGGTGGCTTCGGCCACCACCCTCTTTTGCATGCGAA
>PVMK01124540.1_pt1 | contig 19948 bp, 19 predicted proteins | sample 1853481 | NCBI WGS metagenome assembly PVMK01 (sample SAMN08533507, study PRJNA380276) | Marine sediment metagenome, whole genome shotgun sequencing project. | reverse complement strand
GCATCACCGCAGCAGCAGCCAGTCCCACAATGAAGGTAAAGTTGGCGATGTAGAGCCCCCATGAAACCTGGTCAGTCATTCCGGTTAACACCAGACCGTGTGAAAACTGCCGGACATAGCAGTAGGCCCCCACAAATGTCAGAAAGGTGAGAAAGGACATCCAGGTGTAAAATAATTTGCTTCCATTAAAGCTGAGCCGGTATATTCGCCATTGAAAAATAATAAAGTCGCGGATCATAATTTAATTACCCAGGAATTATTGTTAACTTAAAATCCCGTGCTGTCCCGCTTTAAAACGGAATCTTCGATGTGCAGGGATCATTACTTTTCAAAAAAGTAGTAAAAACGAGGGAAGGTTTGCAACTCTTCCTTCATTACATATACTCTTTTATTTTCAAGGATATAACTAATGGGATTACCCGGTTCTAAAATGTTGCCAAAGATCCGCGAGCCGGTGGGGCAAACTTCCGCACAGGCCGGAAGCTTTCCATTACGCGTCCGCTGTATGCAAAAGGTGCATTTTTCCGCGACCCCCCGTGGCCGTATTCTGTTTCCAAGATAGTCCATTTTTGGGGTTAATGTCTTTTGCAGATATTTTGGGCTTTGGCAAAATTAAAACGGCGTGCCCAGTAGGGACAGGCTGCCAGACAATAGCGGCAGCCGATACACCAGTTGTAATCCACAACCACAATACCGTCTGGTTCCTGCCAGGTCGCCTTGATAGGACAGGCTTTGACGCAAGGCGCATCTTTGCACTGATGACACTGAACCGGAACGTAGAATTTACCCTTACTGGGAACGGTTTCCGGATCGTAATAATGATTGGAGGTTTCAAAATTCATTGATCCTTTTTCCATTTCAAGGACACGAATGTACTGTATTTCAGGATCGCGGGACTGGTTGTTTTCATCCATGCAGGCATACACACATCGTCTGCAGCCTATGCAGCGGCCTATGTTGAGGGCATAGGCAAACTCTACACCCGGTGTCGGTTTGGTATCGCTGATGTCCGCATCAATTTTGTAATCGCGTTTTATTTCACGTTTTATTCTGGAGATAATTCTTTCCATGTGTTGAGGGTGTGAGCTCTTCATAATGCTGCTGAAGAAATTCATCAATACTGAGGGGCTGATCAAGGTCTTTGATCGGGCTAAGCGTTACTGCACCGCCTGTAGTCAAAGCTGTAGCCACGAGCCCGGCCTTTAGAAAACTGCGCCGTGTTAAGGGAGCATAGGTGATGTCCTCAAGGGACAGAGGTTCTTTTTGGTTTTTCCCGTCTTTACTTTCATCACTCATGATGACTGTCCTCTTTATGCGGTTGCGCTACATGTCTTTTTGGCGGCGCCATGGGCTTTAAATCCGGAAATTTTGGATGATGCGGGTTGTGACATTGATTGCATGCAAGATTTTTTTTGGGTCCAAGCTTTGCATTCCAGAAACTGTTAATCCGTCCATGGATGCCGGCTTTCCAGTCTCTGTAAGTTACGCCATGGCATTTTCGGCAGAGAAGCACCGGATTATCTTTGGGAATGATGCTGCCATCATGACCGGTAAATGCATCCGGGTGGTCAGCATGATGACAATTCAGGCACCTTAGATTTAACCCGTGGGTAAAAACCATGTCCAGATGTGCGCCGAAGGGAAGATGTGATTTCTTAGGTTTGGCTATCAGGTTTTTTTCATGGCATTCGGTGCAGGTGTAAGTGAATTCCTGTGTGTAAAATAATAATTTTGGGTCTTTGTAAACCGGGGTTGTGTCAAACCAGCTTTTGGGCGAAGATAATATTTTAAATGCCGGTAAATCAACATAATCTGTATCTGTATCCACTGCATGCACCAGTTGAAGGTCAAGCATGCAAAATACAAGAAGAATTAAGATTGTAAAATATGATTTTTTCATTGTTTGTTTTAGATAATGGTAAATCTATTGAAATGGTAGATTTGTAACATACTGTATAACATAAAAAGACATCGTATTGAAAAGAATAATTTGTTTAATGGAAATTATTAGAAGTTGGCAAATCTATTTAAAATTATGATTTGTATAATAGTGTTTAACCTGTAAAAAAATGTTTTAAGAAAATAAACGTTTTATTTGTTATGAATTATATTGTTAAACAAAGTCCTGACAAATCAGAATTTGTCTTGCGACCCGAATTTTATGATCCTCTATGATTCCATCTTAATCACATGTTTATTCCCATCTGTCCGGCAGTGATCTTCGTCAGACTTGGATAATAATTTATTTGTTTCGTTTTTTACGTAGCAAATTCTCACAATTTTTTTTATAAGCGTTAAGTGCTTCCTGTAGTTTCCCCTGTTTTTCATATACCTGACCTAAAATATAATATAAGTCATCATCAATGTAGTTAGCTGAAATAACTTTGTTTAAGAGTTTTTCAGCAGTTGATATGCTGCCCTTGAATAAATTAATCTGTGCCATCCCCTTAAGTGCGGCAGGGTTATCTGGGTTCAACTTAAGGACGGTCTGGAATTCAGATTTTGCCATATCCATTTTATTTCTTTTAAGAAGAATAGTTCCCCGCCCAAGGTGTCCATCAATAAGGTCAGGAGACATCGTAAGGATTTCTTCATAATAATCCATAGCGCTGTCATAAAAACCGCGCCGATAAAGATTGTTTGCAAGTGATAATGTGCGTTCAAGTTTTTCATCTATTTCTGCAGTCTCGTTTTTAGAATTCATTACGTTCTGCAGCTCATTTAAATTGATTTTACCTAGAAGATAGCTCAGTTGTGCTTCAACCTGATCGTAAAAAGCAATGGTATAACTGGGGATTCGGGCAGCTATTTCACCCTTTTTGTTGAGGATAATCGTTGTGGGTATGGCCTTCACCTCAAACTGGGCATACGCATTACGGTTACTATCGATGAGAACCGGATATGAAAGGTTTAAATCATTCATGATATTGATATATTTATCAGATTTGTTTTGTTCGGAAATTATAATCAGAATTTCTACTGATTTTCGAAATAAGCGTTTTCCAGAGACTATTTTATTAAGGTCCTGGATTGCTTTCAGTGTGTTTTGCTGGTACAGCTCACCGAGAAGTAAAATTACAATTTTACCTCTAAAATCTTTCAGGGAAAGTTCCCTGTGGTTTAAGTCTTTTAATTTAAAATTAATTGCAGTGTGAAGTTGTTTGCCTGAAGCTATTAATGATGTTGAAAACAGAACAGTTAATAAAAGTATGCAGATGAGAAGAATGAATATTTTTTTAGTCCCGGGTGTATTATTCATTGTAATTCTCCGGTGAAAGTAATGTCATTAGATTGTAAACAGTTAAGTTTATTCAATGGGCTCTATTTTTTTATATTTTCGACTGTATTTTTTTTCATCATGACAGCCTGATTCACAGGTTCCGCCGTCAATATTTGCCTTAAACCTGACCGGAAATTCCCAGTCTCCAAAAGGAACTTTAGAACGGACATGCGCCTGCTGTTTGCTGGCATGCATAGCATGACATGCTCGACAGCTTCTTCCTTTCACTTTTTTATTGACATGAAGATAGTGAAGATTTAGGTCGCCGTCTCTAAAATTAGTTAATGCCGTGGTCTGTTCTATCAGAAAGGTATCTTTTGTATGGCACTGGAAACAGAGATTGTACTCTCCCAAATCAAAAGGTGTGTAGAATTCCCTGGGGAAATAACTGACGAGGCGGCGAAAGATATTAGATGCGTGTGGATTATGGCATGCAATACAATTGTTCTGCTGGATCGGGCCATGTTTAAAAGGATTTTCATCCATTAGCTCGGCGATGTTTTTGAGAATTGTTCCATCATGAGCTTTTACTTCCCGGTCATGGCATGAAAGACACATCTCAAGCATGGGTTTGTCAAGAAGCCGGGGAAGGGAAGAGGCATGGGGCGCATGACAGCTTGAGCAGCTCTCTTCACTGAAAATTGCATCGTGGACATTGTTGCTGGTCTTGATAAGCTCTTCTATATCTTCATGACAGCTAAAACAGAACTCGGGCTCGCTTTCAGGTATCAACATGGGATTATTGCTTCCATGGGGATCATGGCACTTTTGGCAGTTTTCCTCAACGGGTTTATGAATGTGCTTTTTTTGCATCAAGGGTTCAAATTCTTTTTTGTGACAGAATAAACAAAGCTCATTGCCGTCATCAATCAAAAGATTTTTGTATGGCGATGAATGTCCCTGATGGCAGAGGATACATGCTCCCTGAGCAGCTGGTGCATGTGTATATTTTCTGGAAAGGTACTCTTCTTCTTTTGTGTGGCATGAGGTACAGAGATGTTTGCCGGGGTCGCTTTTTAAAAGAGAAGGAAAGTCTGATCCATGTGAATCATGGCATTTTATACACTCTCCTTTTTTTACGGGTTCATGGATGTAGTTGTTCAGTCTGAGTTTATGACAGAATGTACAGAGTTCAGGCCCGGTTGAAACGAGTTCAAAGACATGGCGGTTTTTAATTACTTTATGACAGACATCACATTTTTCTAAAATTACAGGGCTGTGTTTGTATTTTTTTGTCTTTAACTTTGGATGACACTCAACGTCCACGCAGGTTGCACGGAGAGGGATGTCAGATGTATTATCTTTTGCATATAGATATTTTCCCGGTGACATGGAAATAAGGAGCATAACTCCAAGTGCCGCAAGAGTGTATTGTTTTAAGAATTTTAAAGTTTTCATCCAAGGTCCCACCATATAATACCGGCTGTTTAATTTGGTTAGTCAATAGGGTTAAGAATTTTGTGTAAATTTAGCTAACTGTGAATCAAATTAAATTAAATGTAACAGAAGGACCTGTTACAAGAGTTTGAACGCGACTGCCATATTCCTGCAGATTAGTTGGTGTATGTAAAATATTAGCATACACAAATACTTGTCATGAGCAAATTATTTATAATATAAAAAAGAATGCTATTTATATAATAAATGTAATTGCAAAGTCAAACAAATAATTATGTTTAATTATCAACGAATTGGCACATATAAATCTAATCGAGTAGAGGAAGGATGTTTTGGGTGTTCCAGGGTTAGCATACATAATTATTGGCATATGAAAAGCACGAATGGCACCCATAGTAGTTCCGAGTATTCTCTATCATATAACTCATCGGGATAATGCAGACAAAGGATTTTATTCTGAAGATGATTACAGGCAATATCTGAAATTGCCGAGCAGTTCCCGCAGGAAGGGAGGTGTTCATGTATGAGAGGTATTGTCTTATGCCTAATCATGTACACCTCATAGCAGTATCTCAAGAGACAGACAGCTTAAGATCGGCCTTCGGAGGAGTGCATCTTAGATAGACAAATGATTAATTTTAGCTAACGCTGAAGCTGAGGCGCGCGCAGCTTTAAGCACGTCGATTCTCAAGCGAGTGGTTATGTGCTGTTATTAAATATTTAAACTCTGTTTTCTTAAAAGTACTTTTTGTCTGTATCGTTTTAGCAACAGACAACTGGCCACTGACCACTGATCACAGACAATCATTTAACATGAGTCAAGAGCACGACTTGACCCTTTTTCCGGGCTTAAAACAATTTCATCTCCAACAAATAAGCAACGAAATCGTCGGCAAACCGATTGTATCCAATGCTCGCTTGTCAAATATTAACTGATTTGGGAAGCAGTCGTCCAGAATCGGTTTAATGTCTTTGTAGAACATGGGCCTTGATCCTATCTTCTTAAATACCTCATCATAGGCAAAAAGCTGGCCTGTGTAGTTAATCCAGTCTCCAAAAACAACAATGTCTGCTATTTTTGAAATGTTTATGATGGATTCCAGGTTTGCATAATTCAGAGTATAGCGTTCATAAAGGAGCGCAGGGTGACAAATCTTTTCAACCAGGTCAGCAGAGGGAGGTCCGGTGATATCCCACAGCCCTGTTTCAAGCTTTATTTCGGGATACTCATCCGCTAGCTTTTCCATATTTTCTAATACAATCTGGTGGGCATCGGTGACAAACAAGGGTAAGGATTTATTTTGTTGCGTCATCTGATTCAGCATAATACCGGTTAGGTTTGCCTTCCCGGCACCTATCTCAAGAAAATTTTGAACATCTGCAAGTTCGGCGAGTCGAAGAGAAATTCTTGCAACCATTTTACCGAAAAATGAATAGAAGGGAGCTTTAGAAAGCTCACCGAATATCCCTCGGACTTTGGGATGGTTCCAGTCAAATTTACCCAGATCCAGCATCTCGACGATCACACGCGTAATCTTTAACTCCGTTCGAAACGCCTCAGGTATTTCTTCCTCCCTTACCTCCTCACCGTCAGCGACCCTTTTTGAGGCCTTAGCCCACGTTTCCCATTCCGCAAAATGGTCTATAAGGTAGTCGACATATTCCTGCTCTAAGTCAGCCAGCTTTTCTTTGACCAATTCTTCGGTTAACATGTTTCGCCTCTCATGCAGTTACCATTATGTCAATAGTTTTGTACTTTGGTACGTAGTTTAACTTAACAAATAAGTCAATCCAGGAAACTACTTCCCCCATTCTGATCATAATGTCAATGATGAGCAGGGCCGGATAAATGGCGTAATAGTTAAATAAAAAGGATGCTTATACCAATGGCAACAGATTCCAAACTGCCCAGGTTTTAGGCATCTGCTTAATCATTTTGTTAGGTCATTTATTACAATCTTATCAATATATCAATACCCGTTCCATATATTCCACGTTTGAGCATCATACTATTTCAGTCTTTCCGCGCTAAGAACTTCTTACTGCCTCATATCCATTCACTTATTTTTTTCCCGTCAATATCTGTGAATTCACCGAAAAGTATTATGAGGAAATCTATGAAGCACCAAATCCCAAGGCCTCCAATGGTGAAAACTTGCGTCAAACCAGTTCCGGTTTTACCCGCGTAGAATCTGTGAGCTCCGAAAACCCCAAAGAAGAAAGCCAGAATAGCTGCTATCAATCTTTTCCTATCGCTAATAGATGACCTCTCTTCTGTTGACTTTATCAAACTAATGCCTGAATTTAGCAGTCGCCAGTGAATGAACACTATTAATCCCCAAGCAAGCGCTGGAAAATGGAACCAAATATCGCCATCATATGTAAATAAATTGATGAGAAATAGAAAAATTATCACGCCTAAGTAAATGTACATATGATTGTTGAAAACAACTTTTGATCTGATCTTTTGGCTATCGGGTTTACCAGTTAAAGTTTCCTTTAGCCTCTTATCCTCTTGTGGATCTTCGGCAACCTCTTTGGCCCAAGCTTTTTTTGTAAATTCTTCAGGCTCAACCAAGACCCTATATGCTTGGATTGGTTTGGGGATATTCTTTACAATTTTGTTCCCGAGATATTCGTAACCCAGCGGCAACTTATCCTCGATTTGATCATAGGCGGTTCTAGAGATGCAGATTCCACCAGGATCAGCCAACGCCTCCAGTCTAGCCGCAATATTAACCCCATCACCGTAAATTCGATCTCCTTCCTCAATTATGTCTCCCAAGGTTAATCCCAATACGAAACTCCATTTTTCGGTTGGCGGCAAGCTTGGCGTTCAGGGCTTTGAGCTCTTTCTGTATTGCGACTGCCGATTGTACCCCATCAACTACACTGACAAACTCTGCTAACAGATTATCCCCTGGCGAATCCACCACTCGGCCATGATGCTGACAGATGAGTTTGGTCATAACTTCACGGTAGGCGTTTAGAGTTCTGACAGTCTCTGTTTCGTCATCGCGCATGAGACGACTATAATCTTTGACATCAGCACTGAAAATAGCCGCAAGTTTTCGTTTGACTTCTTCTGTTGTCACTATCACCTCGTAAGATCATGAAGATAAAATACTTCTACCCTGTAATTCACCTTTCTTGCTTGCCTAAACCTTCACGGTTGTTTAAAAGCACCTTACAATTAATAAAACGTGATTGTCAACTAATATGATGTAAAAGCTATTTAATTATATTTAATAATATTGTAAGAAGATAAAATATGATTAAATAGATCTGTAAAATGGAACTATAAAAGGCTTATAAATTTTATGCTATGAGATAATTATTTGTCTGCTGGGTAGGGGAGATAGAAAGGATAAACTCATCCCCGCTTTTTGACGGAGATGAGTTTGTGGATGATTAATTAAGTAATATTAAGATGTTTGCCACATTTTGTTAAATATCTTCTTCATGCTTTCTGCAATGGAATCTGAGGTCATTGCAAGAGCATATTTCTCTTCAGAATCAGAAAAGAATATTACCTTATCATCATAGAGCATTATGGAATTGTCCATTAGAAGTTCTTCTTTTAAGAAACGAGTTTCTCTGTTCTCTTCTGAATATCTTCCCTTGTATTCAATCATTGCAGGTGTTTCCGGGATCAGCATCTTTAAAAATACGTTTCGTTCCATTCTGGCCGGGATATAATATCCTTTGTCATAATCCTCATCAAACACGGCTGTAAGGTTTTCTACGCTTCCCATGTAATATATTGCTTTTTCCTTTGACTCAAGGCTCTGTGTTGCGAGTGTCTTGAATTCCTCATTGGTTTCATAGGTCTCAATTTTCGGCAGGTTTTTGCTCTGTTTCTGTGTTGTTTCCATTCTGAACTTTTTCTTTTAATCGTTAATATATTTATAATTTTATCTTTTGAAAAAAATAATAATGATGCTGTCAGCCTGGTTGATAACAAACAAAAAATTATATCACAAATTATGAAGTCACACAATCAGAGAAAAATGGTCTTTGTTTAATTGCAGTAGTTAAAAATTAATTACAGGATCGATAATAGAATTGTGTTTGTAATAAATATGTAATAACAAGATCTTGGAGTAAATACTTAATGTTAAATATATCTTATATTTTAGTCTTGTGCAGAGGTCTTAAAATATTTTTTGTGGTTTTGAATGATAAAGAAATGAATAGAAGAAGGATTATTATGTAAAAGTAACCAGCAGTTTAAGTCCTATACCGGTTCAATGTCAAAGGCATCAATTTTGACAGCTGCGCCCTGTTTGATAAGGTCAATGGAGAGAACCAGAAAGTTATGGCTTAGTTTTTCTATTAGGGTTCCCTCCACTCCTGTAAGCGGACCGCTTGTAATCCTGACCTGTTGTCCTTCGCTTATATATGGATGCGGGTCGATCTGTGCATTGTTTTCTATAAGTTTTTTAAGAGAGATAATCTGCTCTTCAGGTATGGGAGAGGGTTTTCCCTCCAGGGTTAAAAAACGGACAACTCCCGGGGTTTTCAGAATTGAAAGCATACTGTTATAGTCGTTCGGTATGTTAACAAAAATATATCCGGAAAAAAGAGGAAAGGAGACGACCTTTTTACGGTCTTTCCATTGTCTGATCCTTTCAATTACTGGCAGGAATGCTTCAATATCTTTTTCCAGGAGTTTTTTTTCAGCCTTAAATTCATGCCTTGATTTAAGGTAAACTGCATACCAGAATTTTTTTACTGACTGTTCCATAGACTAGTTAATATTTTTCAGCTAAAATTTTTGAAATTTAAGCTGATTTAAAAGAAAATATTAGTTAAAGAGATGTTTTGTCAAGCACTTAATTGACACATTAATTTATAAATGATATATCATCATCAATAAATAACATATAGTTTTTTTAAAATAATTAAAAGGTTTTGTTTATAATGAAACAAGATAATAGAAAATATCAGAGGTTGGCTAAAGAGTGCCGGGTAGAGTACTGTCTTTTTAAATCAATTGTAACTAAAGAGGGTTTAAGAGAAAGTTCTCTAAATGATCTCAGCGGAGGCGGTGCTTCTTTTTATGCCAGTGAGAAGTATGATAACGGCACACAGCTTTATCTTAAGATTTTGGTACCCGGTTGGAGCCAGAATGAAGGTGAGCTTGAACAGGTTGTAGATAATACATCTGAGGTGATGCTGGAAACCATTGCAGAGGTTATTCATACTGAGTCCGGAGATGGGAACGATAACTTTTTAATTGGAACAAGGTTTTTAGGCAAAGTTAACAAGTAAAACGTAAATGGTGAGAAAAATGGAAGAGAACACAAAACTGCCGGTTATACATTTGGAGCTGACTACCGGAATATTTAAAATAAAGGCTGAAGACGCGATCTATGAAATAGAGGTAAAAGCAGATAGCAGTCTTACACAGGTTGTTGAAAAGATAGTAGAGAAAGAGGTCGTTGTTGAAAAAGAAGCTGCCTTAGAGGGCGTTTCAGATCAATTCTACAAAGAAATATCTGAGGAGATGTTTAATGAGATAGGAAAAATGGCACGAGACTTGTCTCTTTCCATCAAAACTCCACTTGACGATGATATGAAAAACGTTGATATCAGTCAGGCTGGGGTGGATCTTGAAGGCGCCAAGGGAAAACTTCAGGACATTGTTGAAATGACTGAAAAAGCAACCATGGTGATAATGGATATTTCTGAAAATATTCAGGAAGGCTGTGATGAGATAAAGAAGAACCTGACTGAAATTCAAAAAATTAATTTTATAGGAAGACTTGAGAAAGAAGCTCAGAAAGAGGAACAGGAAAAACTGATAGCGGCCATTGAGTCCACTGATAAGCTAATTAAAAATATTATTATTAGTATTAGCAGGATTCTCGAATCACTTTCATTTCAGGATCTTTCCGGTCAGCAAATAAAGAAGATCCTGAGTGTGCTCTCAAGCGTACAGGTGCAGCTGTTAAGTATGCTGGTGACATTTGGTGTTAAGCTGAAGAAGAAGGGGGAGTATGAGAGTCTGGCAGTAGGAGAAAAAGAAGACCTGGTGCATCAGGAAGTTGATAAGATGAAGAGTAAAGTTTCTGATGATGTATGGGAAGCTGAAGAAGAAGGAGAGGGGCCGTTAAATCAGGATGCTGTTGATGACCTTCTGGCAGAACTCGGGTTTTAAATCTTAAACAAGTATTTAAACATAAAAGACAGATATAAACAGTGGTTGATCTGATAATTGATTCATCCCTGTTTTTTTATATTGCTTTAGACGCTGTTAAAAAAACCAAGAGTCAACATAACTTGCCAAAAATTTAAATATTGATATCTCTATGATAGAGATCACTAATGGTGATCACTTATTTTGGTGTACCAAATAAAAAAAGGCTGCTCATTATTGAGCAGCCTTTTTGTTTCCGCTTATTTATCTGTTCTTATTTTTCGATCTCTTTCAACCATTTACCATGCTGAAGTTTTGCCCATGCACGTGTGCATTTTCCGCTCAGCATTGCTTCAATGGTCCCCGGATTTGCAAAGGTACCCAGAAACGCATGGATGATCCAGGTTCCGCCGAAAGCAACAACACCGATTATATGGAGAGGATAGCACATGACCACGGTATCCTTGGCAAAGTCAAACGGATAAAGCATGATATATCCTGTGATGGTCATAAGAATACAGGTGGCGACCATTATAAAGTAAAAAATCTTCTGTCCGCCGTTGAATCTACCTGATTCAGGAACACCATTTTTTACCCAGAGGTATCCGCCGCCTTTACATATCCATTTTATATCATCTGCTGTCAGTATAGCGCCTTCCTTAAACCAGATGATAAATGCAAGTAGTCCGCTGCCGGCAAAAAAAGCCGATGACCAGTGGTGCAGGACTGACAGAGAACCTGTACCGCCGATAAGTGTCCCTATCCAGTTAAGGGATTTGAACATCAGGCCAAAGCCGGTGATGAAAAGAAGGATACAGCTTATGGCGAGAACCCAGTGAACAAATCTCTCAAATACGTTTGTTGTTTCGATAAGTTCGTAATTAGATTTATTGCTCATTGCTGTCACCTCCTTCATCAAACTTCGGACGTTTAGGTCCCTTTATTAAATAGTACGCAAAACCTGCGCCGATACCTCCGAGAATACTGATCATGGAAAGCGGTTTTAAAACATTTTTCCACAGACCGATTGCGGTAGAGACCTTTGGTTTTTCTGGCAGTCCGTCATATGCCGCTGGTTTTTCAGTGAGGACGTATACCACATGGGTTCCGTCGACAAACTGATCACCGTAAACATTTGCGTCTTTGCCGAGTTCTTTTGCGCGTGCATGAGCTTTTTTAATCATTTTTGCCTTGTCGCCGAACTCAATTGATCCGGTGGGACAGGCTTTTGCGCATGCCGGTATCATGCCTTCAGCAACTCTGTCATGACACATGTGACATTTGTACATTTTCTCATCCTTTTCATTAAAGCGCGGAATAGAGAATGGACATGCATGATAACAGTATTTGCATCCGATACACTTTTTGCTGTCTAAAACGATGGCGCCTGATGGTGATTTGGTAATACAACCGGGTACAGGGCATACTTTCATGCATCCTGCATCAGTGCAGTGAAAGCATTTGTCGTTTCTGAACAGCCATTTAATTGTGTTTTCCTTATCATCTACTTCCTGAAACCTGATAAGGGTATAGGTTGTCGGGCTTAAGTCCGCCGGGTTCTGGTAGCTTCCTCTGTTTTTAGGGTTTATTTCTGCAGGAAGTCCGTTCCAGTTTTTACATGCTACCTGGCAGCCTCTACAGGCGGTACATTTTGATAAGTCAACTAACATTATTTTTTGATTCATTATTTAGTACCCCCTTTCACAACATCTACCATGAAAGCTTTAGATTCGGGGATCATGGTGTTCGGATCACCGATATTTGGTGTTAAAAGGTTTGCGCTTCTCAGTTCCTTTTTCTGAGAATCCGGGAAACGCCAGCCGTAATGCCAAGGGAATACCCACCTGGTGAACAGTTGTTCCGGCAATGGTTAATGGTTTGAAACGGCTGGTAACAATTGCAACAGCTACGACTTCGCCGCGTGCTGATTTTACTTTAACCTTGTCTCCGTTATCAATACCCTTGTCTTTAGCCAGCTCTTTACTCATCTCAACAAACATATCCGGCTGAAGTTCCATGAGCCACGGCTGCCATCTGGTCATAACACCGGTCTGCCAGTGCTCGCTGACGCGATAAGTTGTACAGACCAGAGGATACCTGGGATCACAGGTCGCACGTTTATCCATGTCTGAACCGATTCCCTTAATATCATACCTCTTAATAACCGGGTTTACGAACTGCGGTGACATTAAGTTCTTTTCAACCGGACATTCAAGTGGTTCATAATGTTCAGGAAAAGGTCCGTCAGCAAGGCCGGGGCCGAAGATATGGGCATGGCCTTCTGGCTTCATGATGAACGGATATTTTGATGCTGAACCGGCTGATAATGGTTTCCAGCCGCCGTCGGGCACATCGCCTTTCCATTTGGTAGCGCCTGTCCACCAGATAACCGGTTTTTCAGGAGCCCATGGAGCGCCGTTTTTATCAACAGAAGCGCGGTTGTAAAGGATTCTTCTGTTTACAGGCCAGCACCATGACCAGTTTGAATAGAGGCCGATTCCGGATGGGTCTGATTTGCTCCTTCTGGCCGCCATATTTCCTTTTTCTGTGTAGGAATTACAGTAGAGCCAGTTTCCGGAAGAGGTGGAACCGTCAGCCTGGAGATAAGCAAAACTTGGAACCAGAGTGCCTTTTTTGTAGAGTTTTCCTTTGACAGTTGTGTCTTTTAGGAAGTAGCCGTTGATTTCTTTAGCGACTTCGTGGGTGTCAAAGTGTTTTATTTTTCCATTAGGCATTTTGAGGCCGTAATCCCATGAAAGTTTTGTAATTGCTTCAGGGAGTTTACCGCCTTCTTCTTCATAAAGCTCTTTGATCTTGTAGTAGAGCTCAGTTATGATATCGCCATCAGGTATTGCCTGTCCCGGCGGGTTGGTTGCTTTATAACGCCACTGCATCCAACGTCCGCTGTTAGTGATGCTTCCTTCTTTTTCCATGGAAGCCGCACACGGCAGCATGAAGACTTCAGTGTCAATCTCTTTGGGGTTCATGCCCGGGCCCTTCCAGAAGGAGCCGGTTTCATTATCAAAGATATTGACGTTTACCATCCATTTCAGCTTTTTCAAACCTTCGCGTACTTTGTTTGCATTTGCGCCGCTACAGGTCGGGTTCTGTCCCCAGGCGAAAAAGCCTGAAAATTTACCCTTTGTACATTTCATCAAATATCTGAAGCCATGAATAATTTACACCGTCATCAAGCTTTGGTGTGTAAGTATAGGCTTCTTCGATGGTTGTGTTCATGCCGTAATGGGCACGCATAAGGCTTGCTGAATATTTCGGATAGTTGCCCCACCAGTTTGCACTCATCGGATCATTTGTTTTAGGCGTATATTTGTCATTATAGGCCTTTAGTGTCGGCTGAGACGCTTTTGGTGTTTTAAGATATCCGGGCAGAATGTGGAAAAGCAGGCAATGGTCAGTTGAACCCTGAACATTGGACTCTCCGCGCAGCGCATTAACACCGCCGCCTGCAACTCCCATGTTTCCGAGAAGCAGCTGGATAATCGCCATGGCACGGATGTTCTGAACACCGGTTGTATGCTGTGTCCAGCCCATTGCGTACATGATTGTTCCTGATTTGTCTGATTTTCCTGTTGCTGTATATGACTTGTAAACCTGCTCTAGTTTAGCAATGGGTGTTCCTGTTATAGAGCTTACCTTTTCCATGTCATAACGGGATACATGTTTCTTTAAGAGTTGGAATACGCAGTTTGGATCTTTTAAGGTTTTGTCTTTTTTAGGTGTTCCGTCCGCATTTTTCTGGAACGACCAGGTAGACTTGTCATATTTTGCGTTGACAATGCCCTCATCGGTTTTTGTGCCCACGAGTCCTGAAAAAACACCGTTATTGTCGCCGGGTAGTTTAAAATCAGGATTTACCAGAAATGAGGCATTTGTGTATTCAGTAGTATATTCCTTGAAATACAGATCATTATCAAAGGATGTACTTGAGCATTCCGCCCAGGAAAGCAATGTCAGTACCACATCTTAAAGGTGCGTAAATATCAGCTTTGGATGATGTCCTTGTGAAACGGGGATCAACACTTAGAAGTGTTGCGCCTTTTTCCATTGCTTTGGTAACCCATTTAAAGGAAATGGGGTGATTCTCAGCAGCGTTGCTGCCCATTACGAGGATGCAGTCACTGTTTCTTAAATCTATCCAGTGATTTGTCATCGCACCGCGTCCAAACGACTCTGCCAGAGCCGCTACAGTTGCGGAGTGTCATATCCTGGCCTGATGTTCTATGTAGACAAGGCCAAGTGACCTGAGAAGTTTCTGATATGCATAACACTCTTCATTGTCCATGGCAGCACTTCCTACAGAAGCGATACCATCGGTGCGGTTAACGGTCTGCCCTTTTGCATTCTTTGTTACAAAGCTTGCATCGCGGCTTTCCTTAACGTTTTTGGCAATTTTCTCAATAACCCATTCCCATGATTTTTCCTCCCATTTGTCGCTTTTTGGCGCTCGGTAAAGCGGTTTGGTGAGGCGCTCATTGTTCTGGTGAGTCAGCTGGAAGAGTGATGAACCTTTACTGCATAGGCTGCCCTGATTGATTGGATGGTCAGGATCGCCTTCAGTGTTTACAACCTTACCGTTTTTGGTGTGGACAATAATTCCACAGCCAACTGCACAGTAAGGGCATATTGTGGTGGTTTCTTTTGCGAATTTGATCTTGGTGTCAGCTGCATAAGCTTTGACCGGGTTCAGATTCAACCCCAGGCCCCCGGCTGCAAAAGTTGCACCTGAGATCTTTAAGAAACCCCTTCTCGAGATCATCATGTGGCTTACTCCCTTCTAAAATAATTAATAAAAGTTGGTTGTAATGCTTGCAATATTTAAAAATTATTCGAAATACTAAAAGTTAAAAATGTATATATATTTTATATTTTTATATAATGTAAAAAATAAAGCAATTCATATGCCATTATAATAAAATAGTTGTGACAAGCTTATAACTGTTTAAAAAAGCATTATTTTAAAGTTAAAATCGCATGTTTTTTTACAATTTTCAGGTGCTGAGTTTGCACTATTTTGACATATTGACAAAAAAAGCAATTTACTTGGTTACGGAATGATATTTTGTCAATTACAGAATAGATCTCTGTGTTCAGCGGGGACTTTTGACAAATTCATTTTCAGTATAGATATAAACTCTTTTTTATGAAAGAGTTTGCTGTGGGAGTATGTTTGTATGATTTATTTAAAATTACTTGGTATGTTTGTTATTAAGTATTAATTTTTATCATTTATCTTTTTATTTTCATCTTCATTTCCGGTTGATGTATCATCCGGATCATCTTTACCGGAAAGTGAATTTTTAAAGTTTTTTATTCCCTTTCCAACTCCTTTTCCGATTTCCGGAAGTTTTCCTGCTCCAAAAATTATGAAAATTATTACAAGAATTATGATTAATTCAGGCATTCCGATGCCAAACATTTTTTTCTCCTTAAGGGTTATCTGTTAACTTTATCTTTTTAAGCCTCTAAAATTATAATATTCTATAAATATATTTTGTAAATCAAAAAGGCAAGAAGTATTTTTGCATATATTTCTCTGTGTCACACTTTTAAATAATTACATTTTGTTTGATTATTTTGACCACTTCATCCGGGTCATCAGTAATTCTAACCAGGTCAATATCCTCAGCAGAGATGAGTTTCCCTTTAAGGAGAGTATCCTTAATCCAGTCCAGAAGTCCTGACCAGTAGTCAGTGCCCACCAGGATCACTGGAAAAGGTTTGATTCGTTTTGTTTGAATAAGGGTTATTGCTTCAAAGATTTCATCAAGTGTTCCAAAACCGCCCGGCATACCGACATAGGCCTGGGCATATTTGATGAACATTACTTTTCTTACAAAAAAGTAATTCAGCTCAAGCTTTAGATCAGTAAATGCATTTGCCTGCTGTTCCATAGGCAGTTTAATGTTTACACCAACGGATTTGCCTTTGCCTTCCTGTGCCCCCCTATTTCCGGCTTCCATTATGCCGGGCCCGCCGCCGGTGATGATATTAAAACCGTTTTCAGAAAGTTTTTTTGCGATCTCAACAGTTTGGATATATGTTTCGTCTTCTGGTTTTATGCGAGCTGAACCGAAGATGCTTACAGCAGGATAGACCTCTGACATCATTTCGAAACCTTCAACAAATTCAGATAATATTTTGAACAAGCGCCAGGTATCACCAACCTTGAAATCATCAATTAAAAACTGTTTTTCCATTATATGACTTCCTCCTTCGGTTATGTTTAGGAATATTTTTATTGTCTCCTTCAGGGTTTAAAACCTTTGTCTTTGGACGAAGAATGTTTAATGTTAAGGAACTGCAAATGACTTTAATTCCGTTAATCCCTTAGGAGGATTTTGCGGTTTTTTTGTTTTTTCTTCAGCCCGCCTCAGCGGGATATTGAATCAACCGTCTTGTAAACGGTGTTAGTTCAATTCAGTTCAAAGGTCTGTTCGAATTCAGGGATGACCGTATCCCAGCCGAACTTTGATTTGATTTTTTCTGCCAGGGCTTTGGATGCATCAGGTTCACCATGGACAATGAAGGTCTTTTTGGGCGGCCGGTTAAATCCCATGAGCCAGGCGACTATTTCATTATAATCCGCGTGTCCTGAAAAACCCGAGATGTTTTCGATTTTTGCATTAACAGAAATCTTCTGCCCATGTATCTTTACTTCTTTCTTGCCTTCAAGCAGTGCTCTTCCACGTGTTCCTTCGGCCTGGTAGCCCACAAAAAGAACTGTATTTTCAGGTTTTGAGAGTCTCTGCTGTAAATGGTGGAGAATCCTGCCTCCCTGAAGCATTCCGCTTGCTGATAGTATGATGGCAGGGCCTTTCACTTCCGCAAGCGCTTTAGAATCATTTACATCTTTTGTATAAGTTATCTGTTTAGGACTAAGTATATTTTTATTATCCAAAAGCTGAAGTTTTGCCTCAAAATCATAAAGCGATGTCATTTGTTCAAAGACTTTGGTGGAATTAATTGCCATGGGTGAGTCGAGATAAACAGGGATCGAAGGAATCAGGTTTTTCTGTTCAAGTTCCCGGATGTAATAAAGAAGTTCCTGGGATCTTTCAACAGCAAAAGAGGGTATTATCAGCATCCCGCCGCGTTTGAAGCTGTCATTGATGACCCTGGCAAGCTCCTGGTCTCTTGAACCGTGACTGTCAGTGTGGAGGCGGTCTCCGTAGGTGGATTCAAGTATTAGATAGTCCACTTCATATGCCTGTACCGGATCGTGGAGAATAGGGCGGAGCGGACTTCCAAGGTCACCGGAAAAAAAGATTCTTTTGGTTTTATTGTCTTCTTTAATTTTTACGTCAACAAAAGAAGATCCGAGAATATGACCAGCATCTTTGAACTTTACTCTGACATTGTCAGTAATATGAATATCTTCACCGTAATGGACTGGATCAAATAGTTTAAGAGATTTTTCAGCATCCTGCTGTGTGTATAAGGGCATTGCCGGGTTGTGTTTTGAAAATCGTTTTTTATTTGCCCATTTTGCATCCTCTTCCTGCAGGTGTCCGCTGTCCATAAGCATTATTTTACACAGCTCATGGGTCGCGTGAGTACAGTTTATCTTTCCGCTAAAGCCTTCTTTACAGAAACGGGGGATATAACCGGAGTGATCAATATGAGCATGGGTCAGAAGGATTCTGTCAATATCAGCAGGCGGTATGGGAAACGGTTCCCAGTTTCTAATCCTTGTTTTTTTTAAACCCTGAAAAAGTCCGCAATCAATCAGCAGTTTTTTACCGGCTGTTTCAAGCATATGTCTTGACCCTGTTACTGTTCCGGTTGCTCCGAAAAAAGATAATTTAGTAGTCATTTAAAGTTCCTTTTATTGTTTCTTTTCATGTCTATAAGTTTTCATCTGTTTTTATTTGGACACTTTATCAGATAAATTTGGAAAAATACAGAATTTAAGGTGTTAGGATTTTTATAATTTTAAGCTTAAGTTCTGACTAATGTATATTAATAACAAATGTTTTAATTGTTCCATATTTGATGTCCATAAGAAAAGATTATTTAATTAATTAATCCGTTCAGGTCCGGGCATACAGAATAATGTGTCGGGATTTAAACAGGCTACATTTTAATTGAATTAATAACTATTATGATGTATAGCTTGTTACGAAATGGAGGCTAAGATCTTCTTGTCTTGAGTTGTGAAGTATTATTAAAAAAGAAGTTAAGCAAAACAGGAGTTGATTTTGGATACAAGACCAAAAATACTTGTGGTCGATGACAGCGAATTTATTGTTGAACTGATAGACCGTACCTTGAGTGATTGTGGGTATATAATTTCAAAAGCTTATGACGGTGAAGAAGCTTTGCATAAAATAGCAGTTGATGAGCCGGATCTTATTATTCTGGATGTTATGATGCCGAAGATGACAGGGCTTGAGGTTTGTAGAAAGCTTAAAAGTGATAAAAAGACAATGCTTATCCCCGTGGTGCTTCTGACTGCGAAAAATTTTGTTGAAGATAAGGTTACAGGGTTTGAGACCGGTGCTGACGATTATATTACTAAACCTTTTAATACCAAGGAATTAAAGGCCAGAATTCAGGGGCTTATTAATAAGAAGATATCTCAGGTTAAGGTTGTTGAGGTGGAGAAACAGGAAGCGCTTGAAACTCTGGCCGAAGAAGTTGCCCATGAGATTAGAAATCCTGTTACGGCAATAGGCGGTTTTGCAAGACGGATCATGAATAAACTGCCGGAGGGAAGTCAGCTTAGAGAGTATGCTCAAATGATTATTAATGAAGCAGAGCGTCTTGAAACAATGGTTGGTGAGATCGCTGAGTTTAAAGATATTGTTGTTTCAGCAAATGAGCTTGTAGATATACAAGAGATTGTTGATTCTGTTCTCGAACAGTTTAACGATGAAATGTCGCGAAGAAATATTGAAAAAGTTTTACAGTATGATTCTGAAGTTTCTTATACAATGGGTGATGAAAAAAATTTAAAACTTGTTTTTACGCATGTTGTTGAGAATGCTGTTGAGTCCATAGATGGCGTTGGGACTATCACGATAAAGATAGGTGAGGTCGATGATTATCTAATCATTGATGTCATAGATACCGGGAGAGGGATTAGCGTTGATGAGTTGAAACGTATA
>PVMK01189291.1_pt2 | contig 19949 bp, 24 predicted proteins | sample 1853481 | NCBI WGS metagenome assembly PVMK01 (sample SAMN08533507, study PRJNA380276) | Marine sediment metagenome, whole genome shotgun sequencing project. | reverse complement strand
GCGGTGTTCAATTTAACCGGGACCGTATTACACACCAACCTGGGGCGGGCCTCATTGCCGGAGGAAGCGATCTACGCCGTGGTCTGCGCCGCCCGCTATCCGTCCAACCTGGAGTTTGATCTCAAAACCGGCAAACGCGGTAATCGCGAGGATCATATCGAGTCGCTGTTGTGTGAGTTCACCGGCGCGGAGGCGGCCACGGTGGTCAACAATAACGCCGCGGCCGTGCTGCTGGTGCTCAACACCCTGGCACTGGGCAAGCAGGTGCCGGTCTCGCGTGGGGAACTGGTGGAAATCGGCGGCTCCTTCCGCATCCCGGAGGTCATGCAACGCGCCGGCTGCACGCTGCTGGAAGTCGGCGCCACCAATCGCACTCATTTAAAGGATTACCAGCGGGCGATTACCCGGGATACGGCCCTGTTGCTAAAGGTACATACCAGCAACTACCGGGTTGAAGGCTTTACCAGCGAGGTGAATGAACGCGAACTGGCCGCTCTCGCCAATAAGCACGGGCTACCGTTTGTTATCGACTTGGGTAGTGGCAATCTGATTGATTTTTCTGCGCTGGGGCTTCCCAAAGAGCAGACAGCCGCCGATGCCATTAACATCGGCGCAGACCTCATCACCTTCAGCGGCGACAAGCTACTGGGCGGACCCCAGGCGGGGCTGATAGCCGGCCGGGCCGACCTCATCGCACAGATCAATAACAACCCACTGAAACGGGCACTGCGCCTGGACAAAATGACGCTGGCGGCACTGGCTGAAGTGCTGAAGCTGTACCGCAACCCACAGACACTGCCGCAACGCCTGCCGACACTGCGACATTTGACCCGCCCACTGACAGACATTCAGGCACTGGCGCAGCGACTGCAACCAGCCGTGGCCGCTGCCGTCACTCCGCAGTATGCCGTTGACCTTGTCTCTTCCTGTAGCCAAATCGGCAGCGGCGCATTGCCTGTGGACACCCTCCCCAGCGCGAGCCTGCGATTACTTCCCACGGATAGCGACGATGCCAAACTGCGTGGCCTGGCCGCCACGCTGCGCGGCCTGCCCAAACCGGTTATCGGGCGTATACACAAAGGCGCGCTACTGCTCGATTTGCGCTGCCTGGAAGACGAGGTGGGTTTTATCAACCAGTTGCCCCAATGGGGAGTAGCACTGGCTTGATCGTCGCTACCGCAGGACACGTGGATCACGGCAAGACGGCCCTGGTCAAACAGCTGACCGGCGTGGATACCGACCGCCTGGAAGAGGAGAAGCGGCGGGGCCTGTCCATTAATCTCGGCTTCGCCTACCGCCGTGTGGGCAGCGACACCACGCTGGGTTTTATCGATGTACCCGGCCATACACGTTTTATCAACACCATGATTGCCGGTGTCAGCGGCATTGACCTGGGCATGCTGGTGGTCGCCGCCGATGACGGTGTTATGCCCCAGACCCTGGAACACATTGATGTGTTGCGCCTGCTGGGCATTGACCAGTGTATTGTGGTGATCTCCAAAATTGATCGCGTAGAGCCGGAGCGCGTGACTGTTGTAGCTGATGCAGCGCAAGCACTGCTTGGCGAAGACTGTTGCCGCGCCGCGTTCCTTGTTTCCAACAGCACAGGCGAGGGCATCGCTGCGCTGCAACACTACCTGGACAAGCTGGCGGTGACGCACCAGCAGCGCAGTTCGGCGGGTAACTTTCGCCTGTCGGTGGACCGCGCATTTTTGCTCAAGGGCACCGGCCTGGTGCTTACCGGCACCGCCCTCTCCGGCGCAGTAGCGGTTGGTGATGAGTTGCAGTTACTGCCCCAGGGCGTATCAGTACGCGTGCGCTCTCTGCACGTACAAGACCATGATGCCCGGCGCGGTAGCGCGGGAGACCGTTGCGCCCTGAACGTATCCGGCCCGATAGAAAAGGATCAGGTGAAGCGCGGTGATGTGCTGGTATCGGGCAAGGAGCTTCCTCTGTGCGAACGCTTCGACGCCACCGTGTCCCTGTTGCCCCACGCGCCCTTTGCCATCAAACACCTGTCGCCGGTAAAAGTGCATATTGGCGCCCGTCGCATGGCCGCACGCCTTTACCTGATTAGCGACGTTAGTGGCGACAACATCATCCCTCGCCTGCAACCAGGTGAGGACGCGCTGGCGCAATTGATACTGGAGCAGCCGCTGCCCTGTTGCCGCGGCGATCGCTTCCTGCTGCGCGACGACAGTGAGAGTGTCACCCTGGGCGGCGGCATGGTCCTGGATCCGCTGGCACCCCGCACCGGCAAGGCACATACCAGGCGTTTGCGTTACCTGCAGGCGATGGCAAAGAACACGCCGGTGGAGGCTCTGCAGGATTTTCTCGATGACTCGCCGACGCCCATAGACCTGACGTCTTTCTGCCGGGCCTGGAATTTACGGCCGGATGAGCAGCAGGCCTTATTATCATCCGTCGCCGCACGATACTTTACCTTTGAAGGCGTTGATTACGCCCTGGCGGAACAGACCTGGACGCTGGTGACGACGACACTATTGGAGCGTGTGCAACGCTGGCATCGGGATAACCCCGAACAACCGGGGGTCAAAACGGCATCCCTGCAGAAATCAGTGCGTAAAAGTATGTCGGCCGGCCTGTTCCGTGCCGCGCTGTCTGAACAGCTGCGGCAGGGTAAATTGAGCCTGGCCGGTGGCAGGGTACAAACACCGGGGTATCAGCCCAGTGTGCCCGATGCGGAGCAGGCCAGCTGGCGGCAGCTGGAGCGCGAACTGGACGCCCGCGGCTTGCAATTGCCCCTGGTCTCGGAGCTGGCAGCGGCGACCAGGATGAAGAAGGAGTCCGCCCTTGCCTGCCTGCAGTCAGCGTCCCGGCGCGGCCTGGCATTCAAACTGAATGACAATCGCTATGCACTGCCGCGCCACCTGGCCGAGTACGCGCAGCTGTTGAAGGAATTGGCGGAGCACGATAAAGACATTAGTGTGATCAATTTCAAACAGCACATCAAATCAGGCCGCAAACTCGCCATCGAAATACTGGAGCACTTCGATGCGGTGGGTTTCACCCGGCGCCGCGGCGAGACACGCTTCATTTGCCAACCGGATCTACCCGCAGGCCTGTATGCAACGTAATATAAACGGTTCAAAAAACGGAAGAGCGATGTCCCCGGTGGGGCGCCTGGTCTTCAACACCAGTGAGGCGCTGATAAAGTGCCTGGTGGGTTCGACTCCTACCTCTTCCGCCACCCCCACAAACAGACGGACTCGTCATGACATTGAAATTATCCGTACTGGACCAATCCCTGGCACGCTCCGCCGACCAGGCTCCGGACGCATTGCAGGAAACCCTGCAAATGGCCCGCTGGTGTGAGCAGCTGGGCTATGAACGATTCTGGGTGTCGGAACACCATGCCTTTACCGCCGTGGCCGGCAGTGCCCCGGAAGTACTGCTGGCAGCCATTGGCGCTGCCACTCAAAGCATCCGCATTGGCTCCGGCGGCATCATGTTGCCGCACTACAGCGCGTACAAGGTGGCCGAAGTATTTTCACTACTGGCCAATCTATATCCCGGCCGGGTGGACCTGGGGATTGGCCGCGCCCCCGGGGCCGATATGTCCACCGCAGTGGCCCTGGCCACCGACGGGCGGCCCAAATTCGAGAAATTCCCCGAGTTGGTGGCGCAACTGAGTGATTACCTCTGGGCTGAAAAAACCAGCCCGGTAGTCAGCCCCCGGCCGCCGGAGGACATCCCCCTGTGGATGCTGGGCTCCAGCCCCGACAGCGCGGTACTGGCCGCGCAGCGCGGCCTGCCCTACAACCTGGGCCTGTTTATCAACCCACAGGCGGATGCGAGACTGATAGGTCTGTATAAATCGCGTTTCCAGCCCAGCGCAATGCTGGCTGAGCCCTACGCCATACTCACCATGAGCGTGTTCTGCGCCGACAGCCATGAGCAAGCCAAAGCCCTGCAACTGACTTACGACCTGAATCTTTTGCGCTTCTTCTCCGGTCAATCCAACGGCACGTCGCTGACACCACAGGAAGCTCAGGTCTACCCCATAGGCCCACAGGAGCAGGCATTTATCGCCAGCCGGGAGAATAGCCGCGCCGCCGGCACCCCGGCCCAGGTGAAAGAGCAAATTCTGCGCCTGGCCGGGATGCACGACGCGGATGAAGTGATGGCGGTGACCAATATGTACTATTTTGAGGACCGCAAGCGCTCCTTCGAGTTGTTGATGGAGGCTTTTTCAGTCGATTGACCGGCTGGGCGCCTGTTACTGGAATTCTGGTCTACCGACATAATCAGGTCGCCTATAAAAGTATCCCTCAAAGCATCATTCGCGCTAAACTCCCATCAATAATAATCAGGAGACGAGCACTGTGTTTGAAAGAATCCTTCTATTCGCTGCCATTATTGGCGCGTGCTACTGGTACTGGTCGGGGCCCTACCAGGCGAAGATAAACCCCAGTTATGAAGCGCTGCTCAAGAAAAACTCTGAGGACATGGCCCTGTGTACGCGCGGAGCCGCTTATCAACTGGGAGCGACGGGCTCCGGCTCCGGCCCGGGAACCGCTGAAGAGAACTGCGCCGAAAAATATAACCTCTACGAATACGAGGGTCGCTGGCACAGCTACGACGTGAAAAGGCCAGACCAGCAATAACACGCGATAAACCGCGCATTGACTACCCGTCTATAGACTCACTCCACCGGCGAATCATAGTCGTCAGCTGGGTACGCCGCTCCGCGACTTTTTTCTGGTTGCGAATATCTTCAAATATTTTTCCCAGCTGCCTGCGCTCCTTATCGGTCAGGTCCTCCAGTAAGGGCTGGTTCAAATCCATTTCGGTTCTGCTGGCATGGGTGCGTTTACAAACGCTGAACAGGTGCAGCAGGGCACGGCCCAACAGCACAAAGGGGAAATTGAGATTTCGCGAAGGGCCGTAGGTAATCGATTTGCCCCCGGTGGGTATGCCTTTAACTTTAACCTTCCCTATTTTATCCGCGTAGCGCCAGGCCCCAATGCCCCCGGTCAACGCGCCGCCCGCGCCGGACACCAATGTACCCAGGCCGCCAAGTAATCCACCACTGGCCACATCCAGGCCAAGACCGACCCCGCCACCGGCTATACCACCAATCGAGGTAGCCACCGATATCAATGATCGCTTGTTCAGCCCCCACAGATACCATTCCTGTACATTGAAAAGATCAGACTCCTGCCAGCCCAGCTTTTGCTCCGATCTATCGATATCCGAGTAGTAGAACAACTCCTCAATCTGCCGCCTGCATTGTCGCTCCCGTTTAGCCAGGTGATGCTTGTACCGGGCGAAAAGAGATTTTTGCACAGGCTTTTCAGGCAATCCGGTGGGAACCGATTGTTCAACGGTGTAACCCAGGGACTCAATAATGAGATCAGCGATATAGATGCTCGCGGTTTGATGCTGTAACTGGCGCTCGGACCTGAGCACTTCAACCGCTTTTTCCAGAGGTGCGCGCCACTGCGCATCGAGATGGCCAAACAGCGTCAGCAGATCCAATTGCTTGGTAATTTCGGCGCGATGCGCATCAAATACTCGCACAGTTTGAAAAAACTGCCCCAGTCCCGCTGTCCACTCGTCTATGAACTCTTCATTCTCTATCGGGTTGATGAGTGCGAGGCTGGGCCTGCCCGCCCACCGCAGTATCTCCATCTCCGCTTCATAATCGGCACCGAACGGGCAGGAACCGTCAACCACATAGATAATACCGGCCCCCGCAACAATGGGCCTGAGCATTTCGCATTCATCCTTGAAGTGCGGATCTGCACCATGCTCCTCGACAAATCTCCTGACCGTTGCAGGCCGCTGCGCCGCACTGGAGCAATGCTCGCCCAACCAGTCCAGAACGGCTCTGGCGCGCTGTATGCCGGGGGTGTCCACCAACTCGTAGAGGGTCTCGCCATCAACGCGCATGGGGAATGTACGGGCTTCGGTGGTGGAGCCCGACTTCGCGTCTATGAACACCGAATCATCTCGTGCCAGCGTGGCCACAATACTGGACTTGCCTTTGTTCGGCCGCCCTACCACTGCAAACGTAGGTACTGTCATGCTGCCGTGTCCCACAGTGATTCAGTATTGCTCATAGGTCCTCAAGCGCCAGCACATCCACCACGCTGAATGGCAATGTCCGGGAGAAAATACGCCAGTCCTCCAGTTTTTCTTCAGTAACAGGCCTGCCCGGAAGGGCCAGGGCATACAATGTGCAGCGGCTCACATGACTGAACTGTGCGAGAAAATCCGCCAGCTCGGCCAGCGGCGGCTCCCATGACCTTACCACCACCAGCAAGCGGTCAATGGCGCCATTAGACGCTTTCTTCGCCTGTTCCATATCCCGGGCCAGAGAGCCGATACCGGCACAGACTATATTGGCAGCGGGAACTGCGGCGAGCTCCTCGAAGTTTTGAATCTCGTCTGCACCCAGCGCCTGCGCCCAGTTCACCAGGAAAAGTCGCGCATCGGGCCGGGCCAGAGGCCACCGCTCCCCTCCCCCGGGCGATGCGGCAGTGCCGCTAACGACTTCGCCCCGGGTTTCTACCATGGGTGACTTCATCCGTGACAATACCAGGTCGGTGCCGGGGTAAGCGGTAAAGGCCGCCGCTATACACTTGCTGAAATAGAACCTGGAGGCTATCCACAGCAACACCCGGGGCAGCAACGCGTAGCACACCAGGGACATGAATAAAAATGGCCACCAGCCCCGCATCCGCTCAATATCGGCCCTGCTCAGCTCGGTCAGTGCCGGGTGATAGCGGCTGTCCACGATGACTTGTGGATCCACCGTGGCCTCCGGCAGCAGCGACGACCAGGGCAAAGACAGAAAGTCGGTGGCGCTCGATACAAAATCGGTGCTGAGTTGAAAAGTCGAGCCCCACACAAAGGTGAAATCGCTCATCGCCAGAACCACCATGAAGCCGGTCATCGCCCCAACAGTGAACAGCGCGCCCATTTCCTGGCCATAGCGCAGAAATGCGATCCTGAGCACAGATTGCACTTCCCGGAAGTAGCGTTTGTCCGGATAAATTCTGGATAGCAGCAGTTTCGCCGGGTTAATTGGCAAAATAGTGGCTGTATTGCCCTTCGCCATCTTATACATGGTCCAGGTGGAAAAAACAGACATGACGAACTGGGCAAAAACAAAAATGAGGACAAATACAAAGACGTTGACCAGCCCTTGCCCGCTGGTGAGCAGCAGCGACATCATGGCGGAAAATCCGAAGAATAATGCGAGTAATCTGCCGACCAGGGCGGCTGTCGCCTCAGTTAGCCAGGAATCCTGGTGTTGATCAGCTCCGTTAACCCCAGCTGACACCGCCCGCAGCCAGAACAACAGCCTTGCGCATTCGTTTTGGGTATCACATGCCCGGCCTATTTTATGATCCCTGGCCTTGAGGTCCTGCACTGAGGCGTCATTGTCCCGCGCCAGCTGGCCGGCCAGGTCATACAAATCAGAGAGCTTGGGCGTGATTTTTGTCATTTTGCCTGCGACTGGCTAAACCCGGGAACAGCCCATGGCGCGAGCTGAATGGTGCTGACCATACCGATGATTGGTGCGGTACGTCAATAATGGGTTCCGCTGGCTCCTGACTTTGGGGTTGCAGACAAAAGAATTGTCCGCCCAGGGGGAAAATACCTTATCCTATAGCCTTCACCATGAAACTGATCGAAGGACACCCCGCATGGCCAGACCGAACTATTCTTATGAGAAGCGCCAGCGCGAGCTCGCCAAGAAGAAAAAGAAAGAAGAAAAGCGACAGGCAAAGCTTAAAGCCAACGAAAAGCCCGCCGAAGACAGCATTGAGGCCACAGACGCCGCACCCTCTGCCACCGGTGATGCCCAGGAGTGAAGAGCGTCTGGCGCCTGGCGCCGGTTCCCTGATCTACAAAACCGTACCCCGGCATTCATGCGCTGGCATCAGCCGGCGTTGTGATACACGTTTTGTACGTCTTCCAGATAATCAAGCATATCGATAAACTTATCCAGCGCGGCCTGCTCCTCGTCACCCAGTGGCGATAAGGACTGCGGGATAAACTGAATCTCGTCAACTTCGAAATCCACCGCGCCAAAAGTATCTATAATGGACTGCCTGGCCTTGAAGTACTCCGTATGGGGGGCAAAGACCGTCACCACACCCTCTTCGCTCTCAATATCAGTGACATCGACATCGGCCATCATCAACGCTTCCAGCACCGCCTCTTCGTCATCGCTGGCAAACACCAGGATCGCGCTGTGATCAAACATGTGGCTGACACTGCCCTGCGCGCCAATCTTGCTCCTGGCCTTGGTGAAGCACTGACGCACATCCCCGAAGGTGCGATTGGGATTGTCGGTCAGGCAATCGACAATCACCATGCAACCGCCGGGGCCGAAACCCTCATAGCGCGCAATGGCGAAGTCCTCTCCGCCACCACCCCTGGCCTTGTCGATGGCTTTGTCTATGACATGGGTGGGCACCTGATCCTTTTTGGCCCGCTCAATAAGACTGCGCAGCGCCAGATTGCCAGCGGGGTCGCAGCCTCCCGACTTGGCACAGACATAAATCTCACGGGCGTACTTGCTATACACCCGCGCTTTGGCATCCGACGTTTTGGCCATTGAATCTTTACGATTCTGGTAGGCTCTGCCCATAATAAATATCCCGTTTGAGTAAAAATCAGTACAAGTTGCAGACCGGGCAATATAGCAGGCGCACCGACGCCGGGACAAGCTGGTTAAATTCCAGCCAGCCGCGGGCCGGTTCGGAACCCGGGAGAGGAATTTGCAAGGAAATCAGGCCTCTCGCGCCATTTTTAAGCCATCGAAGCTCCATTAATCTGGCAACAATTCAAGGGGCACCTTTACGCTGGCAAGATTAAAAGAGGAAAAATATGCAAACTGAATTTTGCAAACAACTGGGCATCGATGCCCCCATTTTCGCGTTCACCCACTGTCGCGACGTTGTGGTCGCCGTCAGCAAGGCCGGTGGTATAGGCGTACTGGGCGCCGTGGGATTCACACCGGAACAACTGAAGGAAGAGCTGGACTGGATAGATGCCCATATCGGTGATCATATCTACGGCGTGGATGTCGCCATTCCACAGAAATATGAGGGTATGGAGGAAACCGACCCCGACGAGCTGGTGAAGATGCTGCAGGCGGCAATCCCGGAGCAGCACCGTGTATTCGTCGAGCAGTTGCTCACTGATCACGGGGTTCCCCAATATCCGGATAATGACGGCGAGGTGAGCCTGAGTTTCCGCGTTGCAGGCCCAGTTCCTGGTGGATGAAGCACTTACCCGCCCAAACTGCCGCATGATCGTCAATGCCCTGGGCACCCCACCCGCCGATATCGTGCAGCAGGTACATGAGGCCGGCCGGCTGATCGGTGCGCTGGCCGGTCGACTCAAGCACGGTATCCGTCACCGGGATGCGGGTCTGGATTTCGTGGTCTGCCAGGGCTCCGAGGGCGGCGGTCATGCCGGGGAAGTGGCGTCAATGGTACTGTGGCCGCAAATGGTGGATGCGGTTGCGCCCCTGCCGGTGCTCGCCGCCGGCGGCATCGGTAACGGCCGCCAGATACTGGCCGCCATGAGCATGGGGGTATCCGGTGTGTGGATGGGTTCGCTATGGCTGAATTCCGCGGAAGCGTCGGCGGAGCCGGGACAGCGGGAATCCTACATGTCCGCCACCTCGGAGGACACGGTGCGCTCTCGCTCATGGACCGGCAAGACGTGTCGTATGTTAAAGAACGAATGGACTGAGGCCTGGGATCGGGGTGACACCCCGGACCCGCTGCCAATGCCGTTGCAGGGCTACCTGACCTTCGATGCCGTACGACGAACCCATAAGTACGCCGGTAGCAGAGACTGCCAGAAGGTGGCCTTCAACCCGTTGGGCCAGGTCGTGGGGCAGATCAATGAGATCGAATCCTGCCGCGATATTGTCTTTCGGTTATTGACGCAATACAGCGACGCCCTGGACCATGTTAACGCCATCACGCCCCAGGAATAGTCTGGCCCTGCGTTACCCAAAAAATGCGCCGCAGGCCTCAATCATGTTGTCGATACCCTGCTGGTCGATATCCAGATGGGTCACCAACCGCATGACCTGGCCTCCGCGCACCAGGATACCCCGTTCTTCCAGATAGGTGGCCAGGGGTGCAGCCTGCGCCTCATCGTCAATAATAATAAACACCATATTGGTCTGCACATCGGAGGGGTCACAGGTGACACCCTCCACCGCAGCCAAACCCTCTGCCAGCCGCCGGGCGTGTTCATAATCCTGCGACAGACCTTCGATATTGTGCTCCAGCGCGTACTGGCAGGCAGCGGCGATCATGCCGGCCTGACGCATACCGCCCCCCAGCATTTTGCGCCACTTGCGCGCCTCGTCGATTAACGCCCGGCTACCCACCAGCAGCGACCCCACAGGTGCGCCCAGCCCCTTGGATATACACAGGGATACCGAGTCGTAATGCCGGGTGATGTCCATCGGCGCCACCCCCTGTTTCTGCGTGGCGTTAAACAGGCGCGCGCCATCCAGGTGCAGGGCGAGGCCGTGCTCACCGCAGAAGCCCGCGGCCCGGGCGTGATAATCAAGGGGCAGGACTTCGCCGGAGCGGGTATTTTCCAGACACAGTAATCGACTGCGGGCAAAGTGGCAGTCATCGGCCTTCAGCTTGGCCCGAACCTTGTCCAGGTCCAGGGTGGAATCCGCCTCGAACTCGATCGGTTGCGGTTGAATACTGCCCAGCACCGCCGCGCCGCCACCCTCGTATTTATAGGTGTGGGCTTCCTGCCCGACAATGTACTCATCGCCGCGCTGGCAGTGCGCCAGCAGCGCCACCAGATTGCTCTGGGTGCCCGAGGTACACAGCAGGCCGGCTTCCTTGCCGGTGTAATCGGCTATCCACGCCTCCAGGTGGTTAACCGTGGGGTCATCGCCATAAACGTCATCCCCCAGTTCAGCGGTTACCATGGCCTCGCGCATCTGGGCGCAAGGGCGGGTAACAGTATCACTGCGGAAATCTGCGATTATTCTGGTCATTTTATGCTCTCGTTGTGTAGGGTATTTACGGATTTATTCAAAGGCCCGATCGACAAACTCTGCCGCCATTGACTTCGCCAGTTTCGCGGCCTCTTTATTACCGCTGACATGCGCTTCAACAATTGCGCCTTCCAGCAACAAATTCAGTTGTGCTGCCAAGGCTTCAGGATCTCGTGCGCCCGCCTGCTCGGCGAGTCCTCGGATATAGTCCCGCACCAGGCGTTTGTGCTCTGCGCTGACAATATGGTTGGGATCGTCATGTGACGAAAACTCAGCCGCCGCATTAATAAACATACAGCCTGAGAAGTTTTTCTCCCGAAACCACGCATCAAGTGCATCGAAAATAGCCAGCAGCCTTGTCCTGGGCGTACTCCCCAGGCGCTCGGTCTCGCGCATGATTCGATTTCTGAACAAGCCATCCCGTTTGCGCAAGGTCGCCAGGATCAGCTCATCTTTAGACTTGAAGTGGTTGTACAGCGTTTTCTTGGAAACCCCGGCCTCGATACAGATCCGGTCGACACCGGTCGCGTTAAATCCGTCGAGATAGAAGAGTTTCAGCGCTTCTGTGACGATTTGCTCTCTTTTGGACAGGGCGGGCATGCTTTCTCTTACCGTACTTGAATATATACCGAACAGTTTAGTATTAACCGCTTTCACTTGCAAGTTACCCAAATTTTGGACTGTCGTCTGTACCCTGCTTTATGGCGTAAAAACACCATGTAGGCGACTAAACTGACCATTTTACATTTTTATAGAGAAAGAATTGACAGGGTAAACCGTTCGGTGTATCTTCAAATCCATGATAAACAGATCGATTTCTCTTGAGAGAGAATAATCCACCCGGAGAACAGAGATGACAACAGCAATCAAACCCCCGTTCAGCCTCGAAACAGCCCTTGAAAAAGTGCAGCGAGCCGAAGATTTATGGAACAGCAAGGACCCGGAGCGCGTGGCCCTTGCCTACACACCGGATTCTCAGTGGCGTAACCGCAGTGAGTTTGTACAGGGCCGCCAGGACATAGCCCGATTGCTGACACGCAAGTGGCAGCGGGAACTGGATTACAAGCTGAAGAAGGAATTGTTTACTTTTGCTGACAACCGCATCGCTGTTCATTTTGAATACGAGTATCACGATGACAGTGGCCAGTGGTTTCGCGCCTACGGCAATGAGCATTGGGAATTCGACGACGAGGGCCTGATGCATACCCGGGATGCCAGCATTAATGAGCAGGCTATCGATGAAGACCAGCGCAGGGTTGAGCCCTGACAAAACCAGGCACAGTGGAATCAGACCATGACCGAAGCTGTCGAACAGACCCCATCGCCATCGCCCTTTCACCGCGGCGAACAAACCGTACAGCAGCGACTGGGCGTCAGAGAGCAGATGGAGCGCTTTGGCAGCCGCGTTATCCGCGATTATATGCCGGATCAACACCGGGAATTCTATCGGCTATTACCATTCATCTTTGTCGGCCACGCGGATAAAGGCGGTTGGCCCTGGGCGTCGATTCTGTTCAACCAACCGGGATTTATTACTTCCAGCGATGCAAAGACGCTGGACATCAATGCCCTGCCGGTAACCGGGGATCCTCTTGCCGACGCACTGCACCCTGGCACACGCCTGGGGCTGCTCGGTATTGAACTGCCCACCCGTCGGCGTAATCGCCTGGCCGGCCACATTGCAGAACGCGCCGACGATGGCATTCGTCTCACTGTCGATCAGGCGTTCGGCAACTGCCCGCAGTATATTCAAACACGCGAGCTGGAACGGGTCGATACAGCGGCAATGCCAAGGACCCGTGTCGAGGATATTGTAGAGCTGGACAGCCGGGCGCGCGCGCTGATTCAACAAAGCGATACGTTTTTCGTCGCCAGTTACGTTGACAATGGCAGCGGTGAAGCCAGTGAAGGCGCCGACGTGTCGCACCGTGGCGGCAGGCCCGGGTTTATTCGCGTCGATAATGAAACCACACTCACGATTCCCGATTATCTCGGCAATAACCACTTCAACACCTTCGGCAATTTTATTGAAAACTCGCGCGCCGGTTTGTTGTTTCTGGATTTCGAGAATGGTCACCTGTTGACTCTCACAGGCACCGTCGAGATTATTTGGGACGCCCCCGAAGCGGAGCATTTCGAAGGAGCCCAGCGCCTGTGGAAATTTCATGTAGATCATGGGCGCTGGATCAATGATGCGCTACCGCTGCGTTGGAAGCTGGATGAATATTCGCCCAATACCCTGCTGAGCGGCACCTGGAATGAAGCGGCGCAATTACGCGAGGCCGACGCACAAAGAAATCAGTGGTCGGATTATGCCGTGACCAAAGTCGTTGAAGAAAGCAGCGTGATTAAATCCATTTATCTGGAACCCCGGGACCATCCAGCGCCAAAATTCAAACCTGGCCAGTTTTTGACTGTAAAAATTCCAATTGCAGGTCGCGACACCATCAGAACCTATACCGTATCCAGTGCCCCCGCTGATGCCATTGTGCGCATCAGCGTCAAACGAGAGCGCGCCAGTGAGACCGACCTGCCTGACGGGCTGTGCTCCAACTTTATTCACGACCAGCTAAAGGTGGGTGACGTTATCCAGGCGAAAGCCCCCTGTGGCGCATTTACCTTCGATGCTTCCGAGCAGCGCCCCGCCGTGTTATTAGCGGGCGGTGTAGGCATTACCCCCATGGTCTCGATGGCGCGGCACGCCCTGGTCGAAGGCGTGCGCACCCGTTATATTCGACCAATAACGCTGATCAGTTCCGCCAGCAATAGGCAGCAACGCGCATTCTTCGAAGAACTCAATGACATCGCGGCACAATCAGCAGGGAGCATTCGCAGCTTCTGGGCATTGAGCCAGGTGGACAGCGATATGGAGCCCGGCTGTGGACTACCACCAGCCCGGTCGGATAACCCCGCAGTTCCTACAGGCTGTCTTGCCGCTGGATGACTACGACTTCTACCTTTGCGGGCCCAGTGCGTTTATGCAGTCAATGTACGACATGCTGCGTCGAGTTGGGCGTCAGCAATGCCCGGATTTTCGCCGAAGAGTTTGGCCCGGCTTCATTACAACGCGATGCCGACCAGGCCTCGGTCGAGTTTCAAGCCCCTGGCCGTGGCAAGCGAAGCGATTGTCGAATTCACCGACTCGCAGGTGGAGCAAGCCTGGTCGGATGGCGACGGCAGCCTGCTGGATTTCGCCGAGGCGCATGGGCTCAGCCCTGAATTCGGCTGCCGCAGTGGCCAGTGCGGCGCCTGCAAAACCACCCTGGTTGCGGGCGCTGTGGTTTACCAGACAGAGCCCTCCTCACCCCTTCAGGATGGCGAAGTATTGCTGTGCTGTGCGGTACCCGCCAGGGTTGAAGGTGAGGATGTTGCCAGACTGGCGGTTAAACTTTGACGGTCTGATTGCCCCGAGCCACCACAGCGCTTAGTATCCGGGCATGCAACCACCTCGCCGATCCACTGGACCATGCTGGGCCTTTCTCAGCGTGGCCTGGGGCTTCGCCTTTTACCTGATCGCCGTGGGCCTGGAGTCCTTCCCCCCCCTGACCGTGGTGAACATACGCCTCGTCGTCGGCGCCATAACGCTGTATATCATCATGCGCCGGCAGGGCTACACACTGCCTCCCCTGGGGCGGTGGTGGGCCCGCTTTGCGCTACTGGCGATAACGGGAAATCTCATCCCGTTCACCCTGATTTCCTGGGGAGAAACACGCATCAGCAGCGCCCAGGCCGGCCTCCTGATGGCCCTGATGCCCATCAGCACCATGGTGCTGTCGCACTTTTTCGTCCACGATGACGCGCTGACACCCCGCCGACTGGCCGGGGTACTCATTGGGTTCCTGGGCGTACTGGTGCTGGTAGCGATGCGCTGGCAGCATGGGGGGCGGCACCCTCATCGCGCAAATAGCCGTATTGATCGCCACCCTGGCCTACGCCACCAATGCGGTTTATACCAAGCGCATACCCGCGATCAACACACTGGTGGTCGCGACCGGCTCCCTGATAATCGGCTCGCTGATGCTGCTGCCCTTCACACTGTACATCGATCAACCGGCGCTGCTCGACTGCATCCACGCCGTCGCTGCTGGCGACTCTGCTACTGGGCGTGGCCTCCACGGGGCTTGCCACCTGGATGTATTTTCGTGTGGTCACAGACTGCGGCCCCGCGTTCCTGTCGATCATCAACTACATTATCCCCGCGATTGCCCTCGCCGCCGGCGTGATATTTCTCGGGGAATCCGCCGCGCCCAGCCAGTTTCTGGGCCTGGTATTGATATTGATGGGTATAGCGATGACGCAGAACCGCGGGCCGGTGAGGTTTGATCAGGCGAATTAGAGCCTCTGGCCATCAGCGTTTGCAGCATAGTCCATGCTAAGCGCGAGAGCGGCTCCCTGAGAGGTTATTGTCGCGCAGGCATGTTTGACCCTTTACGCCTGGCAACTATCTCCTGCAGATCTTCATCAATCCGGCCTGCCACCCAGCCCGGATTGCTTATAGGCCTCAAGGACATTCGCGCTCAAGCGAATTGACGTTGCTATCTTGGTAGGCGCCCTTTGTTTGCCGCGAGAGCGGCGGTAGGCCTCCACTATCTCCGGATGGGCCTCCGCAGCAGGGCGCATTTTTTCAAAGTCTTTTTTGGACAACTCCCACGTATCCGGGTCAGCCGCGATACCGGCGTTTATACGCTCCTCCTCCTCCGGGCGTGGGGTATATTAGCTTACGCTTTGCCTTGGACTTGCTCATAATTTCTGATTTCCCGTTTATTCGCCTTGCGCAGACTCACTACCCTGACGGCATATCCTCGCCGGGTGTATACAAGCACATGCACTCTGTCTCGATGAAGACGCAGCAATCCAGCGTGGCTCCTTGTAATCCTTGCGAGAATCAGCAGCTACTTCCGCCCTATCCCAAGCGAAATCTTTTACACTATCGAAGGCAACGCCATGCCTGGCAAGGTTTGCAGCTGCCTTAGCTTTATCCCATTCGTATCTCATCCAATTGTATGCTTGAGAGACTCCATTGCAAATATTATTTGTATATACAATTTGGTCAGCTCTGCAATCATTTAGCCCGACCCTATACCGGAAATCGCGTAGGTACAGGCAACCGACCGCATCGGGCCGAAATAGGACAAATGTGATGTGCCAACCGCCGCCCATGCACAATGGCGATTCCACTGGATTTACTTTCAGCCGAGGCCAGCAAGTTCTTTCCTATCGATCAGCGCTTATTGTTAAAATAGCCCCGGAATCGAGATAGGAGGCAATAACTTAAGTGGAAAGCGAGTCTATGCTTCTGTGGGGACTGGTCTTTGGCTCAATCGGCCTGGGCTTTTTTGTCTATGGGAGAAAACAGGCAAAAATGATCCCCAAGTACTGCGGGGTCGCGCTGATGATCTTTCCGTATTTTGTCCCCAACGTTTATTGGCTGGTGGGGACAGGTGTGGGCCTGTTGGCCCTACCCTACTTTTGGCGCAGCTGAGGAGCCACCTGAACATGGCGATTAACTGGTATCCAGGCCACATGCACAAGGCCAACAAGGAGATGACAAAGGTCTTACCGCAGGTTGACCTGGTCATAGAGTTACTGGATTGCCGATTGCCCTACAGCAGCCAGAATCCCGCCATAGCCGAGCTTGGAAAAAACAAATCCTGCATTAAAGTATTGAGCAAATCTGATCTGGCGGACCCGGAGATTACCGCACAGTGGCAAGCGTACTTTGAGAGTACCGCGTCAGTGAAAACCCTCCTCACCACGCTGAATCAGCCGGATAAGGCGCAAAAACTCATGCACCTGTGCCGCAAACTTGCCCCTAGAAAATCCAAAACCGGCTTCAACATACTGGCGATGATTACCGGCATTCCCAATGTGGGAAAGTCCACGCTAATCAATGCAGTGGCCGGCCGGAAGGTGGCTAAAACCGGCAATGAGCCCGCCATCACCAAGGGACTACAAAAAATCAAATTGGATGAGGGGATCACTTTCCTTGATACCCCGGGCATTCTCTGGCCAAAGATTCACAATGAAAACAGCGGCTACCGTTTGGCCGCAACGGGCGCCATTAAAGACACTGCAATAGAAGTTGAAGATATAGCGCTGTACTTAAGTGACTTTCTCATCCAGCACTACCCGCAATTGCTGGCAGACCGGTACGAACTTGGCACCATCCCCGCAACCGACATCGAGTTTCTCGAGCTATTGGGGGCCATGCGCGGCTGTCTCCGCGGCGGGTGGGTCATGTGGATCTGGAGAAGGTCTCGTCTATTTTGGTCAATGAATTTCGCGCCGGGAAATTAGGCCGCATTACGCTGGAAACACCCGACATGATTTTGGCCGAAGAAAAGATTGTGGCGCAACAACAAAAAGAAAAAGCCGAACGCGAAACATTGAGGAAGGCAAAGAAACATGGGTTCGCGAAAGTCCCGTGATCATAAGGGATAATTGAAGCCCTGCCCGCAGTTTCCCCTCCCCCGGGAGCCTGCATCACTAGCGTTTACTCGCTCACCACGCCGAAACTAGTGCTCCTGATGAGCCCTGGCATAGCCACCCAGCCACTGTCCATCCATGTAGCTTTTATGCATACCTGGACGTCCATTTCAGGCATATGTGGCCAGAAGTTATCTGGTGGCTCGACTGTGATATAGCATCTAGCGAGTAGGCAGGAATAGTTACACGACTTCCAAACTGCTGATTACCGGAGATCCAGCCCATGCCAGAACCGTCTCCTATAGCGCTAGCATTTTTTGCTTGCACTGATAGCATATTTTCGCTATCATATCCATGAATAACAAACACCGGGAAGACGCTCGACCTGATCTTCGCCGAGCCGGTCAACGGCAACATTGAATGGCGCAGGATTGAAATGCTGTTGCTGGCTCTGGGAGCAGTTCGCACAGAAAAAGCGGGCTCCGCCGTCAGCTTTGTATTAAACGATGTGCGGGTCGATTTTCATCGCCCTCACCCGAACAAAGAAGCGTTACGCTATCGGGTAAAAGACGCACGTAGATTTCTGGAGCAAGCAGGTATTACACCGTGAACATCATGAAATACAAAAAGTACGTTGCTCGCATTGAGTACGACGAGCAAGATCGAATTTTTGTCGGGCACCTGGCTGGCATCAAGGATATTGTTGGTTTTCATGGCACAACAGTCGATGAGCTGGAAAGCGCCTTTCATGAATCTGTTGATAACTACCTGGCCATCTGTGAGGAGACCGGCAGGCCCGCCCAAAAGCCCTACTCCGGCAAACTAATGTTACGTGTATCGCCAGAAGCGCACGCCGCTGTTGCCACAACTGCGGCGGCACATGGTAAGAGTATCAATCAATGGGCGACGGAGGTACTGACCAGGGCCGCCCAATTGTAAGCCACTGTCCGGGTGAATCTCCATGCCCGTGGATATCCCCGATAACATCATAACCATCAAAAGTAGTCGTCGCGCCCATCTCGTCGTAGTGGGTCGCTCCCACGCGGCAGGAGTACTTCATATTGTCGCCATAATGCTGGCGCACATCACTGAGCACCTGTGCACTGCCGGCCATATCCACCATCACCACAGGCTGGTCGGCATCGAGGCTGGCAATTTCTGCATAGGTAACCACCTTGTCGTAGCACCCCAGGCCCTCACAGAAAGCGACGTTGCAGGGCGATGTGATCCCTATACTGACCAGGGCGCCGCGCTGCCGCACGCTATGCGCCAGGGCAATACTGGTTTTGCTGGAAGCGCTGACAATACTACAAGAGCGTTTTGCAAAGAACTAATGCGAGGGTACCAATAATCTGCTCCTCGAAATTGCCGACACTGGTACATGGGACTGTGACCTGCTGCGCGTCGCACTGGAGGATATTCACCGATTCGCTATACTATGAGCCCTGTTAGAAGACTGAAAAAATGAAAGGCAGTGGCAATGAACAGTTCCGAAAAAAACAGCGGCACAGAGAGTAACAAGAAAATCGCACTGGTCATTGGCGCTGGAGACTATATTGGCTCTGCCATCGCCAGGCGTTTTGCCCGGGAAGGCTATATTGTGCACGCTGGCCGGCGCAACGGCGACAAACTGCAACCCCTGGTCGAAGAAATTGAGAGTTTTGGCGGTATTTGCCGCGGTAAAACCCTGGATGCACGCAAGGAAGACGCAATAGTTGGCTTCTTCGCGGAGGCAGAAGCGGAAGCCCCTATTGATGTCTGTATATTCAACGTGGGGGGCAACGTCCACTTCCCGATACTGGAGACCACCGAACGCGTGTTCCGCAAAGTCTGGGAACTGTCCTGCTACGCCGGGTTCCTGACGGGTCGCGAGGCTGCACGTTATATGGTGCCACGTGAACAGGGCAGCATCTTTTTTACCGGCGCTACTGCCAGCCTGCGCGGCGGTATCGGCTACTCTGCCTTTGCCGCAGCCAAACACGGGCTCAGGGGTCACGCCCAGGCCATGGCCAGGGAACTGGGCCCCCAAAATATCCATGTTGCGCACCTGATTATTGATGCCGGTGTCGATACCGCCTTCGTCCGGGAACGTATACGGGCGACAATGGGCGATGACGTCGCTGATAATATTCCCGCAGGGCGGTTGATGAGCCCCGAGTCTATTGCCGACACCTACTGGTATTTACACACCCAGCCACGGGATGCCTGGACCTTTGAGCTGGACATCCGCCCCTTTGCGGAAAAATGGTAACCGCTCTGACAATAGGGGTTAGCGTATAGCTCGCACCAATTGCTCAACGCCTGCGCCACACCCAGGGCGGCACCGGGTCCGGGTCTGCCCATAGTCCCCACTTCCTCGCTATAGCCTCACGCTCTGCCGACTCGAATCGACCCCGATCCTCCTCGCTCTGCTCGTCCGCATAGTAGCGATACCACCAGGCCATGCCAGCAAGTACCTGGGCATGATTGACATGCAGTGTCTTGCCGCAGCGGGGGC
>PVMK01120001.1_pt1 | contig 19949 bp, 21 predicted proteins | sample 1853481 | NCBI WGS metagenome assembly PVMK01 (sample SAMN08533507, study PRJNA380276) | Marine sediment metagenome, whole genome shotgun sequencing project. | reverse complement strand
GATCGATGCCAGTTACAGCCGGCCGTATTTCCGTCTCCCGCCAATTGATTCAGACCATCTACCGAGTATCGAGGCGTATTACTACGATGTCCTTTTCAACACCATCGAGAAGGCGTTAGCCGATACCGGATTAAAACCGCATGAAATCAGCGAGTTGCCGGTATTTTTCGGTTCGACATCCAACGATATTCCCCTTTACGAAGACACTTACAAAACATCCCGGCATGTCCTTTCACAAACATCCTCAGGTTACGGCAACATTGCCAACGAAATCGCCGATCGCTTCAATATCAAAGCCGCCTGTTACACTTTTTCAACCGCTTGTACCTCCAGTGCCAACGGGATTATGTTAGCCGCCGGCATGATGGCCCGGGGTCTTATAAAACGGGCCCTGGTAGTTGGATATGATCTTTTCAGCAATCTGGGATTTTACGGTTTTGAGTCCTTGAAACTGATTTCGCCATCACCCTGCAAACCATTTGATAAGAACCGGGAGGGTATCATCATTGGCGAAGGCTGCGGCGCTCTCATTTTAGACACAAAAAGCAAGGTCCCCAATGATTTTCATTACCTGGGAGGTGCCAATATTTGTGATACTTACAGCGTCACGACCCACAATCCCGAAGGGGATCAAATCGCAGCCGTGATCCGTGAAGCCCTGGACTAGGCTGGGTTGAGCGGCAGATTGACGCCGTCAAGGCCCATGGCACCGGCAGCTACCAGAACGATTTAACGGAAGGCAACGGGCTGAACCAGGTATTTGAAAGCCAGGTGCCCCCCATCACCGGGCTGAAGCCGTTTATCGGCACACCGTCGGGGCCTGCGGGGTCATCGAATTGATCCTGTTCACCGAAGCGGTTAAATGCGGGTTTATGCCGGCCACCTTGGGATTTAAGGATATCGACGATGAGATAAATATCGAACCGATTACCCAACCGCTTTCAATTCAGACCGGGACCTTTTTGCTGAATTATTTCGGTTTTGGCGGCAATTGTGTTTCGCTGGTGGTTTCAAACAAGGGCTGAACAGGCCGTGTACAAGTTAGGCCCTTAGTGGCATTTTTCTGACAACATGTTGTCAGAAACTGGTGGTTTCAGGTGTCAGTGTTCAGGTTTCAGGATCTATCACCTCAACTCCCTGACACCTGAAACCTATAATATTTGCTTAGCGGCACACGCGCCGCGCCAACCAGCGCGCCTGCTTCAAAGCAAGGCCTTTGAAGGAGCGTAGTCCCTTTACAGTATCCGAGACGGTTAATTAAAGCGCTAAGACCCGGAGCTCAAATAAGGATGTATCTACACAACTACAGTATGTTCGTCAGCCGCCGGTTGACGATATCAAGATTTACAAACAGGAAATCAGCCGCTATACCGATCTCAAATTCAGGCGGGCCACTAAATTTGTGCTGCTTACCCTGGCGGGAGCCTGTCAGTGTGCTCACGGGCAGGCCATCCAGACGGATGCCGCCGTGTATCTGACCACCGAAAACGGCAATCTGGGCGACGCCGAAACGGTTCTGGATCAGATTTATCACAAAGGCGAATTCCCCATGCCGTATAATTTTATTAATACCATGAGTAATACGGCATCTTTTTATGTTGCCCAAAGTTTTGACCTATTGGGACGAAATTTCACTGTTTCCAGCAAACAGCTTTCCTTTGAAAGAGGGCTTGAATTGCTGCGCAGTGACCTGGGTGCCGGGGTTGTTAAGGAAGCCCTGTTCGGAGGGGTCGATGAAGGCTCTTTTTCAAAATCACAATTTGAAACCAAGTACGGCAGGCCCTTCGGTGATTATGAAATGATTGAAGGCAGTTGCTGGCTTTTGATTAAAGCCGAAAATAGCGGAGCCCTGGGTGAGATTACGGCAATTGAATCGTTTGGCAGTCTGACCCAAACTGCGCAGTGGCTTAAACGTCAGCGTTTTAAGCGACCGGTGATAGTGTCCTATGGTCTGTTAATCGACCGCGGTCAAAAAGAATCCTTCGGCCAGGCCGTGCCCCATGAGGCCGAGTTTGACTATATCAGCGAGTATGGATATTTTGATTCCGCCACCGCCTGCGGAATCTGCGGGTTTCTGGACCGCTATGAAAAGGCCTGCCTGGTGCACGTCAACCAGGATTTTCGCGGACAGTTTGTGGTGCTTGTTGTTGAGAAGTATTGAGGAATAACTGCAGAATATATCGGATACTAAAATTGATCGAGTCGTTGATTCGTTACCATGGTTTCAGGTGTCGGGTGTCAGGTGTCAGGAAAAAGCTTTGCAAACGATTTTACTAATTGCCTTAATCGGCTTCTTATCAGCGGTATGGTCATATTGGGATTTTTGTTCCTGCCGCTTCTCTGCCATCGCCGCAGGTCCCTGACACCTGACACCTGCGTTTTTTACTTTACAGTCTTCAGCATCCGGTAAATCTGTTTTTCGCTTTCACCGCAAGCTCTCAAAATCTGTGCAATTTCAGGTAGATCAACCTTGGCTTTCTGATTTTTCACAACCTTGGCGCATTCCAGGGCAAACATACGCCAGCTGTCACCCGTGGCGGTCATTTTGTCCGAGGCTTCTTTCAAAACCGGCATGTCCAGGGTTTTGTGCGCCTCCTGTAAAAAGGCGGCATACATAAACCGGAATCCACCACCGCCGGTTCCGATTTCCTCCTGCATGCGAACGATGTTTCCCAGAAAATGCCGGGTATAGCGGTCGTTCTGTTCTCTTGACAGCCTTGCGACCCTACGGGCCAGATGATTGATCCCCTTTATCCCGATCCAGGGAAGGGGTGCATACAGCATCATATGAACCGTTTTTTTGATCGATTGCTTAATGAGCCTTTTCAGATCAATGCGGTCGGGGATGTCAATCGGATAGTGAACCAGACCTTTGGGGGCACTGAACCCTTTGGCAAAACGGGCTTTTTTCAAGTCAGCCGCCTTTATTCTTTCAAGGTGATCGAAAACCGGGTCGCTTACCAGGTATTCATCTGCGTCCTTGCCGATAATAATAATGTTGTGGGCATTAAACTGGAATCTCATTTCCGGCGGAAAATAGGTGGTAAAATAGGCCGAGGTCTGAAGACCGACCAGTTGGCGCCGGGCTAGAAATTCATCCAGCTCAGCCATGGCCTGATCCTGGTCTTTATAGGTTTTGCGGAAGTATTCGACGCCGAGCTTTTGGGGGAATTTTTTTACGATATGGCCGGGAAACATGCGGTAGGAAACCAGGGGCATGTTGCCCATTTTGAGAAACGGCAGGTATGCAAAGCAGATGGCACCGGACAGGCCGAAAACCATGGGTTCGGATAATTCCAGTCCTTTATATTTGAGCAGGGTTGACATGACACCGGTTTCACAGTGGGCAAAATGTCGGTGCTCGAAATTACGGTTTGGGTCCAAGTCAGGTCCTCTCCTTAAAATTTTTTAGCACCTCGATATCAAGGTTAAAGAAATCCGCATATTTTTGAAGCATCTCATTATTTAACTTATTGAATACTTTTGGATTGAAATGGCGTTTGACCCGCCATTTGGCCAGGCTCATGCCGGCTGCCAGGGCAGGCAGGTCCATAAAATATTTGTTCATATAATATTCGATGGGAGAGGTATTGCCTTTGATTACCCTGGATTTGGCTTCTTCTGCCAATTTTGCAAAATCGTCGACCACATCGCGCAGCACCACCTCTTCCACCTCCCAGCCGCTGGTAGGGATGGTGGCGTACTGCCCATTTTCATCAACGGCATACATCGCTTTGGTTCCAAAGCCCTTGAAGGTTTTAATGTTATTCTGGGGCACTTCTTTGATTTTCATGGTGTTACCTCGGCACGATGGCAGTATCTGTGGAGAGCCTTGAAGCTTTACAGCTCCGCCGAATTATTGTAAAAAGCTTAATACCCTGAGTTACCCTTAATTTCAATATCAATAATATCAGCAATCCCGGACCAGTCTATTGTAAAGCGTTATCACGCATTTTAAGATATGGATGTCATAGAAGAGATTGAAGATCTGATCCCCCACCGCGAGCGCCTGAAACTGATCGACACCATCACCTTTGTTGATCAGGAACATGCCGTTACCCGGGCCACAGTCAAGGAAAGCTGGCCGCTCTTGTCGGGTGATGCCGTCAGCGCCATCGTTCTCATCGAGCTGGCGGCCCAGACCGCAGGCGTTTGCATCGGCTGGAACCAAAAAATGAAAAGCGACGGACCAAGGGGGGAAGCGAAGGGGTGGCTGGTGGGGATCAAGAATGCTCGGTTCTATGTTAACACGATTCCCCTGGATTCCTGCATTACCACCCGATCAGAAAATCATCTGGTCGTCGAAAATTACAAGGAAATTGTCTCAACCGCCAGCGTCGGGGAAAAATTGGTTGGTGAAATTAGCCTGCAGATTCTTCACGTATGACACTGGCTTAGGCGGCATTGCGGATTTGCGACCAATGACCGGCCGACAGCGGATCGTCGGTAATCACCCCGTCGACCTTCATGTCAACCATCTTCACGTAATCTTCGAAGGTGTCCACATTGTAGGGAAACACCTTGAGTCCGGCGGTATGCATCATGTCCACCTGGCGGGGCGTCACAATCAGATGATCCGGATGCCAGGAAAATACCTTCAAGCGGGTGCATATCTCCACGATGCGCATGCCGGCCGGGGTTTTGGAAATGAGCGCGATTGCCGGCGGGTTTTCCAGGGAAGCAATTTGGACCAGGATGTCGATATCGAAGCTGGAAATCAGAACGGAATCCTGTAATTTCTTTTGTTTTACCAGGGCCACGACCTGCTTTTCGATGGCATCCGGCGGATGGTTGGGTTCATAGGCCGGGGCTTTGATTTCTATGTTTACAGACGCCCGACCGTTTGCAAGGTCCAGTACTTCGGATAATTCCGGCAGGCGCTGGTCCGCAAATTGAGCATCAAACCAGCTGCCGGCATCCAGTTGTTTCAGTTCTTCCAATGTATAGTCATTGACTGCTCCGTGACCGTTGGTGGTGCGCTCCAGGGTGGCATCGTGAATAACCACCGGCTTGCGGTCGCGGCTGAACATGACATCCAATTCGATCATCGGCGCTCCGGCCGCCACAGCTGCCTGAAACGCGGCCAGCGTGTTTTCCGGATATTTTTTGCGATACCCCCGGTGGGCGGTGACCCAGGGAGGGTTGAAATTATTGATTTTATGAATATTTACCATGAATTGAGGATTTCCTTTCAGTGGCATAGAGCGTTTGTCAGAATAAAGTTCCGATAGCGGTAGTTTGTTGGGTCTTCTCCGGGTTGTCGATAACGTCCAATATGGCCTGATCCAATCTTCATTTTTACAGACAAGGCTTTAGCTGTCCAAAAGCTTCGCTGTGCTTGTTGGGGCTCATCGATCAGCTGTGCCAATTGCGGGGCTTGCTGATCATTGATAATGGCCATTCTACCTGGCCGTTTTTTGACAATCAGTCCATCGACACCGCATTGATTGAAATATGGCAGATCGTTCCGTAAAAGTCTAGATTTTTTTCAATAAAAAAAATAAAATAGCGGTTGTCATGTTTATAATAACTTCAGGCTGTTACACATTGCATTTTCGCCTGTTAGGAAATCTGGCAAAGGGAACATATTTATGACGACCGCTATAAACACGAGTTAAACGTATTATCTTGATTTTATTATCGTCCTATTAAAAGAATAGCTTTAGGCATATAAAATGTTTCCGGGCTTTCGAATAGTAAATCTTAGTCATTATTCCCATAAAATCAAGCCTGGAATTAATTTTTACTTTTAGTACTCCGTTTTATTTTTTTATCCGATGCGTTTGCCATTTTCCTTATCAAACAGATGAAGTTTCGGCGACGGCACGACTATCGGCAAAATGGTATGTTTTTCAAAATGCTGTACATCTGGAAAACGCACGGTCAAGGATGTCTTGTCTTCACCAAAATGACCGTGAACCAGGGTGTCGGCACCCAGAAGTTCCACATGATCCACTTTTAACCGAAGAGCGGCGGTTTCTTCACCGGAAATTTCAAAATGCTCGGGTCGAATTCCTAAAATAACCTCTTTGCCTCCATATTCGGGCACACTGCCGTTGGCTAAAGGCAATTTTACATCACCCGGAATTTCCACCGTATCACCGGCGGAGCTTATTCGGGTTTCTAAAAAATTCATGGCCGGAGAACCAATAAATCCTGCAACGAACCGGGTGCCCGGCCGTTCGTATACCTCCAAAGGCGACCCGATCTGAGCAGCGTACCCATTGTCCATGACAATCAGGCGATCGCCTAACGTCATGGCTTCCACCTGGTCATGGGTGACATAGACGCTGGTGATTCCAAGATTTTCGTGAAGATTTCTGAGTTCAAGCCGCATCTGAACACGCAGTTTGGCATCAAGGTTGCTCAGCGGTTCATCAAACAGAAATACTTTGGGTTCGCGAACAATGCACCGACCCATGGCAACCCGCTGGCGCTGACCGCCTGAGAGCTGTCGGGGCTTGCGATCCAGAAATTCGGTAAGTTCAAGAATTTCGGCCGCATTATGCACTCTTTTCTTGATTTCGTTTTTGGGCATCCTGCGGATTTTGAGGCCGTACGCCATGTTTTTAAAGACGGTCATGTGCGGGTACAGGGCATAGTTCTGGAAAACCATGGCAATATCACGGTCCGCCGGCTCGAGCTGGTTGACCACCTTGCCGTCAATGGCAATGTCGCCTTTGGTGATGACTTCCAGTCCGGCAATCATGCGCAGCACGGTGGACTTGCCACACCCGGAAGGGCCTAAAATAACGATGAACTCACCGTCATGTATGTCGCAGCTGATACCGTGAATGACTTCGTTTTTTCCAAACGATTTGTAGACATCTTTCAAACTGACATCGGCCATGGTTGTATGCCTCGGTTCTGATAAAATTATTTATTTTTGTCGATTTTATAGTCTCACCGCCCGCTTCGCTCGAGGCACAGAGATCACAGAGGAGTAATTTTTCTCAATTGTCGCTGACAGGGCGGCAATTGAAAATCCGCAACCACTTCGTGGTGGGATTGGTATTACATACTCAATTTGGCTTCTACTTCTCCGTTTCCGTCATTCCTTTCACAAACTGTTTTTGCATGAAGATGACGACCGCTACCGGCGGGATCATGGCCAGCATGGTTGACGCCATAATAATATGCCAGTCGGCCTGCCCCTCGCCCACGTCCAGCATCCGTTTAATACCAATCAGCAGGGTGTAGTATTTCTCATCTGTGGTGATCATCAGCGGCCATAGATACTGGTTCCACCCGTAAATAAACAGGATGACAAACATTGCGGCAATGGATGTGCGCGACATGGGCAGAAGGATATCAAAAAAGAAACGAATCGGCCCCCCGCCGTCAATTCTGACGGCCTCACACAACTCGTCCGGGATGGTCATAAAAAACTGGCGAAACAAAAAGGTGGCGGTGGCAGACGCAATTAACGGAAAAATCAAGCCGGAATAGGAGTCCAGCATATTCAAATCCGCTATCACCTCATAGGTCGGCAGTATCCGGACCTCCACCGGCAGCATCAACGTGATGAAAATCAACCAGAAAAATAGCATCCGGAATCGGAACCGGAAATAGACGATGGCAAAGGCTGACAGCAGGGATATAAAAATTTTCCCAAATGCAATGCCAAAGGCCATGATGGCACTGTTCATCATCATGGTCCCCACTGTGGCGATGACCTCTCCACTGCCGACGGTAAGGGCCTGGTGGTAATTTTCGATCATATGACGACCCGGCAATAAAGGAAAGTAGGAGGTGATATCATCCAGGCTGTGGGTGGAGGCCACGAAGGTCGTATAGATGGGAAAGGCAATCACCAGGCAGCCCAGCAGCAGAATCGCATGGGTCAAAAAAGTCAGCCAGGGTCGGTGCTCGACCATTAGTTACTCCTTCAATAATGAACTTTTCTTTCGATGTATTTGAACTGAAACACTGTCAGTAAAATAACACCAATCATCAGAATAACGGATTGGGCGGCTGATCCGCCCAGATCCAGACTTTCAAAAACGTCGTGATAGATCTTGAAAACCATAATGTTGGTGGCCGCATTGGGGCCGCCTTCGGTAATGGCGTGGATGATCCCGAAGGTCTCGAAAAAGGCATATACAAGATTCATGACCAGCAAAAAGAACACGGTTGGCGACAGCAGCGGAAAGGCTATGGTCCAAAAACGCTTCCACGGTGAGGCCCCGTCTATGGCGGCCGCCTCAATAAATGGTTTGGGTATGGCCTGGAGTCCTGCCAGAAAAAAAAGAAAATTATAGGAGATTTGCCGCCATGCGGCAGCAAAAATCACCAGGATCATGGCCTGGGTGCCGTTTAAGGTAAAATTCCAGTCAATTCCAATGGCCTTTAAAAAATAGGAAATCATACCCACGGTGGGGTTGAAGAGAAAATACCATAAGACCGCTGCCGCCACCGGTGCCACGGCATAGGGCCAGATGATAAATGTTTTGTAGGTAGTAGCACCGCGAATGGCTCGATCGGCCAGCACCGCCAGAAACAGCGCGACCGACATGGCGATGGCGGCCACCGAAAAACTGAATACCATGGTAACCTTAATCGAGTTGAGATAGATGGGATCCGTAAAAATATATTTAAAGTTATCCAGCCCGATGAAGACCGTTGAGAGCCCGAAGGGGTCTTCCTGCAGGACCGATTGATAAAGGGCCATAAAAGCCGGCCAGATGAAAAAAACTAGGGTGATGATAATCTGGGGTGCTACCAGGAAATAAGGCAGGATTTTGTTTTTAAAGACGACTCGCTTTTCCATGGTATTGGTTGATTAGTTGAACAGGGGAAAATGGTTCTCATCAATATTTATACAAGATTCAGATATAAAAAAGCCGGTCGAACCGGACCCATTCAAGTCTATGAATGGGTCCGGCTTTTTTTTAGAAATTACTACTTGTTGGCTTTTTCGAATTTGCGCAGCAATTTATTGCCTTTACCGACCGCTTCGTCCAGACCCTGCTGGGCGGTTTTTTCCCCCGAAAAAATGGCTTCAAGGGTGTCGTATATGATCGCGCGCATCTGTACAAAATTGCCGAAACGCATTCCCCTGGAATTTTGGGTGGGCTTGTTGAGGGTCATTTGCTTCAAGGCCGTTTCCATACCGGGTTTCTCCTGATAGACCCCTTGACCTTTCGTCAGATAATAGGCATTGGTCGTGATGGGTAAATAACCGGTAAACTGGTGCCAGTCCGCCTGTACCGCAGGGGAGGACAGGTAATTGAAAAAGGTGGCCACACCTTCATATTCTTCCTGGGAATGACCCGACAACACCCAGAGGCTGGCGCCGCCTATGATGGTATTTTGAGGTGCTCCGGGTGCATCCGGCCAGTATGGCAGCATGCTGGTGCGGAAGGGGAACTTGCAAGACTTCATGAACCCGGCGTAACCTGCCGATGATTCCGTATACATGGCCACTTCTTCGGCAGAAAATAAGGCATTGCCCTTATTGCGTCGACCGCCGTACACAAAGATTTTTTCTTTCTGCCAGTCGGCCAACTTCTGAATATGTTTTACATGCAGGGGGCTGTTGAAGGTGAATTCGGTGTCCAGGCCCTCAAATCCGTTGGATTTGGTTCCGTAAGGCACATTATGCCAGGCACTGAAGTTTTCCATGTGGATCCAGGAAATCCAGGCCGTTGAAAACCCGCCCGGGTAGCCGGCTGCGGTCAGCTTGCGGGCGTATTCCGCCACTTCCGGCCATGTCTTGGGTGGCTTATCGGGATCGAGGCCGGCCTTTTCAAAGGCTGCGACATTATAATACAAAACCGGCGTTGAACTGTTAAACGGCATCGAGAGCATTTTGCCTTCCGGTGTGGTGTAATACCCCGCTACGGTAGACAAATAGGCTTCGGAGCTCCAGGGCTGTCCGGATTCGGCCATCACCTCGTATACCGGCTTAATAGCCCCTTTGGCCGCCATCATGATTGCCGTTCCGACTTCGAAAACCTGCAGGATCTGCGGATGCTTTTTGGAACGGAAGGCGGCAATCCCGGCGGTCATGGTGTCATGATAGTTGCCTTTATAAGTGGCCACCACCTTGTATCTGCTTTGCATGGAATTAAAATCGGCTACGATGGATTGGACCTTTTCCCCCAGCCGACCGCCGTGGGCAAACCACCAGTTGACAGTAACTTGCTCGGCGAAAACGCCGGCAGGGAAAAGCACGAGAACAACGAGGGCTGCAGTTAACGTCCATTTCGGTAGTTTCATGATTCGATCCTCCTTTTTTTGATTAACGTTAGTGATGCGGTTCCGGTTTTAAAACCCTAACCTAACCGAATATTCACAAAATTACATCTGGTGTTGATATCTCGAAAAGAAGTGAACAGAAAATTAGAATTTGGTAAATTTTTTATTAGTTTTTAAAAAAGTTTCACAAATTTAATTTAGACTGTCCGGATAGATCATGGCGAACAGATACTGAGCAACATGCTGACTCAACTGAATCAGGGTCGGCAATATTAATTTGGAAAGAAAAATTGTGGAAAAATGTGTAACCGGATGCTTACGACCATGAATAATAAACAGAATAAAAGCCCTTTAGTCAAGAAAATCTTTAAAAAATTTATTTTGACCTTGCATGGGAGCATGCTATGGAATAATTCTATCTATCAAAACAGGAAGATAAAATCCGATGATGAAGGAAAGAGATATGATATTTCGTCCGGCTTTTAAAACCGTGCTTTTACTGGCGGCGATACTGGCCATTTTTTCATGTTCGGCAGCGGAACAAAGCGGCCTGTCGCCAGACAATACGCGGTCGGCCAATCAGATCTATGTCATCGGCCATCGTGGCGCCGCCGGTCTTGCACCGGAAAACACGTTGGCGGCTTTTAAAAAAGCCTGTGAATTGGGGGTGGACGCTGTCGAGCTGGATGTTCTTCTAACTAAAGACAGTAAAATTGTGGTGCATCACGATTACACCTTGAAACCGGAAATTGTGCGCACAGCGGATGGAAAATGGCTGCCGCATTCGGGGCCGGCAATTAACACCATCACCCTTGATAAACTGAAAACTTACGATGTCGGTCGCCTGGAGCCCAACACCCGGTATGCGCGTCGTTATCCGGAACAACAGCCCGTTGATGGGGAACGCATACCCACTCTGGAGGAGGTTATTTCATTCCTTAAAACAGGGTGCGACCCGGCAACACAGCTCTGGGTTGAAATTAAGACCAATCCGGAAAAGCCGGATCTCACACCGTCGCCTGAGACGGTCGCCGATGGGATAGTGCCGCTTTTGCGAGAGAAAAATATTACCGGACGGGTACGCATTTTGTCGTTTGACTGGCGAGCCCTGGTGCATGTCCAGAAAATTGCACCGGACATTCCGACCGTCTATCTTTCTTTGGAAGGCCGGAGTTTGAACAATATCAAGCCGGGCCAACCCGGGCCTTCCCCGTGGATGGCGGGCATCGATATCGATGATTTCAACGGTTCGATCCCCCGTGCGGTTAAGGCCGCAGGGGGGCGATACTGGGCGCCTTACTACAAACATATTACTGCCGGACTTCTAAGCGAAGCCCATGAGCTCGGGATCCAGGTCTTTGTGTGGACGGTTGACTCAAAAAATGACATGGCGCGGCTCATCGAAATGGGTATCGACGGTATCATCACCAACCGTCCCGACATCCTCAAAGATGTGCTTCAGGAGGAATAACAGGCTGGTTTCGATTTCAAATTTCGGAAGGTATATACAAGGTTGAAGTTATAAATTTAATGATCAAAACCGGACAATACCGCTAACTCCTCGTAAAATAAGAACAGTCCGCAGTGAAGCTGACCAGAGCGGCCAGTTTTTCTTTGGCCTTGCCCGAATCAATGACTTCTGCGGCTCGTTGGATTCCGTCCTTGAGGTCCCTGTCCAGCCCGGCGGCAACAAAGGCCGCCGCGGCATTTAGTACAACCATGTCTCTTTTGGGGCCTGGGCTTCCACTTATAATTTCATTGATTATGCGCGAATTATCCCGGGCACCGCCGCCGAAAAGATCTTCTATGGCTGCTTTTTTAAAGCCGTATTTTTGGGGGTCAAGCTGATACGACTCTATCGTATCGTTTATCAGGTGAGATACCTTCGTAGGACCGCAGATGCTGATTTCATCAAATGTTCCTTTTCCGAAAACCACAAATGCTTCTCTGGCACCCAATTTTTTTAGCACCTGGGCCATTTTTTCCGTCAAGGACGGCTCATAGACACCCAGCACGTGTGCGGATGCACCGGCAGGATTGGCTAGGGGCCCTATCAGATTAAAAATCGTTCGAACCCCCATTTCTACCCTTATTTCATCAACAAATCGCATAACCCCATGAAACATGGGTGCAAAAAGAAACCCGATGCCCACCTCCTCGATGCATCGCTGCACATCGGTACGGGAAATATCCAGATTCACACCTAGGTGCTGCAAGACATCGGCCGCTCCGATGAATCCATATTTTGGCCAATTTCCCTGCCGGACCACTTTTACACCACCGCCGGCCACAACAAAAATGGTTGCAGATGATACACTAAATGTGTTGGTTCCTTTGGCCTTGGTTTCACTGGTGGCAAGGATGGTTTCTTCCTCAAGGTTAATGTCGTCTCGATCGAGATTGACCAGATTATTGTTTAACTGAAACGGCGTTAGCTTGGATTTTAGGGCCAGCACAGCCCCGGTGATTTCGTCAACGGTTTCTCCTTTCATCCGCAGGGCGGATAAAAAGGCACCCACCTGGGCCGGGGTGGTTTCCCCCGCCAGGATGTCCAGCATGGTAATTTCCATTTCTGATTCCGTCAGGTCATTGCCTCGAACGATCTTGTTAATAGCCTCTTTGATCATCATTTCTCCTCCTGGTGTATTATTAAGCGTTTCGGGTTTCCCAAAAACAAAAACCGCAGGCATTCTCGGCCGCGGCTTTTCGAAATCGAATAATAAAAAAGCCGCAGGCTTTGGAAACGGCCCACGGCTTTTATGTTATTTCATATGATCTGACTGCTTATGGCGGGCACGCCTCCCTTAGGAAGTTGCGCCACCACCAGTATCCTTCAATATAAAAATTTTTGTGATTCGTTAAGTTCATAAAATCTTTCTAAATCAACCGTGCCGTGCTGTCAAGCAAAATATTTGGCAGTCAGCTTGCACACCTTCCTGTTCTTGACACCCCGACTCAATCCCCTTATCTTGTGCTGAACCTTTGAACTCAACAAACTCAGTAAATCCAATGAACCCAATCAACTCAATAAACTCAATAAACCCAATGAACTTAATTAACTCACACACCCAAGGCGAATAAACATGCGAAGATTAGCGATAGCAGCATTTTTGATTCTGGTATTTTCCATCACCGGTTGCACGGCTCCCAAAATCCGGCTTTTTCCGAGCCAGGCGGATCCACTCAGAGAGTTCACCCTGGAAGGAGAGTCAGAGCCGAAGATTCTGATTGTTCCCAATACGGGGGGTGATATCAAACGCACCCAAGGAGGGATTTATCCGCACGCGACCGAGCATCGTGCAGGAGGTTGTTTCTCAGCTCCGGCGGGCAGAAGAAGATGAGAAGATCAAAGCGGTAATTTTAACAATTGACTCACCCGGCGGCTCCGTAACTGCCAGCGATATCCTTTACAGTGAGATTGCGGCTTTCAAAAACCGCACGGGGGCCAAGGTGGTGGTGGCCATGATGGGAGTGGCGGCGTCGGGGGGGTATTACATTGCCCTGCCGGCCGATTACATTCTGGCACACCCCACGACGTTGACGGGTTCCATCGGCGTAATTTTTGCGCGACCGAAAGTGACCGGTCTCATGCAAAAAATCGGCGTAGCCGTTGAAATCAATAAATCCGGGGCAGACAAAGATATGGGGTCCCCCTTCCGGCAGACATCGGCCGCAGAGGAAAAAATATTTCAGGATCTGACGGATCGGCTGGGTGTAAGATTCGTTGATTTAGTGGCCAGGCATCGCAAACTCGAACCTGAAGTGGTTGCCCAAATTTCCACCGCACGGGTTTATCTGGCCAATGAAGCCCTCGAGTTGGGTCTGGTGGATGAAGTCGGATATTTAGAAAATGCCGTACGCCAGGCCAAAAAGCTGGCCGGACTTGCCGAAGATGCAAAAGTGGTGGTTTATCGCCGCACCGAATACCCGGATGATAACATATACAACACGTCCACCCGTTATGGCGGCGGCAAGGTCTCGCTCATCTCCATGGAGCTTCCCGGCTCCCTGAACCATATTCAAACCGGCTTCTACTATTTGTGGCCGGCAGCGATGATGGCGGAATGATCTGATTTCGGATTTTGGATTTGGGATTTCGGATTTATTAAGGAACATGTCTTATTTTCGAACTTTGCCTTGCGCCTTGAGCCCTGAGCCTTTTAATAGCCAGTAACCAGTGACCTTGTACGCTTTACCTTTAAGCCAGCATCCCGCAAGAAGTATCGAGCATCGAGTACCCAGTATCGAGCATCAAGGCTCGACAGCCACCCATGACGGGACACCCGCAACCCGTAACCCGTAACTCGTAACCCGCATCTCATCCGTTCAATCCGAAATCCCAAATCCCAAATCGAAAGACCCGCATCTCATCCGTAACTTTAGGCACTTCAAACTTTAGTTCACAAGGCACTTTTCCGGTTTAGCCGGGTCAGGTGTGTAGTATTTCTGCAGCAGTACTGCGCCCGCAAAGATGATTATACCGGCCAGGTCGGCCCAATATTCCGGCCAGAATAGTCCGGCAGCGGCCAGCCAGAAAAGAATGGTTTCCGGCCAGGTAGCTTTACGTAAAAAATATCGTTCAAGTGCGGAAGCAAATGCTATCAGCCCCAATGTTGTCATAAGCATGGCCACCCCCACCTCCCAGTGCATTAACTCGTAATTCTCTCCCATGCCTAAAAGCGGCCTGTAAGCCATTATAATGGGAATGATATAAAGCCCCTTGGCAAGCTTCCATGAAGTAAACGCGGTTTTCATGGGGTTGGCCCCAGCTACTCCTGCGGCTGCAAAGCTTGCCAGGCTTACCGGAGGAGTTACATTGGCATCCTGTGAATACCAGAATACAATCATGTGGGCTACCATTATGGGGACTCCCATATCCATAAGGGCAGGACCGGCCAGTGTTGCCAGAACTATATAACTTGCAGTAACCGGAAGCCCCATACCAAGTACCAGGGATGCTGCACCGATCAAAAGGATAGCAAGGACTTCAATTCCATAGCTAAGATCCAAAACTAGGCTTGAGAACTTAAGTCCCATGCCTGTTAGTGTGACCATACCTACGATTATACCTGCCGCTGCGCATGCCACAGAGACCATAATCGCATTTTTTGCTCCGTTTTCAAGAGCCTTGATTAATAATTTAAACTCATTAAGACCGAATCTACCCAGGCTTATTCGCTGGGAATCCCCCCTGGGCAGACGAGTAGTATCCACCGCCCATTTAACAGTGTTTGCTATCAGGCTGGTGATTAAAGTGCTCATCACGGCAACAAATCCGGCCATCATGGGCGAATAGTTTGACACCAGAACATAAATCAATATCAATACGGGAATTATAAAGTGCAGTCCCTTTTTGATTACGTGCATGACTCGTGGCAGACTCTCTTTTGGTTGTCCTTTCAAACCGTACTTTTGAGCTTCGTAGTGTACGAATAGTATCACCGTTATGTAGTACATGATGGCAGGTATCAACGCCACCTTGATGATTGGGAGGTCACTTGTATGGGTAAACTTGGCCATTAAGAATGCCCCTGCCCCCATGATAGGTGGCATAAGCTGACCGCCGGTTGAAGCGGCGGCCTCTATAGCCCCTGCGACATGCGGTCTGTAGCCGACTTTTTTCATCATGGGAATAGTAAAGGAACCGGTGGCTACTACATTCCCCACGGCCGATCCTGAAACTGAGCCCATAAATCCCGAAGCGACAACTGCGGTCTTGGCAGGACCGCCTGAAAAGCGACCCGTAAGTGAATAGGCAAGATCAATAAAGAAGGCTCCGCCGCCGGTGGTCTCTAAAATTGCACCAAAGAGTACAAAAACAAAGACAAAAGTAGCGGCCACTCCAATAGGAATTCCGAAGATTCCCTCGGTGGTAAGCCATAAGGTGGTGGCAATACGCTCTATGCTGTAACCCTTGTGAATTATCAACTCAGGCATATAAGGTCCGTACATTGCATATAAGATACCTGTTGCGCATATTCCTGTCATAATAAAACCGATCACCCGGCGGCAGGCCTCAAGTACCAGGATAGTTCCGATAACGCTAACCACCAGGTCACTTCTCAGCCAGTCCCCCTGGCGCTCAAATATGGCTGTGAGATTGTAGCAGATGTAAAATGTACAATATACTGATGCAAAAACCAGTACCCAGTCGAAAAAGAACCAAAAGGTTAATTTATCCTTGCGGGCCCCTTTGAAAGGGGGTTTCAGCAAAAAAGTCAGGGAAAGGATGGCACCCAGGTGGATGGACCGCTGTACAAGGGCGGTAAGGGCGGCTATGCCGGCTGTGTAAAGCTGGTATATGCTTAAGGTGACGGCCAGGATCATCACTATCCCGGCAATTATATTAACCAGGGACTGGTTGCGATCCGCGGGCATTGCACTGGTTGCAGTAGTGATTTGTGCATGCCTTGTTCTCAGGGGGAATTACCTCGGACATCGGTCGCTCCTTTAGCTGTCAGTGGGAGTGGCGGGATGGGGGTAAAGGCAACGCCATACCCGGTAAAGCATGCTCACCGGCCTGGCAGAAAAGCGCACGGCCCTGTGTGGTGCCACCGCAGAAAGATTTTTGCTGATACCTCGCCATATGACAGTATGGTCCACCCCGGGGCTTCCCACCCGCAGGATGAAATTACCCGTCGGCATGTGCATGTTCTCAATAACCTTATAAGGGCCGCGCTGCACCATACGCCCAACGCCAGGCATTTGGCCCATGCCGGCCCCAAATTTCAAATATCGCTCCTCCTCAATATAGATGCGTCCTTTTTCATCCAGACTGTGCTCTTCCCATATGGGAGCATTTTCAACCGAATGGTAATAATGCAATGTAAATCGTTCACCCGGCTCAAGGGATAATACCAGCAATGGTTTACCCCCTTTTACAGGTGTTACCCGCAGCTCCAGGCCGCCTGGCATAAGCCAGGCGGTCAGGATTAATGAAAAGACCAGGCCGACTAAAGATAAAACTATAACACCCGGTCTGGTCATCTTTCGCATCTAAGGTATCAGCTTTGCAGGGACTGCAATGCCCTTTTCCTTCAGATACTTGATTGTACCCGGATGCAGGGGAATCGGCGAATACTTGACTGCATTTTCAGGTGTGGTAAAGGCAGCCAAAGGATGAATCTTACGCAAGTAGTCGTTATTTTCAACAGCGCCTTAACCAGCTTGTAAACCAAATCCGTATCCAGAGATTTCTGACAGATAATTACATTCATCACCCCGATTGTGGGTACGGGTTTGTCAACGCCCCGGTACGCGCCGCCGAACAGATCCACTGACGTGTAAGCATTGTTGTACGCAACGATCTTTTTTGTCTGCTCCGGTGTGAATTCTATAACTCTGATATCATGGGTAGTTGCCAAATCAAGAATAGAGCTGGTAGGTGGTCCTACACTCCAGAAGCCTAGTTCAATTGTACCGTCTCTCAAAGCGTTAGCGCTTTCAGTAAAGGAGAGTCGGCTGTCTTTAAATGAGTCCAGAGGAATTCCTAATGCCTTGAATACGGCTTCAGCCATAAAATTGGTACCGCTGCCCGGACTTCCGGTGCTGATTTTCCTCCCTTTAACCTGCTCGATGTTGGTGATGCCGCTCTTTTTCAGAGTAACCACCTGCAGCACGTTTGGATACATAATGGCCATTGAAAGAATGTTGTGTTTTTTGCCTTTAAATTTTGACAGCCCTTCATATCCGGCTATGGCGGTGTCAGCCATAACTTCACCAATCACGGTTTCTCCTTTATGGGCCAGTTTTACATTCTCAACACTGGCACCGGTTACTTCGGCAACCGCTTTTACTCCTTTTACATTCTTTGACCAGATTTCAGCGACACCGCCGCCGTATGGATAATAAACGCCGCCGGTTCCGCCTGTACCGATGCTGATAAATGTTGTTTTAGCAGCTACCGGCCCTGCCAGGACGAGGAGTACACACAAAGACAGCATGATACTTGTTCGTTTCATATTGATAACCTCCCTTTTAATTTGATGGTATAGTAAGTTCCTTTTTTCAAGTCCGCCTGGGGCGGACGCTAGATAAAATTGCGAAGTAATTTTATAACTTGACGAATTTTACTTTCCCATCGTTTTTATCATCAGCGTTATAGCTTTCGGTTTTTCGTACATGTCTTTGACCGGATAGACAAATTTTACAGTCTGACCGGGTTTTACCAGGCCTTTTTTGGTCTTTCTGGGAAGTAAGCCCCCCACAGCTTTGCCGTTATCCAAAAAGATGTTGACTTTAAAACGTTGATCCGTATTGCTCACATTTTTTATAGCTACGTTAAAATGCAGCGTCTCGCTTCCCCATTTCTCTTTAAAAACGCAAGAGAATTCTTCAAGCTGCGCTTCGGGAGCTATGGTTTTTTCTAGCTTACTCTCTTTTACGCAAGGAAAAACCTCCCCTGGTTTGGGCTTTGTACCAGCGCAACTAGCCAGAGCCAGGCCTGATGCCATTAAAATTACCAATAACCAGGTCGATACATCTTTGAAACGTTTCATAATTACCTCCTAAGTCATAATAGTTGTAAGCCATACTTACCAAAAGGGATAAATGGATTTATATACCTCCTTTTCTATTTATTATTTAAGCTGAAAATTTTGATTATATATGTCCAAGAATGCAAGTCAACAAGTTTAGTCCAACATGGAAACCTTCCTGCAAGCGATCACCGCCGTCATGCTTATCTGGGCCGATCCCACCGTCAACTACATAGGCATTGCCCTGTTCTTTTTACTTCTAATCATTCAGGTTTTAATGAAAAAAAAAGGCCCGGTCGTAAGCATCGGTCCCTTTGAAAAATAGCACCATTTTTAGCTCCTTTCCTGATTTATTAATCATTTACGGTGGCCTGACCCCATTTCACATTCCAACATTCCAATTCCGAATCTGGCCTGGAATTTTGCGACTTAAACTATCTTGACATCAACATGTTTTTATAATACGGTTTCAACGATACGTAATTAACGAACCGTAAAAAACGAATTGATGGAAGAGCGGACGTGGAAAACCCTTTTAAATATGGTGGTGTTGTTCGCGGGCCTTATTTTGCCGACCGCAGAAGCGAGATAAATGAACTCAAACGCGAGATGGTAAACCTGAACCGGGTGTTTTTTGTGTCTCCCCGCCGGTTCGGCAAAACATGCCTGCTGCTGAATCTAATTGAAACACTCAAGCGTGACGCGATGGCTTGTGCCTATATCGACCTGAATGCATTTCCCGATATCAGAAGCTTCGCCGGTGCTCTGACAGGCCTCACAACCGAGGCCCTGGAATCGAATAAAGACAAACTTCTTAAAATGTTCTCCGGGTTTCAAAAGCTTCGACCAAAAGTGTCCGTGGATCCGGACGGAAAAATCAGCGCCGGCTTGGAACTGGCGGTTGAAGAAAAGGATGCGCTTTCGGCTCTTCTGGAGGGAATGCGCCACGCTGAAAAGCTGGCAGTTAAAAAAAAAAAAAAACTGGTAGTGATCATTGATGAGTTTTCCGACCTCGAAAAATACAACGGCCAGACGATTGAAAAAGCCATTCGTTCGGAAATACAAAAACAAACCCATATCAGCTATATTTTCTCCTTCGTTCAATCGGCCCCAGTTCCATGATCCGGCCCAACTTATAAAACGCACGCTTGGGGTCACGAATCATTGCCAGCATGACCGATTGCTCGGAACCGGAGAAAATATAGCTGATATGGGTTTGTTTTTGTATTTCCGAACGAATGGCTTTTTCAATCGTCTGGCCGTTGTATTTTT
>PVMK01127001.1_pt1 | contig 19956 bp, 17 predicted proteins | sample 1853481 | NCBI WGS metagenome assembly PVMK01 (sample SAMN08533507, study PRJNA380276) | Marine sediment metagenome, whole genome shotgun sequencing project. | reverse complement strand
CGGGCTGGATCGACGATTTTTTCAAGCTTTCGGGAAATGAATTGACCGGAGATGATGGCAACGGCCCGATTCGGTTCATAAAAGTAGAGTGATATTTACGCACAAGATGCCATGATTTGGCCCTGTCGGGTAAAAGAATAACAGGCTAGAGTGTCGGCACTTTGTTATTGCGCATCGGTATACTCCCCGAATGACGAAAACCGCCAAAAGCATTCTCAGCGACGTATTCGGCTATACGGAGTTTCGCGGCCACCAGGAGGAAGTCATTGCGGCCGCTATGGCCGGTCGGGACTCCCTGGTGCTTCAGCCGACGGGCGGCGGCAAGTCACTGTGCTATCAGATCCCGGCGTTACTTGGCGATGGTCTTGTGCTCGTGGTTTCACCACTCATCGCCCTGATGCAGGACCAGGTCACGGCACTTGAGCAATTTGGCATCGATGCCGCCTATCTGAATTCCACGTTGACGAGTGCCGCACAACGCGAGGTGATCGAACGCCTGCGTAATGGCCAGTTGCAGCTCTTGTATGTAGCGCCGGAGCGCCTTATGCAAGTACGTACGCTGGAACAGCTAAAGACCTGCAACGTAGTGCTCATTGCAATCGATGAGGCGCATTGCGTGTCGCAGTGGGGCCATGATTTTCGCGTGGACTATTTATCACTAGGTGAGCTCGCGAGGCATTTTCCCGGCGTGCCGCGCATGGCATTGACAGCGACAGCGACGGCACAGGCTCGCTCCGAGATTGTAGAGCGACTCGAACTGGTTGATGCTGAACATTTCGTCGCCGGATTCGATCGACCTAACATCCGCTACCTCGTACAAAGCAAACTCGATGCGAAACGCCAGCTCCTTGGCTTTTTGTCAGATCACCAGGGCGATGCCGGCATCGTTTACTGTATGTCGCGCAAGAAAACAGAAGCAACCGCAGAGTGGCTGATTACCAAAGGCTTCGACGCGCTGCCTTATCACGCGGGTCTCGATGCCACGACGCGAGCCAGGCATCAGGGACGTTTCCTGAGTGACGATGGCGTGGTAATCGTTGCCACTATCGCTTTTGGCATGGGTATCGACAAACCGGACGTGCGTTTCATCGCTCACCTTGACCTGCCCAAGAGTATGGAGTCGTACTACCAGGAAACGGGTCGCGCAGGTCGTGACGGACTACCCGCAGATGCCTGGATGGTGTATGGATTACAGGACGTCGTGCGACTTCGGCAAATGGTGGATGCCTCCACTGCAGATGAGGTGCATAAGCGCAGGCAACGAGTGAATCTCGATGACCTGCTGGGCTGGTGCGAGGTAACCGAGTGCAGACGCCGGTCATTACTCGCCTACTTTGGTGATGTACTGGATGAGGATTGCGGCAACTGTGACATTTGCCTGACCCCGCCTGATGTGTTCGACGGCACGGAGGTTGCGCAGAAAATTCTTTCAACCGTGTACCGCACGGGCCAGCGTTTTGGTGCAATGCATGTCATCGATGTGCTGATGGGTAAGGACACTGACAAAGTCCGCCAGCATGGACATGAGTCATTGAGTGTGTACGGTATTGGCAGTGAGCTTGGGCAGCAGCAATGGCGATCAATATTGCGCCAGCTCGTGGTGCTCGGGTTTTTGTCAGTGGACACTGCCGGATACGGAGCAATTCAACTAACCGAGAAGAGTCGACCATTATTGCGCGGTGAGGTTGAACTGCCATTGCGCCGCGACTTCCTGATTGCGCGCAAGGCGAAAACCAGGAAAACGGAAAGAAAAGTTACCATTGTCGATGCACAAGACAATGATTTGTGGGAGGCGTTACGCGATTGTCGCAAGCGTATCGCAGATGATAAAAATGTGCCGCCCTACGTTATTTTCCACGATGCGACGCTAATGCAAATGGCGGCTGACAAGCCACAGACATCCGATGCGTTCCTGCAGATTTCCGGCGTCGGGCAGACCAAGCTTGAGCGTTACGGGCCCGGCGTTTCTGGAGGTGGTTCGTCTGGCGGAGGCCTAGTAAAAACGGGAGACCCCCCGGCTCTGCCGGGGAGGCAGCCGGAGCTTGACAATTCCGGTAGTTTGGAGGGCAAGCGTATGGCGCGAATGTGAATCGCCCATGCCGATAGAACGATATTCTCGGAATTTGGGGCAATACATCTATCGTACGGCGGGCTCCTGCAATTCTTACTAGAACCTGTAGGAGCCCGCCCAGCGGGCGATACGTGTTAAGGATGGAACTTCGTGCAGCAGCAGTGGACTTCCGGTCGCCAGTTACTGCTCGACTGGCTTCTGGCGATCATCGACCTCGATCTCTGGAACAACCGGTTGGGTAGCGTCAAGAAACAGTGCGCGCGCGATTTTCATTGATCGTGCATCAGGATTGATTGCCTCACCTTTGAGGAGCGCACTTTCGGCTTTGTCATACTGTTTTGTATTGATATAGATAAGCGCCTTGCTGTTGTATGCTCGCCAACTCTTGTCGTTTCGCACCAGAAGCACGTCGCAATATTTTAGCGCCGTTTCGTAATCTCCCAAATTCGTATAGCCGGCACACAAATTACTTAGTGCAATCTCTTCTTCTCTTTTGCCATTGGCTACCCGGAGTCCAAGCAAGGTAAGTTCGATACCCTTTTCGTCGTGGCCGGCGATCATCTGCCGCGCGCCTTCGGCCAGGTTCGGGTTACTGTCTCCTAGGATAATCCGTTGATCGCTTGCCCAACAGGTCGACGCAAGGAAAATGGCGGCTAAAAGAGCGAGTCGTGCGGTCATGTCAACGAACTCCGGAATCGACCTGATTTTAGCCTATTTTTTGGACGTGGCCCGTCGTTGCTGCACAAACGTTGCATGTTGCCGTGACACCACCAATAAAATCAGAGGTTTCTGAATTGGTGGTCGGCTGATTGTCTGGATTACCTTGATGAATTTCCGCTATTCGGCGTTTTCCAGCTTTTCGCTGGCCTCCATCCAGTCCCACTCCAGGGTGTCGATCGTGGATTTAATTGCGGTCTGTTCTTTGATGAGTTCAGTTAGCTCGGACTTGCGCTCCGGGTCCTTGTAGATGGCATCGTCAGTGAGGCGCTCGTCCAGTGAATCCAGGGACGTCCGGTTTGCAGTCAATTGCTTTTCGATTTCCCGCACCTTGTCGAACATTGGTTTCAAGCGTTGACGACGTTGCGCTTCCTGCTGGCGAAGCTGCTTCTTGCTGAGTTGTTTGCCGGAGCTGCTGGTATCTGTCTCGGCAACATCAGGTTGCCCTTCACTAAGCTGTTGTTCCTTCAACCAGGCAGGATACTCGTCCAGGCTGCGATTGAAGCGATCAACGATGCCATCGTGCACGATCAAGAGCTCGTCACAAACACTACGCAGCAGGTGTCGGTCGTGTGAAATAACGACTAGCGCCCCACTGTATTCGATAAGAGCAACACTCAGAGCCTGGCGCATCTCCAGATCGAGGTGATTCGTCGGCTCATCAAGCAGCAGTAGATTCGGTTGCTGTCGGATCATAAGCGCCAACACAAGACGAGCTTTTTCGCCGCCGGAAAATGGTGCCACCGGTTCGAATATTCTTTCACCGCTGAAGCCGAACCGTCCCAAATAGTTGCGTTGCTCGGACTCACGATCATCGGGAGCGTATCGTCGAAGATGATCAATTGGACTCTGTTCCGGGATTAGCAGGTCGAGCTGGTGTTGTGCGAAGTAGCCGATCCTGGTGTCCTTGCTGAGCAAACGCTCGCCAGAGAGCAGGGTGCTGCCGTCGGCCAGTGCTTTAACCAGGGTAGATTTGCCGGCACCATTGACGCCAAGCAGCCCAACCCGGTCGCCGGCAGCAAGATTCAGTTTTATATTGCTGAGTACCGGTCCTTGTTCGCTTCCGGCATAACCCACCGCGACATCGGTTAACGTCAGGAGGTTCCGCGGTTGTTTTTTTGGTTCGATAAAATGAAAACGGAACGGAGAATCAACATGTGCCGGCGCAATTAATGTCATGCGTTCCAGCATTTTCAGGCGGCTTTGTGCCTGCCGCGCTTTGGATGCTTTGTAACGAAAACGATCCACGTATCCCTGTATATGTTTGATCTCTTTTTGCTGGCGTGTGTACATGGATTGTTGCTGCGCAAGCTGCTCGGCGCGCTGTGCTTCGAACTGGCTGTAGTTGCCGGTGAAAATGCGTATCGCCTGATGTTCGATATGTGCGATGCGCGTACAGACCTCATCCAGAAAGTCGCGGTCATGCGAAATTACCAGCAGAATTCCCTCGTAACGCTTTAGCCAGCGCTCCAGCCACAAGATTGCAGGAAGATCGAGGTGATTGGTCGGCTCGTCGAGCAGCAGGATGTCTGAGCGACACATGAGCGCACGGGCCAGATTGAGACGCATTCGCCAACCACCGGAGAATTCTCTTACCGGCTTATGTATCGCGTCACCGACAAAACCCAGGCCGTGTAGAAGTTTTGCAGCGCGGGCCTCGGCGGTGAAGCCATCGATGTGTTCCATCCGTTCATAAAGAGTATGCAGACCGGCACTATGGTCTGCGCCGCTGGATTCTTCAGCGGCAATAGCAGCCTGCACTTCGCGTAGCTCGCTGTCACCATCCATCACGTAATCAAGGCCCGAAGCGGTGCTGTTCGGGCTTTCCTGGGCTACATGCGCAATCTGGTCCTTCGGGTTAATCCCGAGTTCGCCATCATCGGCTTCGAGCTCGCCCAACAACATGGCGAACAGCGACGACTTGCCACTGCCGTTGGCGCCAATCAGGCCCATCCGTTGCCCGGCATGCGCCTGGAAACTGACGTTCTCGATTAGCAGCTTGCGCCCGCGGCGAATGGCTATTTTGTTGAGGCTTAACACAGCTTGGAAGTCGACTATTAAATTGGTGAGCGCGATTATAACCATTCACCTAAAGGAGATCGGGCCAATTTTCAACATTGCCGTGGCCAGTTACATTCAGGGATTACGCGCTCATTTGGTATGGGCACGTGATACATTTCCTTGCTAGTAATATTCGAAAGGCCAATTCCACGGGACAGTTATGGCTGAAATCGAAACAGCGATCCGCCTTGTCGTTATTGGGCAGGAGCTCCTGATTGCACTGCTGTTGTTGCTGGGCATTGGAGATCGGAGTATCCGTATTGCGGCGGCGTTGCTCGCTGTCAGCGTTGCAGGATACCTGTTCAATTCCGACCCGGTACTCCGCGAGTCGGTGCCTGTACTGCTACCGCTGGTCACGCTGTTTTCGATCGCGGCGCCATTTTGTCTATGGGCCTTTGCGCGTGCGGTATTCGAAGCGGCCTGGCCAAGAACATGGGTCATCGTACTGATATTGACAGTTGCGACGGTCTCCTGGTTTGTTTTCAGTGGCTGGGACTTCGTAACTGATGCCTGGGTTCAGAGGATGGGCATACTTTGGCATATTGTCGCCCTGGTGGTTGTCATCCATACGTTGTGGCTCGCGGCAGCCGGCCGGCCAGATGATTTGTTAGAGACTCGCCGGCGTTTCAGAACAGTTTTCGTCGTGCTGATATCTGTTCAGGCCTCAGCTATCCTGGTTGTCGAAATGGCGTTCGGCAGCCTCATACCTTCTGGCTGGCTCACGTTGATCAATGTTCTTTTTATCGGTGGCCTGACCATTGGTTTTGCGATCATGTTATTCCGACTGAGCCCGGTATTTTTTGCCAGCCCGGCTGCGACTGAATCGGGCAATCAAGAGCACGAGGAAAAAGGCCTGAGTGCAGCCGACCGCGTCTTGCATCAAAAGCTACTGGGATCGATAAGTGATGGCGGGTATCGCCAGTCCGGTCTTACGATCAGAACGCTTGCTGCTGAGCTAGGCTTCCCGGAGCATCAGGTCAGGCGTTTGATTAACCGTCATCTGGGATTTCGTAACTTTTCGGCGTTTCTCAACAGCTATCGTATCGAGGAAGCGAAATCGCAGCTTGGTCAGGAGAAATATGCGCGGACGCCAGTACTGACTATCGCGCTTGATCTGGGCTACGGCTCACTCGGGCCATTTAATCGCGCCTTCAAAACAGCCACTGGTATGACACCAACCAGCTATCGGGAGCGAGAGATCCCTGGCGTCAAAGCCGATTCTGAAAAAACCTGACTATTTTCGAAATCGATCAGAATTCGTCGTTATCGGCGAGATTTACAGCCAGTAGCAGGCCTACAGTTGCCTCCGGTTTCACTAATCCGGAGTACGATTTATGGCTTCCTCAGCGGGCTTTCCAGGCACATTGGTCGAGATCTGGCTGGTAATATTTGCCACGGATCTATTTCGCTACCTCGTAGCTGCAGGCGTCCTCGCGTCTTTACTGGCGATTTTTTCCGCTCAACTGGAGCGTCGGCGTATCCAATCGCGGCGGGCAAAACGTACAGACATACGCAGGGAAATTGTCTTTTCCTTCAGCACTATCGTCATTTTTTCTCTGGTCGGCTTTGCCGTTCACGCAGGAAGCCAGCACGGCGTTTTCAGAATCTATGGTGGAGGTTTACCGCCGCTAAGCACTCTCCTCATGGAGCTTGCCGCATTCATAATTATTCATGATGCGTATTTTTACTGGGCACACAGGGCGATGCATCATCGAAAGCTGTTTCGCCTGTTTCATCGTATCCATCACAAATCACGCACACCTACACCCTGGGCAGCCTACTCATTTGCGCCGCTGGAGGCGGTGGTAGAGGCGGGTGTTCTACCGTTGGTCGCGCTTGTTCTTCCGCTGCATGAGTTGACGGCATTGCTTTTCGTAACGCACATGATCGTGCGCAACGTGATTGGACATGCTGGTATTGAGCTGTTTCCAAAATGGTGGCTACGTGTCCCGCTGTTGCGATGGATTACGACTACTACGCACCATGATTTGCATCACTCAACAGCCCGTTACAACTATGGACTGTATTTCACCTGGTGGGACCGGCTATTTTCGACTGAGCACCCGGAGTATCGCAGTCGTTTCGAGGCCGTGACTACGGGGCGATGCATCACCGACAAAGATCTGAATGAAATTCCATTTTTCCAAAACGACAGGAGTACTTGAAATGAACAATCGACAACCACTTTCGGCAGTGACAGCAGCGATAGCACTGCTTACCGTCGGTGCATCAGCCGCAGCATCCGGAAACGGAGAGGTTAAATTCGACCGTGAGGTTGAATCCTGTATCAGTGAAGTTATCGATCAGGCGAATCTTGACGACGCAATCCGCGTGCGGCATTTGATCGTCAATGTAAAGAATTCCACTAGTGGGTACGTATTTAAGATCAACACATCCATTTTTGTGGAAGCCGACGACAAAGCGATCAGGGAGTACGCTTCTTACTGTGTTGCGAAAGGCGATGACAAGCCCGTCAAGTTCAGAATCGATAAGGTATCCGGGTAAGACGATCAATAGTGCCGACGTGGCTTCGTTCCGGATTATCCGTTTCTTAAAGAGTCATTGTCGGCATTATTTACCGGGAGTTTTTTTCGGCTGGCCCTTAAGCAGCCTGACACGAAATGAACGACCTTTCAGTTTTCCTTCGGTCAGTTTTCTGAGCGCCTGTTTGACTGCATCTCCCCGAACAGCAACATATGAACGATTGTCGAAGATATTTATCTTGCCAACCTGTGCTCCTTTAATGCCATTAGCTCCGGTCAATGCGCCCAGGATATCTCCGGGTCGCACTTTTTGTTTTTTGCCACCATCTATCAGTAGTGTTGCCATAGTCGGTTTGTTTGCTGGTTTCTCCAACAGGCGGCGCGCGGGCAGCGGTTCACTGGCAATGACCTGACCCAGGTAGTCCTGCAGCAGGGCAACCTTATAACTCTCTTTCTCGCTGATCAAAGAATAAGCGGCGCCCACATTGCCGGCCCGGCCAGTGCGGCCGATGCGATGCACATGCATTTCAGGGTCGCGAGCAATGTGGTAGTTGATTACAGCGTCCAGCGAATCAATATCCAGGCCGCGGGCAGCCACATCCGTGGCGACCAGCACCGAAATACTTTTGTTAGAAAATCGTACCAATGTCTGATCCCGGTCTCGCTGGTCAAGATCACCATGTAATGCGAGCGCGCTGAAACCGTGACTGCGTAATTCTTCGGCTATGTCCTGCGCTTCCTGTTTGGTATTGCAAAATACGAGCGCGGACTCCGGGCTATATTGTAATAACAGCAGGCGCAGTGCCCTGAGACGTTCGGTAACGTCATCAACCTGGTAGAAATGCTGGTCAATCGTTGCGCGGTCATGGCCGGAGGCTACCTGTGCCAGCACAGGCTCAAGCATGATGCGCTTGGCGATGGATTTGATTTCGGCCGGGTAGGTGGCGCTAAACAGTAACGTTTGGCGGGTCTTCGGGGTCTGGTCAACAATGGCGTCCAGTGACGCCTGAAAGCCCATATCGAGCATCCGGTCGGCTTCATCGAGTACCAGTATTTTCAGCTGACTCAGGTCCAGTGTTTTCTTACGCAAGTGGTCTTCTATACGCCCCGGTGTTCCGACAACGATATGGGCGCCATGCTCGAGTGATTCCGCCTGCGCGCGAAAAGGTGCACCGCCACACAAGGTCAGGACTTTGACATTCTGCGTCGTACGCGCCAGCTTGCGAATTTCCTTGGCGACCTGGTCGGCCAGCTCCCGAGTTGGGCAGAGTACCAGTGACTGTGCCGAGAAATTCTTCGTTTCAAGATTTACCAGCAGGCCAAGGCCGAACGCGACAGTTTTGCCCGACCCGGTTTTGCTCTGCGCAATCACATCCTGACCAGCCAGTATTGATGGCAGGCCCTGTGCCTGGATCGGCGTCATAGCCGTATAACCGAGGCTCGACAGGTTCTTCAGCAGTTCGGGATGCAACTCGAGTGTTGAAAATGAGGTTTTGCTCAACGGGAAGGTCCTGTCTGGTAGGTGTCGGCAGTGTGCCAGAAAACCAGGACCGTGACGAAAATCGGGGACTTTCACCGGGGTTTTGTCTGCGTTCCTTTTAATTGGCTATGCTGTTGAAAATCTGCCAAACCGCCGCATTTAGTAGTTCTGATTCGTACGACGGGGATGAATAGCCAGAACAGTCCTCCCTCAAAGCCATCGAGATATTAAGTGGACTACAAGGACTACTACAAAATCGTGGGCGTTGATCGTGACGCCAGCCAGCAGGAGATCAAGCGCGCTTATAAAAAGCTGGCGCGTAAATACCATCCTGATGTCAGCAAGGAAGTCGATGCGGAAGCCCGCTTCAAGGCACTCGGCGAGGCCTATGCTGTGCTCAAAGACCCCGAAAAAAGGGCTGCCTATGATGAGCTTGGGGCCAACTGGAAGGCAGGACAGGAATTCCGGCCACCTCCTGATTGGGGCAGCGGATTCGAATTCAGCGGCAGTGGCATGCACGCTGCCGACGCCGGAGCATACAGCGAATTCTTTGAATCACTATTTGGCCAGGGTATGGGCCCGCAAGCTGGTGCAGGGACCCGGCAGAGCTTTAACGCGCGCGGTGAAGATCACCACGCTAAGGTGCAGGTCGATCTCGAGGATACCTACAAAGGCGCTTCGCATGCGATCAGTCTGCGCACGCCGGAGCTGGACAAAAGTGGCCACGTTATTACCAAAAACCGCACACTGAACGTGAAGATACCCAAGGGTGTGCGACAGGGTCAGAAAATCCGCCTTTCCGGACAGGGGTCACCGGGCCACGGTAAGGGCGGAGCAGGCGATCTTTACCTGGAAATAGAATTCCGACCGCACGGTTTCTATCGGTCGGATGGAAAAGATGTCTACGTTGAACTGCCGTTGACGCCATGGGAGGCGGCATTGGGGGCGACGGTCAAAGTTCCGACCCCGGACGGGCCGGTCGATATGAAAATCCCGGCTGGCACAACCAGTGGTCAAAAACTGCGCCTGAAAGGCCGTGGAATCCCGGGTAGCCCAGCGGGCGATATTTATGTCGTTGCCAAGCTTACGCTGCCACCAGCAAGCAGCGATGCCGATAAAGAGTTTTACAAAAAAATGCAACAGGACCTGCCCTACAATCCACGCGGGCATTTGGAGGTATAGGCGCTCATGACCAAGAAAATTCTGAGCGGTACCTTGCTTGATGAGCAAGTGAACTTCTCTTTGATCGAGTTCTGCCAGGCCTGCTCCAGCGGCACCGAGTGGGTTATCGAACTGGTTGAAGAGGGAATCCTTGAGCCATCCGGCGAGGAAGCCAGTCGCTGGAGCTTTCCTGGCAACAGTCTCTCGAAAGCTCAGAGGGCCAGACGCTTGCAGCATGATCTTGATATCAACCTCGCCGGCGTTGCGTTGGCGCTGGAATTGCTGGACGAAATTGAAGCGTTGCAGTCCCGCCTGTTGCAAATGGAGTACCTCAATGAGTGAAGCACCGCATATTGTTTGCCCTCACTGTGGCGCAATCAATCGTATTCCAGCTGACCGACTTGCAGATGTGCCCAAGTGCGGTAAATGCCACCAGGCGTTATTTACGGGTCACCCGTTAGCACTTGATGGCGGTAGTTTCCAACGGCACCTTAGTCGTAACGACATTCCATTACTGGTCGATTTCTGGGCGCCCTGGTGCGGGCCGTGCAAGATGATGGCTCCGGCATATGAGCAGGCCGCGACACAACTGGAGCCCAAAATTCGTGTTGCGAAACTCAATACTGAAGACGCCCAGGAAATAGCGGCTCAATATCAAATTCGGAGTATCCCGACACTTGCACTGTTTCGTGGCGGCCAGGAGATTGCACGCCAGCCAGGGGCAATGGGCGCTGCAGATATCGTACGCTGGGCAATGAGCCATGCTTGAAATCGAATCGACAGGTTGAATTTATCAGCTATCGACTGAGTGATTGAAATCCTTGTCTGTGAATAGCCGCGGCATGTCGGGGTCAGCGAGGCGCTCGGCCAGGGCCCTGATCTTGCTAACCAACGCAGATCGTATCTCGCGTAATTCGTCGACCTCGCTGCCGAGGCGGGTCAATTTCAGTATGGACAGCATAGAGATCAACAGGCCTGCCTCTGCCTCAATCAGGCGTATTGAGGCGAAAAAGCTGAACGATAGCGCTACTACAGCGACCAGAGCCCACCAGAATCCGAAGTTAACCCCAACGGCTATTCCGATACCTATATATAAGAGTGGCAACAGCAAAATTGTCGCAAATACTTTCAGCGTCGCGATATCGTCCATTTCATAACTAAAGCGCTCGCCGACCGTCGCTGCTATCCAGCCTACCGGCAAGTGTAAAAGCGCGCCGGGTATCGCGAGCGGCAGCAATGCGAGCATCGTCAGGCTACGCAGCATAACTTTGCGAAAGGCGTAGCCCAGGGTCACCGGCTGTCGTAATTGATGATCTTTCAGGCCGAGCATGTCCAGTCGCGCCTGGTAGTTTTCTACTGCATCGCGAAAAGCCTGCATTTCCGGGTCGTCTATTGCCTGCAAATATCCGTCCACAAAGCGGCGACTTAGCTCAACATACTCGCCCGGTCGCAGGTCGGCTGATGCCGGTTTGTATAAACGCCGGGCCGCCTGTATGAAACGCAACGTGCGCCAGTCCGGAGCATTGAGCGTAACGTCTACCAGCGCATCGGCAAGGTGCTCAGTCAGTTTTCGGACTGTCGCCTGCTCATCCTGGCCATAGTTTTTCAGCCATCGATTATCAATGATGATCGGCTCGCCAAACTCGATCAGCACCTGGCTCCTGAAGCGGTGCCGGTGAATATAATTCAGGCCACAAGGAATAATTCTGACATCTGCCTTGCCGCGTGCGCTCACGGAAAGTGCTATGCGAGCGGTACCGGTTTTTAGCCGAACCAGCTGTGACTCGGCATGACTGATGCCCTCCGGAAATATACCCATGCAATCACCGGACTCGATAACCTTATAAAGCCTCTCAAAAGCCCTCTGGTTATCGATTTCGCCGTCGTGTTCCTCGCGCCGGTAAACAGGTACGGCACCGATAGCGTTCAGCACTGGCCCCAGCAGCTTGTATTCCCAAAGCTTGGCATTTGCCATGAAATGCAGTGGCCAACGGCCACACTTCGCAATCAGCAGGAAGCCGTCCATTAATGCATTCGGATGATTGCCAGCAAAAATAACCGGACCGTCTTCCGGAATATTTTCAATGCCAACAACATCGATGCGGCGAAAGAAAGGTGTTGGCGATGATACGAATCAACGCGATGACCATGCGATGGACCATCTGCAGGCTCCGCTATATTCCGGAATCAACTCACTTTGCGATGTTGGCTGGTTGCTGTCAAACCAGGAACACCGATCGTGTTGTTGACACTCGCCCGCCCAGCGGGCGAACTTATCTAGCCCCCCAATTACCACTCAGATAAAAGTAGAGACCTTCGTAGGCCAGTTTGAGACTGCCGTGCCAGTCCGTTTTGTCAATATCGAATTTCAAACTGAAGCGCGAGTATTTGAGTCCGATGCCTACGTGTTTGAATACCTGGTAATTGGCACCGACCGCAGCATTAATCAAGGTGCCGGAGTATTCTCCGATCGACACGTCCAGCCAGTCCAGGCGTACATCAAAGACCCATTTTTCCGAGGGCGAGTAGGCGTACCAGGTGCCGATGTTTGGCAGTGGAGCAACCGCAGAAACAGCTCTTGTCTCAGCTACGAACGGTTGCCCGTTAACGACAATGTCGCCAGTCAGGCTGGCGCCGAACTCCATTCGGTGCAATCCCAGGCCGATGCCGAATTCGTGTTGTAGCGACTTGCTGAAATCCCGGGCAAAGAAAAATCTGGTTATTTGCAGGTCTGTCTCGCCCGAAATAAAGGAACCTTGCTCGAAAATAGCGTCGCCCCATTCGACGTCTTCTTCCAGTACCGCCGTCGAGTTTCGACCACCTTCGAAATGCTGACCTCGAAACGACCATCTGTCTCCGAATCTCCAGATAAATTCCGCCGAAAATATCTCGTCATCTCTCGTCGACCCAACCCCACCCTCAAAATCGATGGGAGGGTGCTCGCCCGTTACTGATCCGTCGATTGAGATGTCAAGGCTCATCTTCGGTAGAAAGGCCCCGCCCTGCAGAATAAAACGATTCGCCAGGTATGGGTGAACGTCGGGCTGTTCCTGTGCGCAGACCGGATAACCGACGACGCACAGCAGTCCGGTCAACAGAATTTTGCGATTTATTCCAGACACAGTTTTCATGATTTTGATGACCACTCTCTTGTTCTCAACCAGTCCAATATCACTCTCAACCACTGAATGTCTGGCCGAGCAGGTGGACATATTGTTCGCTACAATGGCGAACATAATTGGCTATTCTTATAACATATCTGCAGTCATTATGACTCAATATGTATGGGGCCAGCCAACTGCTCGGTATGGCAACTGGTAACGATAAAATGAAGAAAACGCTGACGATCATTTTCGGGATTCTCCTGCTCATCTCGCTGCCGTTTCTCGGCGGTTCGATGATCTGGTATCTCGGTGGTGCTGATAATCTGGATATCGACGGTACTGCCCGGCATAACGACCGTCCTGACGTGGCGATAAATTTTGGCGATGGCTGGCCGAAATATGGTGGCGACTCAGGCGGCCACCGCTACAGCAGCGCCATGCAGATAACAGCGGACAATGTCGACACGCTTTCAGCGGCTTGGCAATATCGTACGGGCGATCTGGCGGACAAACCGCAAGCTATGGGACGTTCGGCGTCAGAAGGCACACCGATTCTTGTAGAGGATTCGCTCGTATTCTGTACGTCATTCAATGAGGTCATCGCACTTAATCCCGGAGATGGAACAGAACTTTGGCGCTTTGATGCGGAAATCGACCTGGAGCAGCATCCGGCCAATCAGTTCGTGTGTCGTGGTGTCAGTTACTGGCAGGAAGAGGACGGGCAAAGTGAATGTTCAAGCCGGATATTCATGGGAACAAACGATGCACGATTGATTGCCATCGACGCAAAAAACGGTCAACGATGCGCGGAGTTCGGCAATAACGGTGAGGTGCGCATCGACCCTGGCATGGAGTTGTGGTGGTCCGGCGAGTTTCAGATTACGTCACCGCCCGCCATTATCGGTGACACAGTCATTGTCGGATCCGCAATCAGTGACAACGCGCGAGTGGTTGCGCCGGCTGGGTCAGTACGTGCATTTGACGTGCGAACTGGTGCAGAGAAATGGGACTTCGACCCGATTCCACGAACGAAGTCGGCGCCGATGAGTGAAACCTGGCAGGGTGAAGACGCCCCCGCAGAGGGACATGCGAATGTCTGGGCGCCGATGGCAGTCGATGTTGAGCGCGGCCTGGTCTTTCTGCCAACAACCAGCCCCAGTCCGGATTTTTATGGGGGACTACGTCCCGGTGACAATCGTTACGCTAATTCCGTCGTTGCCCTGGAAGCTGAGACTGGCAGAGTAGTGTGGAATTTCCAGACAGTTCATCATGATGTCTGGGACTATGATTTGCCTGCGCAGCCAGGCTTGTATTCAGTATGGAAAGACGGCGAAGCGCACGATGTCGTCGCACAAGTTACAAAGACCGGATTTGTCTTTGTGCTTGATCGGGATACAGGTAAGCCGTTTCTTCCAGTTGAAGAGCGTGCGGTAAATCAGGAATCAATCGCCGGAGAGGTTTTGTCACCAACCCAGCCGTTTCCTGTGCTGACACCTCCCATCGTTCCAAATACGCTCTCTGCGGATGATGCATTCGGAATTACCTGGTTCGACAAACGGCAATGTCGCAACCGCATAGAAGGCTCGGTATCGGAGGGTATTTTTACGCCGCCATCCGCACAGGGCACGATCCTGTATCCGTTTACTGGTGGCGGTGCGAACTGGGGCGGAGCTGCCTTTGACCCCTTGCGAAACCTGTTAGTCATTAACATGAGCAACGCGGCACACCACGTCATGCTTATTCCTGAAGACCAGGTTGAAGAAATGCGTGAAGTATTTCACGATCAGGAAGTGTCGCCACAGGAAGGTGCACCGTATGGTATGAAACGAGAAGTGTTGTTTTCGACGCTTGGCCTTCCTTGCACACCACCACCCTGGGGCATCATTGCGGGCATTGATCTTGCGAGTGGCCAGATCGTCTGGCGAAAAACGCTTGGCACAACGGAAGATCTGTCGCCCGGGCCAGCCATCAAATTGGGTACGCCGAATTTCGGTGGCCCCATGATTACTGCCGGCGGGCTCGTGTTTATTGGTGCCGCGATGGACAATTATTTACGGGCGTTTGATGTATCCAATGGCGAGGAGCTGTGGCGAGGAAGACTCCCGGCAGGGGGGCAGGCGACACCGATGACATACGAATGGAATAATCGCCAGTACGTCGTTATCTTTGCCGGTGGCAACGCCCGGCTGGGGACAAAATTAGGCGATTTCCTGGTGGCTTTTGCGCTTCCAGACCAATAGCGACGTTGGGCAGCGCAGGCTAATGTTGGACCGGCAACGAAAATAATAGTTCGAGCGCTCAATAAAGTTGTTGATCAGAATCGCTTGACCGTGAATCCTCACCAGATAGCGCTAATTTCTTCCATTTCGCGGCTTTGTTACATACTATGCGTGTCCGAACTAACCTATGGAATCCCGATAATGAAGATTTTTAAGTACACAGCCGTTGTGGCTATGTTCCTGGCAAGCGCTGTTGCATTTGCCAATGATGAGATGGCACAGGACAAGCCGTCTATGTATGTCAGTGAATCAATGACGGTTAACGCTGTCGTTGAGGCCATCAATCATGAAACACGCGAGGTATCACTACGCAAAGGTAATGGCGAGCTGATCACATTTATTGCCAGCGAAGAAGCCCGTAATCTTGGCCAGGTAGATGTTGGTGATATCGTTACTGCCAACTACACACAAAGCGTTTCCATTAAGGTCATGGAAGACGATGGCAAAGGTCCCAGGGTAGGAGAGCTTGGTGTTACGGATCGTACTGATATGGGCGAAATGCCTGGCGGTGCAGTCATCAATGCAACCGTCGTGGTCGCTTCGGTTGAGGAGATCAACATTGAAGCCAACACGTTCAAATTGCTCGGGCCGGACGGCAATATTAACGAGTACACCGCCCGCAATCCTGACAACCTGAAACGCGCGTCAGTCGGAGACCTTGTAGTAATTACGATCGCCGAGTCTATGGCAATTTCCGTTGAGGAAGCGCCGGCACAGTAAGACTGGCTGCTGAAGATATAAAAGGCGGGCCCATTTATTGGGCCCGTTTTTTTGTGTGGCAACTCTATAATCGCGGCGGGACGCCGCTCCTACGGATATCGCGAAGGTCCTGTAGGAGCGGCGTCCCGCCGCGATCGCCAAACTCAGTTCGAAATTTCGGTTAGCTTGTTCTGTATTACCCGTTTGATTGGCGGGATCCTGTTAGCCAGTCGCAAGGCAATTGTTCTCGCCAGCTTCGCTGGTGCGCGGTCATCGGTAAAGAATTTTACAATCTCATTGGTGCCGTGAAACATGGGCCTGGTCGTTCGCATATGTTTACTTTGGTATCTTTGTAACAAAGCCGCAGCGCCGATATCTCTCTTTTGAGCTGCCGCGTTAATGATTTCCTTTGCGAGAATTTCCTGGCCGCTGAGCCCGAGATTGTAGCCATGCGCAGTGACCGGGTGCATGCCAACTGCGGCATCACCGATTAACGCGAAACGTTTCGCACAAAACTTCGCTGCGTGTACACCTACCAGAGGATATGCAAATCTTTTGCTGACGAGTTGCATATCTCCGTAGCGATTATCAAACCGTTCCTGTATGTCACTACTGAATTGTGCGTCATCCGTTTCCATAATTGAGGCACGCTGATCCATCGGCGCCGTAACGACGATGGATGAGCGATGACTGGTTAGTGGCAACACGGCGAGAGTCCTGCCGTAATGAAAGCATTCAAATGCTATCCCGTCGTGCGGCTTTTCATGCTGCATGCGGCTAACAACGCAGACGCGTCCAAAGTCATGCATGGACGCGGCAATCCCCATCATGCGGCGGGTTTCTGAAAAACGGCTGTCGGCAGCGACGACCAGTCGTGACTGAATCGTCTGTCCGTCGGACAATACAACTGATGTCTCGCTATCGTTGGTTAAAACAGACGTTACAGACAGATCAGTGAGGATTTCAACATTGTCGAGTGTCTGTACCGCGTCGAATAGCGCCCTGCGAATAACGTGATTTGAGACGATGAAGCCGAGCGCGTCGATCGAATCCCTTTTGCCATCAAAGTTGAGGCAATAGGGCGATGTTCCGTCCAGAACCCGGGCTTCTTTTATCGGCGGCCTTTCATCAGGCTCGAAGCGCTCCCAGATGCCGAGTTCTTTCAGGATTCTGACTGACAAATGCGTGAGCGCGATATCACGCCCATCGAATTCCGGTGCGGCAAGCTGTTGCTCGGATTGTTTCTCGATCAGTGCAATCTGTAATCCGGTATTGGCTAAAGATTGTGCGAAACTCAGGCCCGCAGGGCCTGCGCCGACGATAATAATGTCGTAGTTCATTAGTTGCTCACATGCGTCAGTTGAATCGTTGTCTTTCTATTTTGTCTTATGCAGCATGGCGCCTGGCGCTGCTCGCGACAATACGCAAATTCCGCATCACCTGATCTGGTATTCAGATCCAGTCAAATGCAGCTGTGAAATGTCGTAAAAACTGCGGGGCTTTGACGATACGCATACCGCGGATATCATTGCTTCTCTCCCATACGAGATTTACGCCTTCCACCACGTAGTCCATGTGGCTTTGCGTATAAACCCTGCGAGGAATAGCCAGGCGCACCAGGTCAAGGCGAGCAGGCTTTTCTTCCCCGGTATGTGGGTCGGAACCGAACATCACAGTACCGATTTCCACACCACGAACGCCGGCTTCCAGGTATAGCTCAACCGCCAGTGACTGCCCGGGATACTGCAGTGGTTCTATGTGCGGCAGGAATCGTCGCGCGTCGAGATAAACTGCATGACCGCCTGCCGGAACCACCACGGGGATACCAAGTTCACGCAGATGCTCTACGACGTAACGTGTCGAGAACAGCCTGTAGTCAAGATAGTCCTCGTCCAGAATTTCACGCAAGCCAACGGCGATTGCTTCGAGGTCGCGTCCTGCCAGGCCTCCATAGGTTGGGAAAGCCTTCAGTTAAAATCAGAATGTTGCGTTCACGTGTGCGCGAGATCGGCATCGTTGGTGCACAGGAAACCGCCGATGTTAGCGAAAGCATCTTTCTTGGCCGACATCGTGCAACCATCCGCGTAGCTGAACATCTCGCGAGCAATATCGATGGAAGACACATCTTTGAATTCTGCTTCGCGGCGTTTGATGAAGTGTCCGTTCTCAGCGAATCGGCACGCATCTATATAAAAGGGAATGCCGGCGCCGCGTGCGATTCTGCTGATTTCGCGAATGTTGGCCATTGAGACCGGCTGCCCACCACCGGAATTATTGGTGACAGTGACCATAATTAGCGGAATTCGCTCCGGTCCCTCTGCGGCAACGAGTTTTTCCAGCGCCGCAATATCCATGTTGCCCTTGAACGGATAGTCAGATTCGAGGTCGCTGGCCTCGGCACATGGCAAATCCAGTGCTGTGCCATGATTGAATTCGATGTTTGCCCTGGTGGTGTCGAAGTGGGTGTTGTTTGGAACGATGGAGTTTTCATTCACCATGACGCCGAACAAAATGCTCTCGGCTGCGCGCCCCTGGTGGGTCGGAATTACCTGTTCGAAGCCAAAGATATCCTTAACCGTGTCACGGAATCGATACCAGCTGCGTGCACCCGCGTAGGATTCATCCCCCCGCATCATGGCGCCCCATGCCTCCGCCGACATGGCGCTCGTACCTGAGTCAGTCAGCAGATCAATGATGACGTCTTCCGCGCGTAACAGAAAAGGATTGTAGTTAGCAGCCTGTATGAACTGTTCGCGTTGATCGCGAGTCGTTAGCTTGATCGGTTCTACCATCTTGATTCTGAACGGCTCGATGATGGTTTTCATGAATTCAGGGCTCTTGAATTTATTCGTTTGATATAAGAGGGTTTACAAATTTTCCGGTCAGCAAATTCGCGGCAATGGATCATCTTCGAGTTCCTCGAGGAAGCGCTCACCGCCAAGCTCCGTCTCGAGTATTACTCGCCGATTTTTCTCCGTGATTCGACCAACGATCGCCGCGTCACGACCTGTTGGAATACTCTGCCAGGTGTGCAGAGCAGCCTCCGCCTCCTCTGCAGAAACAATCGCAAGCACGCGCCCTTCACAGGCAAGGTAATAAGGGTCATAGCCCAGCATGTCGCAAACTGCCTGAACCTGATCCTTTACCGGAATAGCAGCATCAAAGCGCACACCCAGGCCGGTAGCGCGCATAATCTCGTGAGCAACCGAGGCAATCCCGCCGCGGGTTGGGTCACGCATGAACCTTAGCCCCTTGCACGCCATCATCGCTTCAGTGAGTGGCAGAACGCTGTCCGCATCAGAGCGCAGGTCGCCGCGCAGACCGAAGTCTTCTCTTGCCAGCATCACGGCTGTGCCGTGATCACCTACAGAGCCGCTGATCAGGATCTTGTCTCCGGCCCGAATGTTACTCATAGCTGGCCGCACACCAGGAATTCGTACGCCGACGCCGGTCGTTGCGAGGTATAGTCCGCCTCCCTCACCACGCCGCAGCACTTTGGTGTCACCGGCAACCACCTTCACGCCGGTTGCCCGTGCCGTTTTCGCCAGGCTTCGCACAATGCGATCAAGCTGGGCAATCTCCAGACCTTCTTCGATGAACGCGTTCAGTGTCAGGTACAGCGGTCGCGCCCCGGCGACGGCGAGATCGTTGGTTGTTCCGTGTATAGCCAGCGATCCTATGTCGCCTCCCGGAAATTCGAGTGGCTGGACTGTAAATCCATCGGTTGTAATCATCGGCTCACCACCATTAAGTGGCAACGCCACGGCGTCCGCCTCGGTGTCCAGATCGGAATGAGTAAGGTGGCGCGCAAACACTTCTTCGATCAGTTCGCGCATAAAGCGACCGCCGTTGCCGTGTGCAAGCGTTATTCTGTCGTCTTCCATTAGATTTTTGTGTCCTG